>Ga0157375_10000172_pt1 | contig 60073 bp, 47 predicted proteins | sample M35metaG_FD_115311 | JGI IMG/M metagenome (GOLD analysis project Ga0157375, IMG submission 115311) | Miscanthus rhizosphere microbial communities from Kellogg Biological Station, Michigan, USA - M3-5 metaG | ecosystem: Host-associated > Plants > Roots > Rhizosphere > Soil | place: USA: Michigan...
CAGGCGTTCACATAGCGCGGCCACATGCTTCATGTCCTCATCGGTGCAACTTTCCTGGGGTGGACGCATATATCGTTTCGCCACGCCAAAATGTTCCAACAACCCGCGCCAGTAAGCGTGGAACCCACGGGGCCCGGCGCTGCAAAAGTCGAACACCGGCTTCTCATATTGCTCCACGATCGCGCGTGCCGTTGCCAAATCGTTTTTCTGAACCGCTTGATAGAACCGCACGGCGATATCAGGCGCGAACGTGATGAAGAAGCTAAAGTATGCGGGCGATCCATAGGGCTGCGCTGCCAGATACCTTCGTTTCTGACCACCGCAAAAAATCGCAAGTCGCCGCCCGAATTTTTTCACGATCTCGAGGTAGTACTCTTCAGTGCCGTCTTCCTTCATGCTCACGATGGAGGGTATCTCCACGAATCTTTCTATCAGCGACGACCGCATATCGCCTTGAAGCACAATAGCGAGCTTTGTGGCGGCCGCTATTTTGCGGAAATGCTCCACGTAGCCCTCGTCCGAACCGCCAGGTGGCAGAAGCACCTGAACGGCATCCGCTCCATCGGATTCAGCGTCGCGAGCGTAATCGACTGCCTGCCCCGTCCACCAGGGACCTGTAGCGGCGATAACAATGCCCCGTCCGCCGACTGCCTCGACGAGCACCCGTGTCAGCTTCTTGATTTCATCGTAACTTAGAACGCTGTACTGACTGTTTCCGGCGGTCAACTCGTAAACTCCGATACCATTCTCCAACCCCAACCTCACCATGTTTCGCACTCCCTGGTAGTCCACCTTAAAACGGGCGGTGAACGGTGTCGGGAGGGTCAGGATCGGTCCGCGAATGCGCCCCTTCACCCCCTGCGGAGAAAGGCGGGAATGTGAGTTTTCGAGCGCCCAGACAGGAGGTATGCCGAGCGCCAATCCGAAACCGCATACCTTCCTTAGAAAATAACGCCGGTTATTTTTAATCATGAAGATTTGAATCACCGCTCAATTTACGCCCGTTGTGGCACTTCAACCTTGTAAAAATTACAAGTGTTATGTTGGAAAACAGTGGCTCAATTTTCTGAAGCGAGAGATTACTGAATGTCCAAACTGACGCGGGACATGCACCGGTGCAGTCTTTCGATGCACAGACAGTAAAAAGTCCAGCAAATATTATAAAGGTAAATTGACGATCAAGTTGGAATATTTGCGCCGCATTTTAAAGTAGCGCACGTGCCGGCGCAGAAGTCACAAAAACTTCTTGGCGACCGTGGACAATTCCATTAAACGAGTAGTGCTCTTTGAAAATGGTGAACGCGAGTTCATCTTTAACAGCAGCTAAATGTCAGGGAATCCGGTGAGAATCCGGAACGGTTGCGCCACTGTAACGGGCTACAAACTCCCAATAGCCACTGCACCGCTCATCATGCATGAGTGCGGCGGGAAGGCGGGAGCGAGGTTAAAGCCCGAAGTCAGGATACCGGTTTGGTTGCGCTCGTCGTGGTCGTTCATTTTTGAACGACCAACTTCTCCGCAAAGAGAAGGATGGGGCCAGCCTGTGTCGCGTGTGCGAAACGGGATTTCTATGGATGCCTTCATTCTCCGATTTTGCGAGGTTTGAAGGTTTTGTTTTTCAACGTGGGTTGCTCGTGTGTGGTAGCCGATAGCATCACGTGCTTTCCCGCCGCTACCTTTCAAACCTCGCGCTGGTCTCTCAAACCAAAACCCGTCTGCTGAGTTTCCTCAGCAGACTCATTGAAAGATCAGCCATGAATAAAATTACATTGGGGTTGGCTCTGGCCAACCTGTTTTTAACTCCTTCAGTCACCCGCGCTCAATTCGCCAATGCAGTGGTCTCTTACGATCACGGCTCGGGATTCTCCGCCAATTTCACCAATTCCAATGCGGCGCTTGGCGCTCCCACATCGGGTAGCGGCGTAACTCCCTTCGCGCCACCGTTCTCGACCGGTCAAATTGTATCCATAGGTGCTGGCGGATCGCTCACCTTGCAACTCAGCACGCCGATCGTAAATAGACCGGAGAGTCCCTTTGGAATCGATTTTCTTGTCTTCGGAAATTCCTTCTTCGTGGTTACGAATGGAAGTGGTGCAAGTGCCCTAACGTCAGGCGCAGTATTTACCAGTTCCTTATCCACACGAGTAGAAGTCAGCGCCGACGCCCTGACCTGGTTCACATTGGACCCTGCGCGTGCACCGATCGTCGGCACCCTGTCCCCTACGGACGGCATTGGTGATCCGGGGAGGGCAGTTGACCCTGCCTTAAAGAGCTCAGATTTTGCTGGCCTGAACCTGAGTGGAATCCGGTCTTTATACAACGGTTCGGCTGGCGGCGCCGGTTTTGATCTCGCATGGGCGCAGGATGGAAGCGGCAACAGTGTGGAGCTGCCAAGCGCAGATTACATTCGGATCGATGTTCTGAGCGGGAGAACGCAGATAGACGCTGTTTCAGCGACGCCCGAACCCAGAGCGTGGGCGCTCGGGTTGATGGGAATCTGTCTGTTTTGGCTAAGAGCTAAACGATAATAACTCAAGGGCCAATATGACCAGCCAACCGCAACACGATGCTTTTGAATGTCCCCTCTGCGGCAAGCCTAGCCATTGTCAGCTTTGCGGCGCGGCCCCGCATAAAGGCCCATGCTGGTGCACGACCGTCCGCATTCCTGATGGTTTACTCGCCCGCGTTCCGCTCGAACTGCGGAACCGGGCCTGTATTTGCCAGGCATGCGTCACGGCATTCTGGCAAGAGCAGTCAGACACGCAGCCGCAGGCATTTCGCCGCGGCGATTTCTATTTCGATCAAAATGGTTTAATGGTTTTCACGGTCGCCTATCATTTACGCCGAGGTCACTGTTGCGGAAGCGGTTGCCGTCACTGTCCGTATCAAAGCAAGGAATGAATCGCGAGATTTCACGCCTCTGCGAAGCGAAGGGCACAACTTGGGTTTCCGCGATCTATTTTGCGAGTTTGGTAGTCCCGTAGCCGTAAGAGCCACTTCGGTAAATAACCATATACATTCTGGATCCGAAAGATTATATCCATCGCGAATGGGGATTCCATCGGGAGTGAAATTCTCTGTTTCAACTGGTGCCCATGTTTCTGCTCTCTCACTGTTTGCATTCGGTAGTGGAGGATGGACTGAACCGGGCTTAGCGATTTCGTTGGTTTCTAATATGGAGTCCATGGGTGGCTTTAGGAATGGTTACGTTTGCGGTGCGCCAGCAGGGCATGCGCATCTGTGCATCTCAAGATAAGTGTGAACATACGCCATGAAATTCAGCGATCTAAATGAACCTCAGGTCCTCGCTCTAGCCATCTCGGCGGAAGAGGAGGACAGTCGGATTTACCGCGACTTTGCCGATTCATTGCGAGCAGATGTACCGGTCGTCGCCGAACTATTTGACCAAATGGCTGTGGAAGAAGACGGCCACCGGCATCGGTTGACAGAACTGTACCGCCAAAGATTTGGCGAACACATCCCCCTGATTCGGCGCCAGGACGTCAGGGGCTTCGTGGTGCACCGTCCGTCCTGGATTGCTCGTAACGTGCGGCCCGAGAAGGCGCGCGAGGAGGCTGCTTTGATGGAAATCCAATCGCGCCGGTTCTATGAAGCCGCTGCCCGGCGAACGACCGACACCGCCATGCGTCAACTTCTGGACGACCTTGCTCAGGAAGAGCAGCGTCACGAGCATAAGGCCGAAGAAATTACTGATGCGCAGGCGACATCCGGCCAGCTTGCCCAGGAACGCGATGCCGCGCGTCGCTTTTTTGTGCTGCGATTTGTGCAGCCGGGGTTGGCCGGGTTGATGGATGGATCAGTCTCGACCCTTGCACCGCTTTTCGCAGCAGCCTTCGCCACGAGTAACACGGCGGCCACATTCAAGGTTGGACTAGCCGCATCGGTCGGCGCGGGTATCAGCATGGGGTTCGCCGAAGCGCTCTCCGACGATGGGAAGCTTAGCGGGCGAGGCGCGCCGTGGCTGCGCGGCCTGATATGCGGACTGATGACAATGGTTGGCGGACTCGGTCACACGCTGCCTTACTTGATCCGCAATTTCCACACGGCGACTACTTTGGCGATTGTCGTCGTGATAGCCGAACTGGCGGTGATCTCGTGGATTCGAAAGCGATTCATGGACACACCCCTGCTAACTGCCGTGTTCCAGGTCGTGGTTGGCGGTGTGCTGGTGTTTGTCGCGGGCTGGCTGATCGGCTCAGGTTAATGCAACCTGCAATTGCACGATTCGAGAAGCAAACCTGTCCGTTGCCAGCACCATCCTTCCAGTCCAGGCCTCCGGCTTAAAGACGCGGTAAAGCCGACCGAGTTTACGACACAATCCTTTTGCAAAAACGCCACCCAATCGCCACAAGAGCGAGCTAAACATTCAGAAGTGAAATCAAGAGTTCTGCTGGTGGACGATGATACCGAATTCACTGAGTTGATCGCATTCAACCTGGCACTCGATGGGTGCGAAATCTGCATAGCGCATAACGGAATCGATGGGTTGCGCCTGGCAAGAGTCGAATCGCCGGAGGTCATTCTGCTCGACTTGCTGCTGCCTGACATGGGCGGATTGTCGGTGTGCGAGATTCTGCAAAATCAACCTTCTACGCGCGATATCCCGGTCTTCATCGTCAGCGCGCTGGATCGTAGCTGGGTCGAGACCAATCGAAGCAAGGCCAAGTTTGCGCGCTTTTTCAGGAAACCCGTGGATCTAAAACTTCTAAGCGCGGACGTTTTTTGGGCATGTAAACAACAGCAAGAGACGATCCGTTCCAGGTTGGCTGGGCCGCCGGATTGATAATCTGGTCCTGCCCCTGATTCAAGCTGGTTATTTGCTTGTGTCCTCGTACTCTTTGCTATCCAAATCACGATTCGAGAAGCAAACCTGTCCGATGCTGGCGCTATTGCCCAGTTCAATTCGGCCATGGCACTCGAAACCGAACAGCGCCAACTGGAGGCGGGTCGTGTCTTGAAGGGCGTAACAGCTTTATTTGGGGATGTGACAAAGGGCACCTATTTCGTCGCTGAGCTTCGAGAACTTGATTTGCCAAAGATTGCAGGCCAACTCATGATCACTCACGAATGGAGTGACTGGCGCAATGCGAATTTTTGGTGGATCCAAAGCGTTTATGTGGCGAAAGAATATCGGGGAAAGGGTGTTTTTAAGGCGTTGTTCAATCACGTGCAGGTCCTGGCAAGAGCTCAAAAGGATGTTTGCGGGCTAAGATTGTACATGGATTCAGACAATCAAACTGCGCGCCGAACTTACGACCGAATCGGATTCAAACGGACGCACTACGAAATGTTCGAGATGGATTTGGAAAAATCGAAAGGAGAACTGGCGTAACCACAGTGGGGGCCACGCTTTTGGATTTTTCAAAACACATTAACTTGCTGCGAGCTCGAGGTTGAATTAGTCGAGCCATGCCCCAGGAAATGCTGCATATTGCCGCTTGGAACCAATGAAGAAAGCTTTGAGTAAGATAATATGGATTCCAGTTGGACTTGCGGGCGCAGGGGCCTACGCCACTATGGCCCTGCATCGAGGCGAACCACTCAATTCAGTTTATATCCTGGTGGCCGCGCTTTGTAGTTACGCGATCGGCTTTCGCTTTTATTCCAAATGGATTTCTGCTCGGGTGCTTTTGCTCGATGATCGCCGCGCCACCCCATGTGAGGTGCATGATGATGGGAAGGATTTTGTTAAAACCAACAAATGGATTGTTTTTGGCCATCATTTCGCCGCCATTTCCGGTCCAGGGCCCCTGGTGGGTCCAGTGCTGGCCGCACAGTTTGGATATCTTCCGGGCACCTTGTGGATTTTGATCGGAGTCACACTCGGCGGCGCAGTTCAGGATTTCATCGTCTTGTTCTGTTCGATGCGGCGGGATGGCAAATCTCTGGCCCAAATGGTGAAGGAGGAATTAAACACCGCCGCTGGGGCGATCGGAGTCACGGCAATCCTTGGCATCATGATCATACTGCTGGCGGTGCTGGCGTTAGTGGTCGTCAAAGCTCTGGCCGAAAGTCCCTGGGGCGTGTTCACCGTCGCCGCCACTATTCCGATCGCAATGTTCATGGGGGTTTATATGCGCTTTTTGCGCGTCGGCAAGGTCATGGAAGCCTCGGCCATCGGTGTGATTTGTTTGTTGCTGGCCGTTTGGGGCGGAAAGCTCGTTCATGAGAGCCCTGGTTTGGCGCATGCGTTTGGCCTGCGCGAGATCACGCTGGCGTGGTCGATCATTCTTTACGGTTTGGCTGCCAGCGCGTTGCCAGTCTGGCTCTTGCTTGCCCCGCGCGATTATCTGAGCACGTTCATGAAGTTGGGTACGATTTTCGCCCTGGCGCTTGGTATATTTTTAGTCCTCCCTAACCTGCGCATGCCTGCCATTAGTCGTTTTGTAGATGGCTCGGGGTTGGTCGTGGCAGGAAAGCTTTTCCCTTTTTGTTTCATTACCATCGCCTGCGGCGCTATCTCAGGATTTCACACTCTCATCTCCAGCGGCACCACTCCTAAACTCATCACGCGCGAGTCGTATTCACGGTCTATCGGTTATGGAGCTATGTGCCTGGAATCCCTCGTCGCGATCATGGCTTTGATCGCGGCCTGTACCTTGGAGCCGGGTGTGTATCTCAGCATGAATATCAAGGGTGTCCCCGCCTCAACAGTTGCCACAATCAATTCTCTGGGGTTCCAAGTCACCCTCGACCAGATGAATCAGATTGCGGCCCAGCTTGGGGAAAAAACTCTATTTGGCCGCACAGGAGGTGCAGCGACACTGGCGGTGGGCATGGCTCACATCTTTTCCCGAGCCGTCAGCGGTCGCTGGCTGGATCTCTGGTATCACTTTGCGATCATGTTTGAGGCGTTGTTTATTCTTACTACACTGGATGCGGGTACTCGCGTTGGCCGATATCTGCTCCAGGACGTGCTCGGGAACATTTGGAAGCCACTGGGGGATACACGAAGTGTGCGAGCAAATCTGCTCGCCAGTATTCTGGTCGTTTGTGGATGGGGATACTTTCTTATTCAGGGCGTGCGTGACCCATTGGGCGGCATCAATTCGCTCTGGCCTCTATTTGGAATCGCCAATCAATTGCTGGCAGCTATCGGACTCTGCCTCGGCACAACCATTATTTTAAAGATGGGTATTCGATCGCAAACCGGAGAAAAGCCTTCCAAAGGCGGCAGGCCTGCCCTGGCTCTCATTACTCTCATCCCCCTGGCTTGGTTGCTCGCCGTGACAATGACCGCTGGCGTGCAAAAAATCTTTCATCCCGACGCCCGCATCGGATTCCTCGCACAAGCCAGGAATTTGGGCGCTAAAGCCCCGCTTCTGGAACAAACCCTTTCTGTAGCCAGGTCGGCGGGAAACGCGGCGGAGATTGAGACCGCAACCCAAGCACTGCATTCGAACCATGTGCTCCGCTTCAATAATCTGCTGGATGCGTTTGTTGCGGGCACATTCCTATCATTGGTAGCGATCATTGCACTGCTCAGTGTCCGTGAATGGATTCTCTTGCTAGCCAGGCAAAAGCTCGCGCTCTTGCACGAAAGCGAGCCGGTTTGGCTGCCTGATTATGCTTTGGCTGAAACCAAAGGCTTTCGTCTGGCGAGCTTATTCGCACTGGGATTGGCACTCGCCAGGGAATTATCGGGTGAGGCGCAATTAGACCGAGCGCGGCAGGCGTCCCGGTCCTGTGAAGTTCAGACCGAGGCTCATGAGCATCTTACGTGTAACGTGACAAATACCACCAGGACCGAGCAACAGCTCTACGTTCAAACCACCAACGAACGATTCAAGAGCATCCGACGCTGTTGCTGACGGCAGTAATCATCTAAAAAGGTACAAAGACTTAATTACCTAAACAGCAAACATTCACGTTACAACCCATGCAACGAATAGGTTTATTCGGCGGCACCTTTGACCCGGTGCACCTCGGGCACCTGCTGGTCGCACAAGCGGCTCGCGAGGAGCTGGCGCTGGCGAGGCTGGTTTTCATTCCGACAGCACAATCACCATTTAAACCTGAGCGACAGCCAACGCCCCCCAACCAACGGCTTGCTCTGCTTCGATTGGCACTCGCGGGCAAAAACTGGAGCGAGGTCGATGAACAGGAAACCCAGCGGGCTGGGTTTTCTTATACAATCGATACCGTGCTTGCTTGTACCTCTCGTTTCCCAGGTGCTCAGCTTTTTTATTTAATTGGGGCGGACCATGTGGCCCAATTGCCCAAATGGCGGGACGCCGAAGAATTGGCTAAACTCGTCGAATTTTTGGTCATCCCCCGGCCGGGACAGGCTGAGGTGCCGCTGCCAAGTCCGTTCCGCGGGTGTCGGCTTAGCGGGTTTCCCCTGGGTGTATCGTCTTCACAAATCAGACAGCGGGTAGCTAGCGGTCTACCTATTGACCACCTGGTTCCTGCTGCCGTAGCTGAAGAGATTCGGAATAATGGGCTTTATCTTTGATCCAGCTTGCGCCAATGTTTGCTGAGATGGATTCAAGAAAACTGGCTTTGCTCTGCCGTAAATTGGCAGACAACAAAAAGGCGGATGACATTACGATTTTGGACGTGCGTGAACTCTCATCGGTGACTGATTATTTTGTGATCGCCTCCGGGAACAGCGACCCCCATCTGCGAGCGATTGTGGATGAAATCAGCGATACTTTGAGAGCCGATTATGGACTGCGCCCCAACGCCATTGATGGAACATTACACACCGCCTGGATCGTGCTCGATTATTTCGATGTGATTGTCCATGTCATGCGCGCCGATACGCGCCAACATTACGATCTGGAAACCCTTTGGGGTGACGCTCCACGAGTAAAGGCCGCAAAAAGAAAATCCACTGTAGCCTGATAGCTTTCCACAACGGCGAGCGCATTCAACTTAAGCTGCTTTCGGAGGCGTTTCTGCCGCCAGCCTGACCATGTCGTCCAACAATTTTTTGAAATCTTCCAATCCGGGTGCTGGAATGATAATCGTATCGTGTCTGCCACCCACATCCTCCGTGATTCGCAAAAAACGACCACGCGGATTTTCCTTCAGGGCGAACACAAAAGTTTTCCGCTCAATCTGCACCTTCTCCGATTTGATCGTATCCTCGATGCTATGAGATTTGTTTGAACCATACTGGCGATGGCCCGAAGAGGATGATGATCGTTCATTTGAAATCATAGATTTTCCCCTTTTGAGGGTCATACGAGCCCTCAAATAATCACTATTTTAATCTTAACGACAATCGCGGTTTGTCAACCGCGGAATTTAGCCGTGCTTACGAATCGTGCTGGGTTGGGGGGATTCCCTGTTCTCCAAAGGTAAACTGCCAAGCCAGCGAGCATCGCCAGGTTGATAACTTGTGAAATGCCGTGCCAGACACGGAAGGAACGATCCGCGTTTTCGCGCATTGTGGGGGTAGATTTTACTGCGTATTTTGTGGTGTGGAGTGCCTTCATTTTTGGCTGTAGCCAATAGCCTCCGAGCAAAGCGACCGCCATCAAGCCAATCAGCAATCCCACCCAGGCGCCCCGCGGGGTCTTACCCAAATAAACCCATTCTCCGATGAGATGCAGCAAAGCGACCACGCCGCAAAGCAATTGCAGATGAAAGTAGCGAGCGATGAGTATCTGCGCGATAGCACCAGTAAAATAGGGAGAATTCTTTGGCCCCAGTAAATCCTTCATCTCCGGCGAAAACGCCGCCGCGCCAATGCCGAATGTGAAAAAAATCGCGGCCCCAAACCATACAGCCGCATTCATAAGTCCCACAAATCGCAAAAAACCGATCACGCGCTGAACCTAAGAAAAGGCATCGGCAATGCCAAGCCCCGAAAAAGATCCGCGCCTAAGGAGAAAGCGTTTGGAATTGGATGTCGGTCATTCGGCGGTACCAACCCTTCAACTGAGTTTGCGCTGGAGGCAGCCGATAATGATTTGAATAGAGATAATTGCTTAACATTCCGTACAAGTCGAAATCGACAAACCTGGGTCGTTCATCCAGGAGAAATGGTTTATACGACAACATCTCTTCGAAGGGAATCAGCCGTTGTTCGAGTTGCTTTACCAAAGCTTTTTGTTGAGCGCGCCATTGTGCGATGCAGCCACGACCAAACTTGCGCTCCTTATGTCGCAAAAAACGCAACCGGTCCGCTTTGGGAACCATTTCCTCCCAGTAAATGTCATTCAACTTGAAACCGTTGCCCTCGATTTCATTCTCGATGTACCGCCAAAGAATGAACTGAACTCCTTCTAATTCCCAGGGAAAAAGACCGAGTTTGAATTTGTCGTCGATGTATTTGGCAATGACCTGGGAATCGTCATTGACTTCGAAAATCACCGCCTTGCTGTCGCGGATAATCGGAACACCATAATATCGTTCGCGAGTCAAACGCCATACCAGCGCACGTTCTCCATTGGGAATATTGGTGAGTTTGAACTTAACGCCGGAGAATTCCAAAATTCTCCGTTGCACAATACAGAAGGGACTCCACGGAAACTGAATTAACTCAATCATGCCTGCGCGCCCCAATGTATTCTAGAAGGTCAGCCCGGCAAGTCCCAAAAGAGAATGATTTAGGCCGTCGAGTTGGCTGGAATTGTTCGCCTGTCTTCCTGCACATCCATTAGAGGCGCGGCGGCGGAACTGGATGCGTTTGATTACGCTCTTTGCTCGGCGGAGGCGTCGGCGCGGGCTATCAAGCCGCCCAAAATAACAATATCATCCTGCGATTCGATGCGCGCGGGAAATGAACGAACAAGCCACGTTCAGGACGTATTTCTCATCGGGGCAGCGGCTGCGCACGGCGAGCGGTGCACCGCTCGCGCACCCATTCCAAGTCGCGATTGTTTGGGGAACCAACGTAGGTCGCAATATATTGGCCCTGCGCAATCGGTGGGGTCGTCCTTGGGTCTCTCCACTTCCTAATTTCGGCATGGCCATCAGCGAATGAGAATCCTCCCGCGCCGTTGTGGTAGCTGGCGGGGTAATTCACCCATGTTGCGGATGCGATAGGGTTGACCATGTCCACACCAAAGTACCCATCATCAATGCTATCCTCCCGTTCGTCGATGAAGACAAACGTAAGCGATGGCGAAGGGTCAAGAATCTCTGTCAATTTCCTGGGATTATAAAACTGGCTAACAGGGGCTATGAAATAATCAGAGCCGTTCATCCTGCAATTCATGGACACGCTGCGAATTCGCTCGTAAGTCGCGCCCCCGATAACGGCACGGCTCCGGTCGGCTGGGCACTTGTAGATGCCTTGAGACTTATTGTAAGGCCAGAGCTTTCCGCGAGGGGGCATGAGAAAGAGGACATTTGTATTGTCGGTGTTGCCGGGTGAAGGCGACAGCCATCCAGCGCACCAACCGTCGCCTGAACCCAGGATGTTGTTCGGCGGCAACTCCTCATTAAAATCACCCGCATACAGGTACCACGCTAAATTTAATTGTTTCAAGTTGTTGATGCAAGCAATGCCCTGAGCCTTGGTCTTGGCCTTGCCAAGGGCGGGCAGCAGCATTGCTGCTAAAATGGCAATAATGGCGATGACCACCAACAATTCAATCAGCGTAAAACCTGTTGCTCTATTTACTCTCATGTTGGAAAAGGCCCGAGAGGCTTTGCAACCCCTCGGGCTGTTGACCTTTCACCCCCGCTATTGGCGGACCCGATAGAATGTCGCGGCACCGCTTGGCGTTACATTGTACGGACTTGCTGAACCAATGATATCTGCGTACGGGCCAGCCACGTTTGTCGCAGATTGCAGAATTCCGGCTCCTGGCCAGGACAGAATGAGATTTGCTCCGGACCGAGCAACGGTCAGTGTGACAGGAGCTATCGCCGGCACGGCTGCGCTTTCGGCGGGGCCAAAACCGCTTGGTGTAAAACCATTATCGCTCGTCAGGAGTATCCTGTCCGCGACGAAGCCGTCTTCGCGCATCCAAACATTGATGGTATGATTGCCTGTCGAATTAACCGTGATCGGGCCGCTATCGCCTACCGCGGTATTTCCCCAGACATAACCTTGCCCTCCCGGGAATCCAGTAAGACGAGTGGTTAGGACGCCATCTAATCCGAGCATTACGGAGTCGTTTGCGCTTGCACCAGGTGCGCTGTCAGCCACCGCCCGTATCCAAACATAGAATGTGCCTGAGTTGGTGAATTGAACGGCGTAATCCATGCGCGGAGTGCCGGTCGGGCTCGTGCCGAGAGGAAGCGTACCAACGTTAAGACCACTATTCGGACTGGCATACATGGCGCCAACGCCCGAAAAATTCGTGTTCGCGTCGGTCGGCAATAGTGTAGGCGGTAATGTGGTGAATATCCAATCGTGGCCTCCACCACTGGTCCTGAAATTATAATGTTCCGCCTCGAGCGACACGATTTCCCTTGCACCGTCATTGTACTGCTGGCGAACGGGGTCGAGGGGCACGAGCACCGCTACCTGCGAACTCGGGGCAATTGCATTTCCGCCAGCATCCTGCACGCTATTGACGGTCAGAGTATAGCTTACACTACTCGACAACGGTGTAGTGGTCGTGAGTGTAACAGTCGTTCCATTCGCACCGAGACTGGCTCCATTGATCACGATTCCCTGATTGATGAAGTAGTTGCCTGTATTGGTGGCGGTGGCGGCGCTGACGAGCTCGGAAAACTCGACCGCCACAGAGGTTGCCTGGAACAAATCACGTTGGGCAGAAAGCAGAGTGGGCAGCACTGGCCCACCAAAGTACTTCACTCCCAGGTAATCGTCCACTGCCGCGCGCTGCGAGGCGGAGACGGAGGAGTAAAGGATTACTTCGGCGATGTCGCCGTTCAAGTTCTGGCCGTCTCCCGAAAGCCTTCCTAGTGTTAGCTCGCCTCCAGAATAGCTGATGGTGGTGGTGGCCGTGGCGAGTAGTTTTCCATTCTGGTAGGCAGCTTTGCTGTTGCCGTTCGTGGTAAAAGTCATGGTGAGTTGGGCGGGGATGCTGTTGCTGAATTTGGCCGCGGCGGGTTCCAAACTATTGACACCACCGTTAAAGGTAACGTATTTGGGCACGCCTCCTGCGGCATCGCTGATGCCGAGGGCCATTCCGGGCCAATCGGAAATGAAAATCTCCCCGCCTTGATTGTTATTGGCGACGCTCCCGACGACATAAACGCTGAAGACCTGCAAATCAGCATCCGCGGCATTTTGGAGATGGAAGGCAGCCGTGCCATCGAGGCGAACGACTTGATGAAAGCCGTTGGAAGGAAAGTACGCCTCCTTTAGTTTCGGGGTTCCATTAACGACGTCGGAACTATTATCGTTTCCACCGGGCGCCTGATCTGTCCAGCCGGTGATGGTGACGCCATCGACACCAGTTGCGACCCCTGCGTCCGCCTTGAACCAAAGGACCATATCGGTGGTTGGGGGTGTAGCGGCGAGGGGAGCAGAAACTTGCAAAGGAACTGTGGAGTTGGGGGCAATCTTATTAGCAGCGAGATCTTCGACGTTGGTCACTGTGAGGGTATAAGCCGGCCCATAGGTGATGGGGGAGGTGGTGAGCACTACGCTTGCAGCAGCGTCCAACACAGCCGAAGAGATAGTGACACCATTGTTGATCTTGTAGTTGCCGGCATTGGTGGCAGAGGCGGCAGAAACGGGCTCGGAGAAGGTGACGACCACAGTTGTGTTTATATTAAAATCGCGACCGGCAGCGAGCACTTGCGGCGGAGTGAGATCGGAGTTCACGGTCAGAACGGCGGATGTGCTGATGATCCCGCCGGAAGAATTGGTCACGGCTACGCTGTATGAAGCAGCATCGTTCGTCGTGACAGTGGAAATCAGGTAATCAATGTTGGTGGCTCCCGGAATGGGAACGCCGTTCGTGCGCCACTGAAAAGTTATCGGCGGGGCGCCATCGACTGCGACCGCGAAAGCGGCAGAGTTGCCGGCGGTTACCGTTTGACTGGCCGGCCCGGACGTGATAGCGACAGGCCCCGTGCCGCTTCCAAAGTACTTCCGCTGCAAGTATTGTTCGACGGAATTGCGTTGTGAATCAGAGCTTGAGGAGTACACTAATATCTCCGCAATCGCGCCGTAAAGCGATTGACTGCCTCCGGCCAACGTGCCAACGGTGAGCTGATGGCCAGTAGCGTAGCTGGGAGTGCCCACACCGCTTACACTGTCCATCAGCGTCGTATTCAGATAAAGGCTTTTGGTATCATTTGAGTAGGTAGCGGTAATGATGGCAGAAGTGTCCACGAGTAATTCAGCCGCTGCCGGCTCCAGGCTTTGACCTGGTGAAAACCACTTTATATGGTTGAGGCTAAAGTCAGTAATGCCCAACGCCCATCCCGACACGGGTGCATATGTGGCAATCATGATCGTGGAGGACTGGGTTTGGCTGATACTGGCGACCACATAGACGGATAAGTTGGTGAGGTCCAAATCGGTTGGGTTTGCCAGGTTGAATCCCTGCTGCCCATTGAAGATGATGGCAGGTTGAGGTCCGTTGGCGAAAGTCACCTCGCCCACGTGTGGCGCGGCCGCTCCGTACGGCACGGCATCGTTCAGGACACCTCCGGCCTGGTCGGCCCACTTCTGCACGGTGAGGTTTGTCCCCAGAGTTAGGCCGACATCTGCCTTCAACCAAAGGACACGGTCTGTGCTCGGGGGTTGTTGCGCATGCGTGGAGCTGAGTGCGAGGTAAAGCGAAGCGACCAGGGTCAACCATTGAACGTAAGAATGATTTTTCATACTTTCTTGAAGGGGGTTTTTCGTAACCAGTGGATTTGTTTTGGGATTGTTAGCTTCAATAAGAATATTTTTGCTTTCATTAACCAACAATCGGCAAAAAGTACCAGCAAACACTATAAATTGCGGATAAAGATGCTTGCGTTTGATACATTAGTCGTAAAAAGGATGCAGGACGCCAATACATCACGCGGTCCGGCCTGTGGTGCGCTCGCTCAATCAGACGATCAATTCGCGCACCACGCGGGCAGGTTCCACGCCGGTAAGCCGTTGGTCGAGTCCCTGGTAACGGAACGTAAACCGTTCATGGTCCATCCCCAGCAAGTTCAACACCGTGGCATGGAAATCGTGAATGTGCACCGGGTCTTTGATGATGTTGTAGGAGAAGTCATCAGTCTCACCATAAACCATGCCAGGCTTGGAGCCGCCGCCAGCCATCCACATCGTGAAACAGCGCGGATGATGATCGCGTCCGTAATTATCCTTGGTCAATCCGCCCTGAGAATAGATCGTGCGGCCAAACTCGCCGCCCCAGATGACTAACGTTTCATCCAGTAGTCCGCGTTGCTTGAGGTCCTGGATCAAGCCGTAACAGGCCTGGTCGATGTCCATGCATTGCTTCGGCAGGCGGCCCGCCACGTTGCCGTGGGTGTCCCAGTTGTTGTGATAAATCTGAACGAAACGCACACCGCGCTCGACCATCCTTCGCGCCAGCAGCGCCGTCTGGGCGAAGGTGCCGGCCTTTTTCGCTTCTTCGCCGTAAAGCTGGTAGGTGGACTCAGGTTCTTTGGAAGTGTCGGTGAGCTCCGGCACACTGGATTGCATGCGGAACGCCAGCTCGAATTGTTCGATGCGCGTGTGGGTTTCCGGATCACCCACTTCATGGAAATTCATCTGGTTCATGTTCTTGACCAAATCGAGCATCTGACGACGCGCTTTGGTGTCCACGCCATCGGGATTGTTGATGTAAAGAATGGGATCGCCGCCGGAACGGAATAGAACTCCCGCATGTTCGCCGGACAGATAACCGGATGACCAAAGGCGTCCGGAAATGGCCTGGTTCCCTTCGAGGTTGGTCGACTTGGCCATCAACACCACGAACGTGGGCAAATCCCGGTTAATTGCCCCCAGACCATAGGAAGCCCAGGAACCGAGGCAGGGCCGGCCGGTGATTTGGTTGCCGGTCTGCATGTAGCAGATGGCCGGTTCGTGATTGATGGCTTCGGTGTGCATGGAACGGATGAAGCAAATGTTGTCCACCGTTTTCGCGGTCCATGGCAACAATTCGGTTATCCACATGCCGGATTTTCCGTGCTGCGCGAATTTATATATGGACGGAGCGATGGGAAACCGCGTCTGGCCCGAGGTCATGGTGGTCAAACGCTGGCCGTTGCGGACGGATTCCGGCAGATCCTTGTCATAATAATCTTTCATGACCGGCTTGTAATCGAACATGTCCATCTGCGGCGGTCCGCCTACCATGTGCAGATAGATTACCTTCTTTGCCTTGGGGGCGAAATGCGGCCCAGGTGTCTTGCTGGTGGCGGAGGCACTGGCGACTTTTTCCGCCTGAAGCACTTTCGGCGCGAGCATACCCAATGCCGCCGCGCCCATGAAGCTGGCGCCGTGCTTGAAGAACTGGCGCCGCGTTTCATAACGCACGTAGTCTTTGAACACCGGATGCGGATTGAACTGAGGGAAAGGTTTCACAGTGGTTTATTTGTTAAGGACTTCGTCCAGGTTCATCAGGGCGTTGGCAGTCATCGTGTAGGCTGCAAACGTGGGTTGATCCAGCGTCTCATCTGCCTTGGACGCGCCGACGCTAATCAACGCCTTCGCCGCTTTCGGTTCGGCCTGATATTGCGCCAGAAAAGCTTTCAAGGCAGTTTGCGTGGTTTTGCGCTCAGATGGGCGCAGGGATCGCGCGAGCAGGCGTTTGGCCATGAAATCCAACCGGTCCCGCTCTTTGGTTCCACTCTGTTTGAGCGCCAGTTGGGCGAGGTTGCGGGCGGCCTCGATAAACTGTGTGTCGTTCATTGTCACCAGCGCCTGCAACGGCGTATCCGTCCGTTCCCGGCGGACCGTGCAGGTTTCGCGGCTGGGTGCGTTGAAAATATCCATCGAAGCCGGGGGCGCCGCGCGTTTCCAGAAAGTGTACAGACTCCGGCGATACAGATTTTCTCCCTCGTCGCGCTTATAGTAGCGGGTATTGCTGACGTCCATGGCCACGGCTTCCCAGACACCTTCCGGTTGATAAGGGCGGACGCTCGGTCCGCCGATTTTTTGCACCAGCAAACCGCTGGCAGCGAGGGCGTAGTCCCGGATCATTTCCGCGTCCATGCGAAAACGTGGTCCGCGCGCAAGCAAACGATTGTCAGGGTCTTTGGCCATCAGGTCCGGGGTCGTGGCAACCGACTGGCGATACGTTGCAGACATCACTACTTGTCTAAAAAACCGTTTCATGTCCCAGCCGGATTCGCGGAAATCCACCGCGAGCCAGTCCAGCAATGCCTGGTTGGACGGCAACTCTCCCATGACCCCAAAATCCCCCGCGGTTTTTACGATGCCGGTGCCAAAAATTTCCTCCCAGAAACGGTTTACGGTGACCCGCGCGGTCAGCGGATTTTCAGGTCGCAATAGCCATTTAGCAAAGCCGAGGCGATTGCTCGGATAATCGGCCGGCATGGGTGGCAACGCAACCGGAGTGGCGGGAGTCACCTTGTCGCGGCGCTTGTCATAATCTCCGCGGAACAGAACATAGGCCACCGCTGAATTCGTGCGCTCCGCCATCACCAGCGCTTCCGTGCCGCGCGCCTTGATTTCCGTCGCAATTCTTTCGTGTTTGGCACAGGTATCCATGGTCTCCTGATATTCCTTATCGAAAGCCTTAAGCCAACATTCATACATCTCGTCATTTTCCCCGGCGTTGCGGCGCTCGGTGGATTTGCCCAACAGATAAGCAGCGCGTGTGTTTTCGGCCAGCGATTGGACTTCCTCTGACGTCAACACCCGGTCATAAATTCTCACGTCCTGGATGCCGAAGCCATCCACCGGGTTGTCTGGACTGCGTTGGCCCAACCGGAATGGAACGTCCGTGTGGATCGTACTCTTCAGCCGATCGGCTTCCACGGTGGTAGGCTGCGATTTCCCATCCATATAAATCTTCACGCCGGAAGCCTTGCTCGAGCCGTCATAAGTCACGAAAACATGTGTCCAGCGATTCAAGGGGATTTCCTTTTTAGATACGACCTTCAAGCAGTCTTCCGGCCACATATTGACGAGATCCATGGCTGGCTGGTTGTTGGCCAGCCATAAATCCCAGCCGCGGTATTTTTGCGTCGTGTCCATGCGCGAGAAAAAGGCGCCATAGGTATCCTGGGTTGGATAAACCCAAGCGCCGAAGGAAAGAGCCTCGTCCCGTGTAAAGTCACCAACTTCCGGCATGGCCACGGGATGGGTCTGGCTGTTGATTTTAAAAGCCTTGGATGCCACCTGACCTGCCTGCCATGCTGCATTCTTCGCCACGGTGACCTTGTTGATTTTGCCTTTGAGTGAATACGTGATCGTCTGAGGCTCGTTCGTCGCGGGTGTGCCCTCATTCAACAATGCGTGGAAATATGGCTCGACCTTCGGCAACCGATCGGTAAAGAGCTTGGGTGTGGCGGTTTCCATCCAGTTGGTGAACGCCGACTTCCCGGCACCGCGACGGAGCGCAAGCTGCTTTTCATCGGCCTTTAAGTTCATCTGCACCGCATCCCATTCCCCGCGATCTTTGTCAGACGGCACGATAACTGTCGGTGGGGTGTCCTTGGCATTGAGGTCCATTGCCGCCTGCGTAATGTTATTGAAATAAGCGGACAACGAGTAAAAATCCTTTTGTGAGAACGGATCAAACTTGTGGTCGTGGCAGACCGCGCAACCCGCTGTCAATCCCAGCCAGACGCGCGCCGTGGTGTCTGTGCGGTCACGCGCATACAGCACAAAATATTCTTCATCAATCGAGCCGCCCTCGCTGGTGGTGATGTTGCACCGGTTGAAACCGCTGGCGACCTGTTGATCGAGCGTGGCATGCGGCAGGAGGTCACCTGCAAGCTGCTCGATGGTGAACTGGTCAAAGTGTTGGTTCCGGTTGAAGGCCTTGATGACGGATTCCCGGTAACTCCACATTTCGCGGTAATTATCAATGTGAATGCCATGCGTGTCGCCGTAGCGCGCAGCATCCAGCCAGTAATGGCCCCGATGTTCACCGTATTCCGGCCGGGCGAGTAACCGGTCCACCAGTTTCTCATAAGCGTTGGGAGCAGAATCCTTGACGAAAGCTTCTACTTCCTCCGGCTTGGGCGGCAACCCAATCAGGTCCAGGGTGACGCGCCGCGCGAGTGTGCGGCGGTCCGCTTCCGGTGAGGGCTTGCGGCCTTCTTTTTCGAGGCGGGCGATAACGAAATTATCGATGGAATTGCGCACCCATCGCTTGTTTTTCACCTGAGGCACCGCGGGTTTGACCGGAGCCACGAACGACCAGTGCGGCTGGTACTTGGCGCCTTCGGCAATCCAACGGGTGAGCAACTCCTTTTGCTCCGTCGTCAGGGTTTTGCGCGTCTTGGCCGGTGGCATGACGTCGTCGTCGCCCGCCAGAATGCGGTGAACCAGCAGACTTTCCTTTGGCTTGCCGGGGACGATGGCGGCCTGATTGTCTTTCCGCGGCGCAGTGGCCTGTTCGAAATGATCCAGGCGCAAGTTCGCCTTGCGCGACGCGGAATCTGCACCGTGACAGGGGAAACAATTTTCGGAAAGAATGGGACGGATGTCGCGATTGTACTCAATCTTGCTGGCAGTTCTGGCCGCCGAAGCGGAGAGTGTCGCCGCCAACAGGCCAACGGTGGACAATCGCAAAAAATTTGCCGGACGCGGACAGGACAAAACCTTTAGTCCCGACGGATGCATATCACATACCTTTCAATTTGATCGAAATGAGCGCGTAGCTGCCCGGTTGGTCCAGGTCCACCTGAAAGCGGCCATTCGACTCCTTCCAACTCGTTAATTCCTTCTTAGCGAATTCCGGCGAGATAACTGTCGCTGAAGTAACGCGACATCCCTTAGGTGTCTCATAATCCACATGCACGGAGGGATTGGCGAGGTTATCGACCGGGCCGAAACGCATGATATGGATCATCCGGGTGTCACCATTGCCACGCACGGTAGCTTCAACAGGAGTTGCAGCGTTCAATCGAAGCTGAGAGTAAAGGTCAAGGTATTCGGCAGCTTGTGCGAACTCAGGAGTTACAACCATGGCCGACTCGGATTTGCCAGTCCATGCAACCGGGACATAGGCGACTTTGCCGGAGCCAAGTTGAGCCTGCCATGCCTGATTACATTCCTTGCCGGTCCACGCGGTCAAGGGAGGCGGTTGGCGGCTGAGGTATTCTGTTTTCACCTCCCGCAGTGTGCCGAGCGGTCCGATCGAGAGCAGGTGCCCGCCGGCTCGGACATAGGCTTCCAGGGCGGCGCTGTCCCGGTCCTTAAGGAGGTGGAGTTGCGGCGCGACGATGACGCGATACTTTCCCAATTCCTTTGCCTTGAGGCCCTTCTCAACGATCACCGCATCATAAGGAACGCATTTGCGAGCCAGCAGGGCCGTGGCATGACGGAACGGGTCAGAACCGCTGTTCGGGGCGGCACTTTGCACAAAGTTCTGATCGCGCCACGAATACAAAACGCCCACCAACGCTTCGGAAGACGTGCCGACATAAGCGTTCTGGTACTCGCGCAAATAATTGCTATACTCGGAGGCAACTTTATGTCGCGGCCCGAAATAAAATGATCCGCCGCCGGCGTAGGCCTCTGCCACGCCCACATAGAAGCGATAGGTTGGCTTGATCTGGTCCTCAGAGTTGACGAGCCCGATGCATTTTTCGCCGTGAAGGGCTTCAGTCAGGCGATACGCGTAGAGCGACGAATCTTCGGCGAGCTTCAGATGCCAAAGTTCGCTGGAAGGAATTCTTATGGCGTCTTTTAGCGAGAGAACCGCAAAGTTCGGGTCGCCGGCGGCGTGATTAAAGGTTAGCAAAAAGTCGGGATGCGTGCGTCGGACGTGCCTCGTAATGGAATTCAGGAAGTCCGCCAACTCCTGGTGGCGCCATTCCCGGTAAATCCGATCCTCGGGTTTCTTGAAATCCAGTTTGCTGGGGTCTGAATCGGGAGCTTCCTTGCCGGGCATCGGTTTCTCGATCCCAAAGATCTTTTTGCTATAAGCGCTCCACTTTTCCTCGCAATAGTGACAGCGGCAGTTGTAGCCTGGTGGGACCGCGTAAGGATTGAGATCGAACTGCAGGCCATCGAAGCCGGCATCCGCTGTTTCCTGGACCATCCACTGCTGCAACTTCAACCATTTCGGGTTGCTGACACAGGACATGTAAGTACCGCGCTTCTCCCACATGGAATTGATGACTGGTTTTCCATGGGTGTCGATGGCTGAGAGATCGCTTGAGTCCCAGCCTTCTCTTTTCATCATTTCCGGATGGAACCAGATCGTGTTGGCATAACCGATCACCTTGATCCCGTGCGCATGGGACTCCTTCAGTTCCGGCTGGCAGTTTGACATGACCTCTGCCATCAGCTTGGGCGGCAGCAGGGCTCCATACACCGGCCGGTCCGGCCGGTCCTCGGCGATGTAAAGGACATTCAAAAGTGTCCCACCCATGGCAATGACGGGCTTGGGATTCCAGAATCCTTTAGACCCATCAGGTCGGGTGTATGACGCCCAGTCCCAGGTATTAATCTCAATCGCATTTTTTTCCCGGTGCGACTCGGAGGCAATTTGATCGCGATCCGACTTGCAGCCCGTCAACCCGGCCAAGGCGGCAATCAGCAGGCTTTGAACTGGAATAAGTCTCGAGGTTTGGATCATAACAGTAGTAACATTATTAGGTATTTGGAAACGGGTATTAATCGCACGTGGCAAAGAGTTTTTCGCGCTGGTTTTTTGCTGCGGTCATCAAATTTCGGATTCGTAATTGGTCGTCGTCGGAAGCGGCGGCAGCGGACCATAATCTATTTAAAATCTCGTCCTCTGTTTTGTCGGACTCCTCCCACTGCAACTGTTCCAGTGCTGCCGCGGCTCCCACCGCAAAACGATATGGCTCGATATGTTCAGCCAGTGCAAGCCGCATTGTCCCGACCAGGCGATCATCCCATCCAAGTTTTCGGCGCGGATCCCGCGTGACACGCTCCATGTCGTCGCGCAACCACGGATTGACCATGCGTTCCAGAAGATCGTCCGCGTAGGCACAGTATCCCGCAGGTGTGAACAACGGATCCACACCGGTCCAACGTGCGATCAATGCCCGTCCGGATTCTTCGAGGAAAGCGTCATGGACGAAACTCATCAACTTGGCGTCTATAGCCGTCTCAGCCACGAATCTCAGAGAACGTTGTCGGCCCAGGTAACCCAGCAATGCGTGGGCTGCATTGTGCCCATAAAGTTTGGCTTCCTCGAACGGCAGCAAATCAGGTTTTTCCTCGAACACTTCGATCCCACGCTCAAATTCAGGAAGCAATACCTGCGAAATGAAAATGCGATTAAATTGCTCGACCAGATATGCGCGCGACCCGCCATTCACAAACGGCTGCAACTTCGAATCAGCAATTTCCCCCTGGTCCCGGACCATTCGACTCATTTTGCCGATTACGGTGTTCAATGGTTGGAAGTACAAACTGAGTTGGGCAGCCTCCTCCGGCGCCATTTGCCTGCGGACAAGCGTCTCGAGAATTTCGGCTGCATGGTTGTGATTCTCCGCCGCGTACAGGATGCAAGGCGGGCCGTGTCGCCGGATTTTTAGACGCAGTCCCGCCGCCAGAACGTCCACGGTGGAAGCGTCTGCCTGCCCATACGTCTCAACGCTGGGTAGGGCCGTAGCCAGTTCATCCGCCTCGGCCACCGCCTTCGCCAGTGCTTCGCGGTCGGCTGGCACGCCGGAATTGTAAATCTCCACGCCGCGCACTTGGCAGACTTCACGGTTGGATCGCGTGGCAACATTGATAAAAAAATTTCCATTGTTAGAGCGCAGCGCCTCAACCACGTCATGATTGGTCATCGCAACGACCAGCCGCTTAAAATTGCCAGACTGCTGCGCCTCCCAAAGAAACAACCCGGCTTGTATGGCGCCGAAGCCGAACCCAACAAATGTTTTGCCATTGTTGTTCACTGAATCAGGCAAGGCTAGCCGTAAATACGAACGACTCCAATAGGACAAAAGTATTATGGAGCTTCCAATTTTTTGCATTGGTCAGCCCCAGAATTACTCCCTTTTGCGCGTTGCCGTAACTTCCCGAGAGACTATCGTGGCCGGAAAATGATCCCGCCTTAGGAACATTGTGAGCGATACATATCTGAATTGGCTGGTGAGGAATACGAAAACCAAATGGTGGCACGATTCCGCCAGAGAAGCTGAATTGGATATTGCTCTACAGCATGGCGCGACCGGGGTGACGACTAATCCGGTTCTTGCCAGCATTGCGTTGAAGACGGATCGGAAGTTGTTGGAAGCGCAGGCCTTACTCACCCGGAAACTGCAACCGGAGCAAAAGGCGGAAGCTCTTATGCGCCTCGCTGTCACAAAGGCGACGGAGAGGCTGTTGCCGGAATACGAGGCCAGCAAGGGAAAGTCAGGGTTTGTGTGCGCTCAGGTGAATCCTTTGCACGCGGGTGACCGCGAACGCATGGAGGCGATGGCGAAACGGTTCCACGCATGGGCGCCAAATATCGCAGTCAAGTTGCCTGCAACGGCAGCAGGCCTTGAGGTGCTCGAAGATTGCATAGCGGAAGGAATCACGGTTGCTGCCACAGTGAGCTTCTCGGTCGCTCAGGTAGTGGCCACCGCCGAACGCCACCGTGCCGGCATCAAGCGCGCTAAGCAGAACTGCATCGAGCCCGGCAAGTGCTTCCCTGTGATCATGCTCGGCCGGATGGATGATTATTTGCGCGAACTCGCGCAGAACACAAATGCTGTGGTGTCCGAATCCGACATCTGCCAGGCGGGTCTGGCTATAACGAAACGGGCCTACTCCATTTTCAGAGAACGCGAATATGAGGCTGTGTTGCTGGTGGCGGCCCTGCGAGGGAATTACCACCTGACAGAGCTGGCCGGTGCAGAATTGCTGATGTCCATTCACCCGAACAGCCAGCAACCGTTTTTAACGCAAAATTTGCAGCGTGAGGAACGGATCGATCGCCCCGTGCCGGCAGACGTTGTTGAACGGCTCCGGAGCATGCCCGAATTTGTACGCGCCTATGAGCCGGACGGCATGTCGCCAAACGATTTTCTCAAGTTCGGTGCGACCCAGAGGACTCTCAACCAGTTCATCGAGGCCGGTTGGGGGCTTTTGGAGAGCTTCGAATAAACGCTCGATGCTCAGGATAGCAAAACTAAGCTAGTTAGAATTAAAAGTATCCTCCGGCTTCCGGGAAATTTCAACGCCTCTGCCGCATCGCGGATGTTTTTTGTGCGGTGCTATGGCTGGACTCTGCCCGGTTCACATCCCTCAACACGGATCCGGAGAATCGTTTAAGCGGGCTCAAAAGCGACCTTTAAACCGAGCGCTGAAAGAACTGACCTGAGGCTCGACAAACGCGGATTGCCTTCACGGGAAAAGAGCCGATACAAACTCTCGCGATTTAACTTGCTCAACTCAGCCGCGCGGGCCACGCCGCCTTGCGCTTCCACCACATCTCGAAGACCGACGAGAAAAACCTCCGGACCCTCCTCGTAACAGGCAGTGAGATATTCTGCAGCTTGCTCAGGGTTGTCCAATTTCTTGTGCAAGATGTTTTTGTAACTGACGGTTTTCATAAATCACTTCACTTTGTATTCGCGCCAATACTGCTTAGCTAACCGAATGTCGCGGTCCTGCGTCCGCTTGTCGCCGCCGCAGAGCAGGACCACCAGCGTTCGTCCATCGCGGCCAAAATAAACGCGGTAACCCGGCCCGTAATCCACCCGCAATTCGCTCACACCTTCGCCAACTGACTTGAAATCACCGAGTTGCCCTGCCGAACTCGCGCAAGCCTGGCGAGAATCCTCGCCACAGCCTTCTGGTCATTCAAATCGTCCAGCCACTGCTCAAAAGGCACACGTCCATCTTGGGCCGAAAAAGCGACGACTTTGTTTGGTGTGCCGAACACCGAGGTATTGTAGCTTAAAAGCTACAGCCCTGTCAAGTGGGTCAGGGCAGACCGGCCAGACCCGCCAGCCGGAGAAGTTAACCGTTCCCGTTCCATCAAAAATCTTTGTTCATCCTCCCATTTCCAATTCTTTGCGGGAAGCAAGGTGGTTGGCCGGATGTGAGGATAGAGAACGATCTTCCCATCGGTTTCAGTATTCTTGATCATCTGGAGGGCGTTTGGCAACTGATCCAGACTGCCTGCCAGGGTGATATGCCGGCCGGCATCGATTTCCTTTGATGCAATCAAATGCAAGGCTTCGGCGATATCAGCGGGAGACCCGCCGCTGGATCCAATTACACGGATGTCATCGTAATGTACCCGCACGGTGTCGAGTTGGATGAGATGTTCGCCATGTTTCAGGCCGGCGAAAAGATTCAACACGCCGCCACGTGCCAGCCACTGTTGAGTCTCGGTTTGAACCGCTGCATTCGCCACGGCCACGATGATGTCGTCAGCCCCAAGTCCATTGCTCAATTTCTGCAGAAGCTCATGGCTGGAATTCGACAGAACGGTGTGCATTCGCACACCAGCTCTTTGAGCGCAACCTGTCAAGGTTTCGCTGACCCACGCCAATCGTTGCTCGGAGATATCGACCACGATCAAATGGCACGGTCGATAGCGCAACGCAGCCTCGGCGTGCATGCGACCCATAGGCCCGGCGCCGATGATCATTGTGATACCATTCTCTAAGAGCCCGAGCTTGGGAATGCGTGGGGAACTGGGATTTTTCTGGCTGATATGTAAATGCCGGTTCTGACCAGAAATGGCACAGGAAATTGGCTCGGCGAGCGCAGCGGCAAACGCCGGCATTTGCGGGTCAGGAATTGGCAGCAAGCAATCCGCTGCTAAGATCTCTTCAGAAACCAGCGTGTACTCGGCAAGATGACCGGGAAGCGTGTAACCGACCGCAACTTTTGTCATGCCGGCCGCTCCGTTGCGGTATCGATCTCGATGAAAGATAGGGGAATGATCCACCGCCGGCTGAATCACGTAGCGCTGTCCGACTGTGAAACGATCCCGCAGACTGTTGCCCACTACTGCCACCGTCACACTGCCCTCATCGCCAAGTTGAATCGGAAACCTGGCCAGGTCCCAACCGTTGATGAATGGATGGTCCGCCCCTTGGGAGATGAGTTTGAGATTAGAGGCGCAGACTCCGGCCGCATCCACACGCACCAACAGTTGGTTGTCGTTGGGTTGCGGAACCGCCACTACATCCACTCGCAGGTTCTCAATGCCTCTCCCATGCAGGCGAGCCGCGAGCATCGTTTTAGGAACCGTTTCGGCTTTCGACATATCCAAATCAGATTCGCTGAGGACAAAGTCTAGATTGCGCACCTCGGGCCCGTGCTACCAAATAGTATAGCCGCCATCGATCGTCACAACACTGCCGGTTGCAAAGCTGGAAGCTTTCGACGCTAGGAATACGAGCGTTCCCTTCAACTCGTCGATTTGTCCGTAACGATTCATCGGTGTGTTGGCAACATTGCGTTCGTAAATCTCAGGAGTCTTCAGGTGCGGTTCAGTCATCGGCGTATGGATCAATCCGGGAGCAATGGCGTTGACCCGAATGTTATATCGGGCCCACTCGGACGCCATGCCGCGCGTGAGGTGTGCAACTCCGGCTTTGGCGACCGAGTAGACCGGGTTATGCCTGGGAAAGGTGTTGCCTATAACGAAGGAATTGATCGAGGCAATATTGATAATTTTGCCACCTAGCCCGCTTTCGATCATCCGCTGAGCGACGCGTTTTCCAAAATAAAATAGGCTTGAAAGGTTGGTGTCAATAATCTGACGCCACCTTTCATCGCTCACTTCATGCAATGGGATACCCTCAGAAGGGATACCGGCGTTGTTGACCAGAATGTCAATTGGGCCAAGCCGGGTGGTGACCTCCGCAATGAATGTTTCAATCTGGTCCGCTTGCGTAACATCCACCTTGCAGAACCAGGCGCGCCGGCCTAGCGCCCGGATTTCGGCTTCTGTAATCCGGCCAGCTTCCTCAGCAAGGTCGCAAATCGCCACATCTGCGCCAGCCTCAGCCAAAGCCAATGCGTGCTGACGACCCAGGCTTTGGGCGCCGCCGGTAACGATGGCGACTTGGCCATCGAGATTAAACAAATCCAGAACTGTCATAGGTTGGAAGCAGTCCGTTGGGAACTAGAATAAGTCTTCAGCGACCTGGCACAAGTACTCACAGAGACGTTCCTGATACGCGTGGTAAAATTCCGGTCGCAGGCTGTAGAGTTCGTGCCGATGAATGAACTGGCCTCGAGCATCGCGCTTTCCCGGGAACGCGAAGCAGTAATGGTGGAACACGGCGCGCTCCGGTGAGGGGCGCAAATTCTTCCCGGCCTGGTACTCCTCCAGGCATCGCGCGGCAAAGGATGACCCTCGATTAGCTTCACGCAGCGCATAATCCCAGGCATCGTCCCACCACCGTTGGAATAAGCTGGGTGAAAATTCCTGTAGAATCTCCGCGAAGAGTAACTGCGGCATCGGTGATATTTTGAAATGGTGCCACCCGCCTGTGGCACGTTTGATTGCCCTCGAAGCTGGAGTCAGGTCATCGCCGGAATGCACATCCAGCATCACCCCAAAGTCCTTGGCGATCTGCCACTGCGACCGAACCCGCTTCTCGAACTCAACAAGACCGTCCGCTCCGCGATAATCTACACCTTTCTCTATTCCGAAATTGGGGGCGAGATGGGTCATCTTTAGATTACGCCGCTGCATCTCGCGCAAGAGGAAGAGGACCTCTGCATCGCGAGTCAGACAATCGAAGGCTGCCACCTCCGGAGGATGCTCATCGATCGAAAGCTCGAGATCGAAATTGGGCACTTCCTTAAGGCTCTCGATGTGGCCGACCAACTCGGTAATTGCGTTCAAGGCATTCCAGTACTTCCCAACAAACCGCCCGATCATCGCCGCATCCAGCTCATATGCTTTGCCACCACACTGGAACGGTTTGCGATGATACTTCAGCACTTCCTGGGCGGCGGGTTTGTTGCTGATTCTTTGAGCCAGATAGCCTTCGGCGTCACCAAGGGACGTAGTCTTAAGTGCTTCATAATCGACCATGTCGGCCACATCCAGAGTGTAGAAGCTGTAATACCTGGCCGCCGTCAGGTACTGCTTCGCCCGCGCCAGCCCGTCCGGGCCGCGCTTGACCTGGATGTGGTCCGCGTCTGCCCCGTAAAGCATCGGTTTGACGTGCCGCAATGCAGCCAGCACTCCTGAAACCCACAGCCCTTCGAAAGTGCCGCCAGTGTGGCCCGATTCAATGGTTCCAAACCCACAATAATAATTCGTCTGGGCGGGCAAGCCTTCCTTCAACTCACCCAACAGATTTAATTCGCGAACGGAGTTTTGTATCGAGTTAGCAGCAAAGTTCCCTCGATTCATAGCCTGGAAAACGCCGGGCCAGGCGGCTGCCGACATTCTTGCACCAATACCGAGGCGGGGAATTGCACCCAGGACGCGGGGGCCCTTCTCCGGGTAAACCAGGCGGCAGAAATGATCGATTGCTTCTGCGTGGGTTGGATACGCCATCAGGCTTTCCCCCGAACCAAGCGCAATCCGACCCAAAGGCGGCCCCAGGACGTCAGAACCATCGCCACACCTAATCTCAAGGAAGACTTGCTGACCATCCTCAAGACCCGCCAAAACAAACGCGCTGTTATTTTTAATTGCGGCGGAGCCTGGGTAAAGAGCGCATCCTCGGCTCGGTGGAAAATCAATCTTTCCAGCAACCGCTTTCTGTAACGCCCGCCAGTCGCAGTGAATGCCCTGGACAGCTTCCCAGGCTTTATCTGTGTCCCATGTCGCTGTGTCCAGCACAGCGGGATTTACAACAGGATCAAGGTCGAGAGCGCCGAAAAGCATGTCTCTGTTTTAATTCACTTCGGGACATGTTCTCTTTGTTGTCGAATCAAAGTTTGTACTGTGGAATCTTCAGAAGCTCCCCATCTTTCAAGGCCGATTGATGCGCCACTACTCCGGACACAGTCATATTCAGTGCCACGTCCACACTTACGAGGGGCTTGCGATTCAAAAGAATTGATTCAATAAATTCATTTGTAAGGTAGCCGTGGGAGCCACGATGACCGCCCTCATCCAAAGTAGGAGGCAGCGGGGGTCGGCGAAGTCCCTCGACAGGCACCTTTTTGCCTTCAGCGATTTCATACGCGGTGTAGTACGAGCCGAGTTCGCCACGGATCCGCCCAAAATCACCTTCGTTGCCCGGCGTGTCCCAACTTTCCCCCATGCGAGCCATGCCACCTTCATTGGTGCGGAACAGCGCGATTTCTGTGCCAAATGCATTCTTATAACGGTTATTCTGCGGCTGCAGCCAATCAAGGCGGCTGGGAATTCCCAGGCAACTCACCTCAGTGAAACTGCCATCGGTGACTCCGATGTAATAAGCATTGGAGTGGGTCGGATACCACTGCGGCGGCCCGCCCACGCGCCACTCTTTATAGGAGGGCAGCGGTTTTTCCGTGTAATGAAAATATTCCCCCTCGGCATACACGATCTTGCCCAGGGCGCCAGCCTTGTATAGTTGCCGCATGGCATATAATTCCTCATGAAAGCTGGAGGTCTCGAACATCATATACTTGAGCCCAGTCTTCTTCACAGTCTGGAAAAGGTTTTCGGCGTCCTCCATTGAGCCATATACGGCTGGCACGCAACTGCCCACATGCTTGCCATGTTCAAGCGCGAGAATGGCATGGCGCGGGTGACTGGGTGCATCCGTTGCTAAAAAGATCGCCTCAATCTTGTCATCTTTCACCATTTCTTCCAGCGAAGGGTAGGTTTTTGAACATCGGCAAGCTTTGGCCATGTCAGCACAACGATCCGGGAACAAATCGCTCACGGCCACAACTTCTACATTCGGGTGGTCTTGAAACCCGAAAGCCGCTCCGAACTGGCAGAGACCGTGGCCGACGATGCCGACCCGGATTTTCCGATCCGAAACGGGTTTCCACCCCTTGGAAGCATTCAAGTCTTTGGGCGCCTTTTCCAAGCCGGGAATGGCTTTCTCTGCTGCGTATGCGCGCGGCAGTCCGAGCGCGGCACCTACGATGCCCATCGATTGCATAAACCCGCGCCGCGACAGTCGTTTTGTTGAACCGGTCACGCTCGTTGAAGCCACAGCCTCAGAACACGATTCGTTGCTTATCGTTGCCTTTGAATCATTTTTCATTTTTTTAATTCTGTTCGTAGTTCTTCCAATGCTCCAAAACGGTCTATTTACCGCTGAGTGCTGTTTTTAAAGAGAAATACACTTGAAATTGTTGTTGGTTTACATGACCCATTCAATCGGAAAAAAGCACCAGCAAACACTATAAATGGCCCACAAGAACGCTTCGGCTTGATACATTAGTCGTAAGCAATGCCGTAATACAATTTCCTGATGTTTTTCTGATTGCCTCGGCAGCAACCACAGAAGCCGGGAGCGCTTACTTGCTTTCTGCGGTCAAGTAGTCATATTTACTTTCGTATGAAGAATGGCACGAACTCCTTGCTCGCATAGTCACGGTCAACCCGCTTATTCTGGTAAGCCTTGGCCAGCTCCTTGCGGCTCCAGCCCTCGAATCCGAATCGACCGTTCTTCAAACGCCGCAGCAACTCAGGAATCCCGATGCGCATACTGGCCCGCATCACTTCTGCCTGGCTGAGATGGGCTTTTCTGGCGCCCTCCTTGATGAGATTATGTAACTCAACATCCACTGGGAGTGGCTGAAGTACCGTTTTAGCGCATTCTGAGTTGCTCAACACAACGCGCCACGCGCCAGGCGGAGATATTCGAGGTTATCCTCGATGAAAGTGACGGCTTGGATTGGCCTACGTTATGCCGTTGTGACCTGCTCTACACCGTGGCTAAAAAAGATCTGCGCGCTCAAAGAGGCTTGGTGGTCACCGAACGGCGCAGGCCGATTGCCGAACGTGTCATTCGGAGCCTGGCCTTTGCCGGACTCTAACTTAACTAACTAAAGTTATATCTTGCCGATTTAGCTCGCCGCCTGAGGTCGAATACCTACAACGCGCTGGTTAAAATTGGGAACAATATTGTTCGATTTTTGTTTACAAAATCGCCATCCAATTGTATTCTTTACTTCATTAAACCAATTACAGATTCCTAAGCCGCGTGTCATCAATAGCTAACATCGAAATTCCATGGCCGAGAAAACGCAGCAAAAATTAGCATACCAGGAGTTAAGGCGGCGCATCCTGATCCTTGAATTGGTGCCAAATGAACGGCTCAGGGAAGAGGATTGGGCAGCGAAACTTAAGGTGAGCAGAGCTGCCTTGCGGGAGGCTTTGACCCAGTTGCTCGGCGAAGGGCTCGTTCGTGCCGGAGAGCGCGGAGGGTATTTCATAACACAAATGACCGAAGATGATGTTCATCAGATTCGAGAACTTCGGGAAGTGTTTGAGACCGCTGCGTTCGTGCTGGCATGTGATCGGGTATCGGAAAGCGATCTCAAAGCCATAGAGGAAACCTGCGACGACTTCGGAACGCTGTTCAGAAAGGGCTATTTTAATGGCGCATGTGAATGCGATCTGCGCTTTCACCATTTGTTGGTGGAAGCTTCGGGGAATCCGCATTTGCTTGCGGCCTATCAGCGCTCGAATATCCCGTTGTTCCATATGAAGCTGGGACGAATGATGTCTCACGCCGATGATTACGAGGAAACGGAACGGGAACATCGCAAGATAGTTGCCGCGTTGCGTGGAAGGGAAAAAAAGGGCGGTGTGGACCTGCTCAGGATGCACTTCCGCCGCGGCGAACAAGTGGCCCTTGGCAGCAGTGAAAACCGGATTCCTAAGGCTAATTCGAATTTTGCAAGCGATGATTTGGCAAAAGCTCAACCTCAAGTTCCCTGATTCGCCATGACAACACTTCAACAGCGCGCATTAAACACCGAACGGCTCAGGATTTCGCGCGACATCCACGATAACGTCGGCTCGCGTCTCACCGAGATCATCCTGCTCAGCGAGCTGGCCAGACGCAACCAAACCAAACCCAGCGAGCTGGAAATGCACGTCGGACGTTTGTCCAACGTGGCCAGGGAGGTGGTGCGTGATTTGGATGAGATCGTCTGGGCGGTTAATCCGAAGAATGATTTTCTGGATAATCTCGCCGATTACATCTTTGAATACGTCGAAAACTTCCTGGGTATGACTTCAATCCGTTTCCGAGTGGATGTAGCCGAGGACGTGCCTCATCAGCCGCTCTCATCGGGAGCGCGGCACAATCTGTTTTTGGTGGTCAAAGAAGCCCTCAATAACGTAGTGAAGCATTCGGCAGCGACGGAAGTGTGGGTGCGGGCCAAAACCGAGAATCGGGACCTGACGTTTGAAATCGAAGACAATGGAAAGGGCTTTGAGCAGGAACTTGACGGATTGGGAAACGGCTTGGGCAACATGGAAAAGAGGGTCAAGGAAGTGGGCGGACGGTTTGAGATTGAAAGTTTTCCAACGAACGGCACGCGCATAAAAATCAGCGTTCCATTATGCCGTACTGGCGGGCGTTCGACGCGGTTGAGAGCAGAGGTCGTTTGATGCTTATTTGTCGTGATCCAGGATCATGCCCATTAAAGTCGCCATTGTTGAGGACGATACCGGTGTTCGGCAAAGTTTAGAGGCGCTGATTTCCGGCACGCCCGGGTTTCAATGCATTGGCAGCCACGCCAACGCCGAGGCCGCTTTGCGCCGAATACCCCACGATTGGCCAGACGTGATTTTGATGGATATCAATCTGCCTGGGGATTCCGGTATAACCTGTGTGACGAAGCTCAAGGCGCTTAAACCCAAGGTGCAAGTGATCATTTTTACCGTGCATGCCGACACCAATGAGATTTTTAAATCGCTGATGGCTGGCGCGAGCGGCTACCTGGTTAAACAAACCCCGCCTGCGCAAATTCTGGAAGCAATTGCTGACGTCCATCGCGGCGGCTCGCCCATGTCCAGCCAAATTGCGCGCAAGGTCGTCGATTATTTTCAGAGCAAAGGCCGGACGTCCGAGGATGTAGAAACGCTTTCCAACCGCGAACTGCAAGTGCTGACACAACTAGCCAAAGGCCATCGCTACAAGGAAATCGCGGATGACCTCTCTATCAGTGTTTTGACAGTGCGCAGTCATCTGCAAAGGATTTATGAGAAACTGCAAGTGCGGTCACGGACCGAAGCGGTGGTCAAGTTTTTAGCCGGCAGATCCTAATCATTGATACGAATGTATTACAGGACTCATTTGAAACCATAATGTCTGCCCCAGATTTAGTTCCTTTTCCTGATTGTCCCATCCTGTGGGCAACCTATCGTGATAGGATAAAGTTGCAGCCGAACTTTACCGATACCGTGGCTGCCCTTGAATCTAAAATGCAACCGAGGTCGTATTATGAATAATGATCGCAGATATATGCGCGCCAGCAATTCGAGGACTTCCCTGACCCGCCGTTCATTTCTTCAAACAATGGGACTCGGAACCGCCGCATTCGGCCTTGCAACCACCGCCGGAACGGCGGAGAAACCTGTCCAGGGCTTCGAGAAAGCCGCCCAAAACGCGGACGCGTCAAAAGGCTGGCGACCAGTATCCGAGCGCAAGATCCGGGTAGGCCTGGTCGGGTATGGCGTTTGCAAATTCTCCGCCGCGTTTGGCTTTCAAGATCATCCGAACGTCGAAGTCGTGGCGGTAAGTGATTTGTTTCCCGATCGCTGCAAGGGTTTGGCCAAAGAAGCCCGTTGCAGCAAAACTTATCCGTCGCTGGAAGAGCTGGTCAAGGACGACAAGGTCGAAGCGGTTTTCGTTGCCACCGATGCTCCCAGCCATGCCCGGCACTGCATCGAGGCATTAAAGCATGGCAAACATGTGGCCTCCGCCGTTCCTGCCGTCTATGGGTCACTGGAAGACGCAGAAAAACTTTTCGAGGCTGTGAAAAGCAGCGGGCTCAAATACATGATGTTCGAAACCTCATGCTTTCATGAGGACCTGCATGCAATGCGCCAACTTTACCAGGCCGGCGCGCTGGGAAAGATCATTTATTCGGAAGGTGAATACTATCATTACATGCCGGAGCCAATTGATTCATACAAGGGATGGCGTATAGGTGGGCCCCCCCAATGGTATCCCACCCACTCCAACGCTTATTATATAGGGGTCACCGGTGGCAGTTTCACCGAAGTATCGTGCCTGGGCACCCCAAGTAAACTTGAATGGCTGCAACCACAGAACAATTCTTACAAGAATGGATTTGGCACTGAGATCGCCATGTTTCGAACCAGCGAAGACGGAATGTCGCGCATGGGCGTAAGCTGGGATACCCCCGGAAACGGAGGCGAAATGGGACGCCTGCGCGGTCAAAAAGGATCTTACTACGGCAAATACGATGGTTTGGAAAAGAATCTGCCGTCGCTCAAACGCCCCCCGTTGCCTCCGAGCGTAGATCCTGGCTCACATGGGGGCGCGCATGGGTACTTAACCGACGAGTTTATTTCGGCCATTTTGCAAAACCGAACTCCGCTGGTTGATGTCGCCTCGGCATTGAATATGAGTGTCGCCGGCATTATCGCTCACGAGTCGGCGAAGAAAAACGGGGAGTTACTAAAAATTCCACAATACAAAATCTAGATCATATGGGCAAAACACAAGTTAGCGAAGCACAACAGCAGAGATGGAACGAGGACGGGTACCTGGTAGTTCCCCGGCTATTTGATGCCGAAGAGATGGATCTATTGATCACGATCGGCAAAGCTGACCAGGACATGGACAAAGCCCTGGCGAAGCGCGATGCGCAGGGAGGGGTCAGCCGGTTGCGCCTGCGTAACGAATTGTACGACGACATTTATAGCGCTTGCGTGCGCTCTCATCGGGTCGTGGACATGATGGAAGGGCTGCTGGGAGATGAGGTTTATCATTTTCATCATAAAATGATGCTCAAAGAGCCGCGGGTGGGAGGGGCGTGGGAGTGGCACCAGGACTATGGATATTGGTACAAGTTCAATGCTTGTCTGTACCCGGACATGGCGAGCTGCATGATCGCCGTGGACCGGGCGAATAAGGAGAATGGTTGCCTCCAGGTGATCAAGGGGTCGCATAAAATCGGGCGTGTCGAACATGGCCTAAGCGGCGAACAAGCCGGGGCGGATATGGAACGGGTCAGCGTGGCGCTCGAACGCCTGGAACTGGTCTATTGTGAAATGAACCCAGGGGATGCGTTGTTCTTCCACTCGAATACCCTCCATCGTTCGGACCAGAATCGAAGCGAAAACCCGCGCTGGTCGCTGATCTGCTGCTACAACACCAAACACAATGACCCGTTCAAAGACGTGCCTGGCGGGCACCCCCGATACTCTTATCTCGATAGGTGGCCGGACTCAAAAGTCAAAGAGGTGGGGCGGAGGCAACTTGCGGAAGCCCGCCAGCAAGCGCCCAGCCTCGCAGCCACGACCGCATAGCCCTTGTGCAAACGGCGCGCGTCTTTGAAAATCGTAGCAGCCGAGGCAACGAGGCTCAAATTAAGCCGGGCCTTTTCACGTTGATCAGAGCCTCGTTACCTCGGCTGCTACGAGGGAAGAAGGATTATTCCAGACACGCTGGTGGAGAGCACGTGATTTGAATATAAAACTCTCCGCAATAGACGCGGCGATTTTCGGAATCTATATTCTCGCGGTATTCGCCCTGGGAATTATCGCGTCGCGCAGGGGCAAACGGACCAAGCGAGACTACTTCCTTGCCGGCGACCGTCTTCCCTGGTGGATGATCGGCGCCAGCATCGTCGCCGCGAACATCAGCAGCCATCACTTCGTCGGAGTAATGGGAACGGCTTATGCCAAAGGCTTCGTTTCGATGCACATCTGTTGGGGTTCGGTGCTGGTGGGCTTCAACGCTTTGCTCTGGATCTTCCTTCCCTTTTATTTGCGGAACGGATTTTACACAATGCCGGAATTCCTTTCCCGTCGTTATGGCGAGGCGGCACGTGGCACGTTCGCTGTCCTGATTTTGCTGACCTACATTTTCGTTGAAATCAGTTCGGTTCTGTATTTGGGAGCATTGGTCCTGCACGAATTGATGGGAATTCCTGTGATGGCAAGCGTTATCGTCCTGGCCGCTGGAATGGGCCTGTACACCATCATCGGGGGCTTGAGAGCGGTGATTTGGACTGAAATGTTTCAATTGGGTGTATTGTTGCTGGGTGGCATTGCTTTGCTCGTGGCCACTCTGAAGGCCACTGGCGGCGTGTCTGCTTTAGCCGCGAGTTCCAGCGAGTGGCATCTTCTTTTGCCGGCGACCGACCCCGATTTTCCCTGGACGCAGTTTTTGGGAGCCAGCATTTGCATCAGCACCTTTTACAACGCGACCAATCAATTCATCGTGCAACGCGCACTGGCCGCGCGAGACGAATCCCACGCCCGCCGGGGGATTGTCTTCGCGCAATATCTCACCTTCCTGATGCCATTGATTATCATCGTGCCCGGCCTGGCCGCGAAGAAATTATTTCCAGCACTGGAAAAACCAGACCTGGTATTTCCAAAGCTGGTTAAAGAATTGCTTCCCACCGGCCTGATCGGCCTGGTGATGGCCGGGTTGGTGGCCGCGGTGATGTCGCACATTTCCGGTGCCGTAAACTCCTGCACGACCATTGCGGCGATCGATTTTTACATGCCTTTTATGCAGTGGCGGCGAAAACATTTGATACTGGCCTCCGGGCACGGGAAGGTTGCCGACGAGGGTGACGACAAGACTGTACGATTCGGTCGGATTGTGGGGATTGTGATCATTGTCTTGGGTATCATTTGGGCGCAAGTTTTGATGAAACATTCAAACAGACCAATTTTTATCTACCTGCTGAATGCGTATGGCTATTTCGCCCCGGGAATTGCCACGATGTTCCTGATGGGCATCTTATGGAGGAGAACGACCCAGGCGGGGGCCCTCACGGCCGGGCTGCTGACCGTTCCGCTATCGCTTCTTTTGGAATCCGCATTCCCCAAAATGCCCTTTTTGAACCGCACAGGAGTGGTGTTTTGGATCTGCATGGCGGTCTGCGCCGTAGTGAGCCTGTTCACAAAACCCAAATCGGAGTCCGAGCTGAAAGGATTGATCTGGAACAAAGAGAGCCTCTTTTTGCCCCCTGAACAACGCGCGCTCATGCGCGGGCTGCGTCGCCCCATCATCTGGTGGGCGCTGGTGATGGCAATGGTTTTGTATTTTTTCATTAGATACCCGTAATGGCAAGGGCGCATTCACGAACGCTGGGCGGAGCGCGGCTGTGCCGTCCCCGGCCAGCCGCAGCGACCTGTCATTTCCAACGACGCGCAGAAATGACCACGGATCTCATTGGGCTTTTGAGCATCTGCGGCTGGCCGAGGACGGCACAGCCGCGCTCCAATACTTGACCGGCCTTGCCCGTAATGGCTGCACCATCAAAACAAATACCGAGTTCGGCGAAACCAGGCATTCCCGGTCTTGAGGACGCGGCGTCCAACCCGGACTTATACAAGGGATGGCAGCCTGTTTCGAATCGCAAGATTCGAATGGGCATTGTCGGCTATGGACTATGCCAGTTCGGAGCAGCCTTCGGCTTTCAGGACCATCCCAATGTTGAAATCGTTGCGGTAAGTGATCTGTTTCCCGATCGGTGTGCCGGCTTGGCCCAGGCATGCCGTTGCGGCACCACTTATCCATCATTGGAGGAGTTGGTGAAAGATAAGAGGATCGAAGCCGTATTCCTTGCGACCGACGCTGCCAGTCATGCGCAGCACTGCATCACCGTCCTGGAACATGGGAAACATGTCGCAGTGAATGTTCCGGCGGTATTTGGCTCGCTCGAACAAGCGGACAGGTTGCTGGCAACGGTGAAGCGAACGGGTCTTAAGTATATGATGTTTGAAACGTCTTGCTTCCATGAGGACCTTTATGCGATGCGGCAGATATACCGGGCCGGGGGCTTTGGGGAGATCGTTTATTCCGAAGGCGAGTATTTCCATTATATGCCCGAACCGCTTCCTTCGTATAAAGACTGGCGAAAAGGAATGCCCCCGCTTTGGTATCCCACCCATGCGACAGCTTACCATGTGGGCGTGACGGGCGGAGGCTTTACGGAAGTTTCCTGCAACGGGACCCGCAGCGCAATTGCCCATTTTCAACCAGGTAATAATGCATATCGTAATCCGTTCGGGACAGAGACAGCGCTGTTGCGCACGAGCGAAGGTGGGATGGCGCGAATGACCGTGAGCAAGGATACAGCCGGCGCTATCTCGGATTCGGGCCGGGTTCGCGGCCAGAAAGGTTCATTTTATATCAGCTATGAAGGAACGGAAAAAAAACTTCCTGACACGCGGCGGCCTCCCTTACCGCCCGGAATGCCTCCCGGCGGCCACAACGGTTCGCATGGATTTCTAACCGACGAATTTGTGACCGCCATTTTGCAAAATCGCAAACCGTGGATAGATGTCGAATTAGCGTTGAAGATGACGGTATGCGGAATTATCGCTCACGAGTCCGCATTAAAAGATGGCGAGCGAATGCGCATTCCGCAGTTTAATCTTTAAAATGAGAGAAATCCCTTTGGACTTTTCAGGATTTCAGCTTTTTCCGACGACTAAGAACGCTTCATTCTGCAATCTTCGATTCTTCATTCTTCATCTCCGTTCCTCCACTATTTGTCTTCGCTTTCTGCAAACTCCTAACTTCTATCTGCTAACTTCTTCCCCCCGAGCCTTCGGACTTTTTTCAGCATTTTAGCTTTTCAGGATTTCAGCTTTTTCCCTACTCTTCCGTCATGATGAGGGATGGTAGCGATTCACGGCCTCATGCCTCCGCTTCCGGACGGCCGTCCTCCCTCCTCTTCACCATCGGCGTCCTCTCTGTGGCGGCGAATGTGCTGCTTGCCGCGATGCTGTTCCGGCAGCATCTGGTGCCGCGTGTCGCAGATGCTGCAATTGCGGCCGATGGGGCTCGAACAGCGCGTAAAGGTTCAGGCCCGGAAACCCGAATTGCAGCAACGGCGATCGGCAAAGATCCGCTTGCTGGTTTTCAATGGATCCGAATCGAATCCGCGGATCTGAAAGAGTACATCCTTAACCTGAGAGCGTTCGGCGTGCCGGAACGAACGGTTCGCAGTCTCGTGCTCGCGCGGGTAGGACGCCTGTACCGGCCCAGGCTCGCCCCGCTCCGCAGCGCGAATACAGGTGTTAAAACGAATTTCTGGGAGAATAGCCCTTTTGTCTTCTCCCAAAACCACAACCTTACCGCCCAGCAACGCGCCCAACTCCGGTCATTGCAGACGGAGGAAAAGGATTTGGTAAAATCGTTGCTCGGCAATGATGCTTACCAGCAAATGGCCCGCGACTCAGGCTATCCCGACTGGTCGGAACGGATGTTCGGCGGCTCCATCCCCTCGGACAAACAAAACCTGCTCACCGAAATGCAACAACGTTACCAGGAAGCCAGGTCGGAAGCGTACGCCAAAGCGGACGGAATGGTGGATCAGGAGACACAGGCTGAGATTAAGGAGTTGGAGCGCAAGTTCCGCAACGAATTGGCTGCAGTGCTTACTCCGGAACAGATGTTCGAATATGAGTTGCGCAGCTCCGACCTGGCCGGCAATCTCAAATTTCAATTGGGAGCCTTTGAACCGAGCGAGCAGGAATACCGCGCGATTTTCGCATACAAGCAATCGCAGGACGGAGCGAGCGATATGACTTCGGAAGCCCGAAAGGAAGCCGAGCGCGTCTTCGAGGAAACGCTCGGTCCCGAACGACTCAAAGAGTACCATCTGCTTCAGGATAGCAGCTACCAGAATCTTGCCATGGGGGGCGTGTCGAAAGACGCGATCCTCAAGGTGGTGGAAACGAAAAGTCAAACTGAGGTAGCCGCCGCGCAAATCCGCCAGGATAAATCGCTTACCACCGAGCAACGCACACAAACGCTTCAGGCGCTTCGTACCAGCACAGAGATCACACTGGCTGATCTGCTGGGACAGCGCCGCGCCCGTTCTTACGTGAATTCCAGCGCCTCCTGGGTGCGAAATATCGCACCGCTTGATCGGCCTCGGTCGCAATGAAAATCCCCTCGCTCATCGTTTTCTCTTTGGCTGCCAATGTCGTTCTCGCCAGTTGGTGGCTAAAAAGCAGGTCTGCGAATCCTGAAGCACCCGCCGCTGTTAACGAACAGGATTCATCCCAATCGAGCCCTGCATTGCGTCGGGAACAGTCCGGTTCACCAGGTGCCCCAAATGACGCGAAAGGACCCCGTTGGAAGGATCTTCAATCCCACGATCTTGCGGAGATGATACCACGTCTGCGCAGTGTCGGTTGCCCGGAGGAAACGATCCAGGATTTCGTTTTGGCTGAGGTCAACCGCGACTATGCCGCCCGTACCCGCTCGCTAAAGCCAGGCCTTTTCCGGAACATCTCTGAATACTGGAAGTGGGACATGCCGTATGGCTCAGGTGATCAACGTGACGCCGTGAAAAAGCAGCGCGAGCTTCAAAAGGAAAAATCCGATCGCCTGGTTGAACTGTTCGGTTTAGATCCCGAAAAAGAACGCCGCAAAGAGGATGGCTTGCCGGAAGCACCGCACTTCAGCTTTATGGCCTCACGCGTGGATTTCCTCCCTGAGTCCAAAAGAGAAGCTGTGGCAGCCTACCTCGAAGCAGCCGAAGAGAAGATGCAGGATTTTCATCGGGAAACCCGGGGCCTTTGGGATGCCGAAACCCGTGCCGAACAGCGCCGGCTCGAAGCGGAGCGTCTGCAAGGTCTCGCACAATTTCTCACACCTGCCGAGGTGCGTGAATATGACCTTCGCAACTCACAGCTCAGCAGCCAGCTTGGCCACGATCTTCGCAGCCTCTCCCTTTCTCGCGAGCAGTATGAAACTATTTTCGACCTGCGACGGAAATATGGTGACAGTATCTATAACTACCCGGAAACCTCACAGTCCAAGGAGTCCCGCGATCAAGTCGAAGAAAACAAAAAAGCTTTCAGCACCGAGCTTGCCCTGGCGCTCGGGCCGGATTTTGCAAAGCAATACGGCCGCGCGCAGGATTATTCTTATCAGCAACTCGTGAGCATCGCCAAACGCAACGATCTCCCTCCCGAAACCGTCGGAGCCATCTACGACCTCAAGGACACAGCCGAAGCTGGCGTCAAGGCATGGGGTACCGATACCGCCACAACCGCCGAACAAAGGCAGGAAGCGCTCCAACAGATCCGTACCGAGACCGAGGAGAAGATCAAGCAGACCCTCGGCGACACAGTTTATCAGCGTTATCTGAACAATGGCGGCTGGTGGATTCGAAACCTGGGTTCCATGCCGCGCCAGCGTCCCCCGTGAGCGTCATCACAGAGATCTTGAAGCCGCCATCGCTGAGAAACCAGAAATCGATCAACCTGTGCCGGATACGATGATCTGGAACCATCCCGGTGGGTCGCTCGCGATGCTGCGGCGTATCCGATATCATGCAGCGGTGGTTGCCGAGGCTTCGGATTCAATTCTCCACGATCACCGGCGAATCGTAGAATTCGATTATCGGCTCGACATGAAAGTTCTCGCGAATCATCTGTACGACGCGCTCGTTCATGAACGCACGGGCGGCACTTTCATCGTTCCACAAATAAACTCCTCCGACCGTCCGGTAGTCCTCTTTCGAATGCAGGAATTGTTTCCGGACCAAACCGGGCACGTTGCGGAATTTTGGTGCGGCCTCCTCAAATGCAGCGTGAATCTGCTCGGCGGTAACGCCAGCAGGCAGTTGGAAGCGGGTAACGACAGTAATCAAGTTTTCCATGGGACAATTGATAGCGTACGAATGGCTTTCTGTGAACGGGACTAAAGGTGTAGTGATTTCTGTCGCGAACCAGATCACCCACGATGAAGGGCACCCAGGTTTGGAAGGAGGTACATGCGGCAACTTGCCCGCAAGCGAGAGCCGTCCACGTAGCAACGCCAGACCATGCAGCCAACTCGCATTCTGCATTCCGCAGTTGGAAGCGTGGGGTCGAGCAGAAAGGATTTTACCGCAGAGAGCACGGAGGCTGGGCGGAGATATACGCAGAAACTGAAATTGCGAGGGAGCAAGGTTTAAAAAGTGAGTGACACTGGCTCTGGCTTGAATCATCCTTCGCCCGGTGTGCGTGAGCGGGTCGAAAGTCCCACTGCGGTGCTGTCTCTATTCGAGAACAATCCCTCCATGTTTCAGCTTCTGTTCGAGCGTAGCGCCGATGCCATCTGGCTGTTTGATCCGCAAGCCGGCGTGTTTATGGATTGCAACTCGGCTGCGGTCGAACTGATGCGCGCGGGCACAAAGGAAAAACTCCTGGGCGCGCGACCGGAAGACCTCTCGCCGCCGCTTCAAGCCGATGGCACTTCGAGCCGGGAAAAGACTGCGCAAGTAATAGCCTTGGCTCAAGAGCGTGGCAGTCACCGGTTTGAATGGGTGGCCCGGTGCTTTGACGGACATGAAGTTCCGTTGGAAGTGTCGGTGACCCCAATTTGCGCGAATGGCCGGAACATCCATGTCGTGTTTTCGCGGGACATCACGGAACGAAAGAAAAGCGAGCGGGAATTACTGGAATTGAATCAGGCATTGGAAAGTCGCGTTGCCGAACGCACGGATGCGTTGAGCACGAGCGAAGCACTATTCAGGGCCGCCTTCCAGGCAAGTCCCATCCTGATCGTAATCGCCCGAATGAGCGACCAAAAGTACGTGCTGGTGAACGATGCGTTCGTGAAGTGGAGCGGCCGCGACCGGGAGGAACTCCTGGAGAGGAACTCGAGCGAGTTCGGCATTTGGGAATCTCAGGACGAGCGCGACGCGATTTGGGCGGAGTTGCGGCGCGGGGGTTCAGTCCACGAACGGGAATGCCGGTTCCGAAATCGGACGGGCGAATCAACGACGGTGCTGATATCCTTCGAGGTAATCCAGATCAAAAATGCTCCGCACGTTCTCGCCATGGGTTTGGACATCACCCAGCGGAAAGAGGCAGAGGCGGCGTCGAGTGCCAGCGAAGCGCGGTTACGCGAGAGCGAAGCGCGGTTCAGCGCGGCCTTCCGCGCCAGCCCGGCATTCCTGGGAGTACTCAGGTTGAGCGACGGGAAGTATGTGCTGGCGAACGAGGCTTACTTGAACTGGATGGGCTATGCGCAAAATGAAGTCCTGGGGCACACCTGCCTCGAATTGGGCATGTGGCAAAACCCCGCGGATCGTGATTTGTTGCTGAACGACATCCGTGCTTTCGGCTCGATTCGCGAGAGGGAATGTCGCTGGCGGAATCGCCGCGGGGAGCTGTTTACCATCCTGTTTTCCGCTGAAACCATTACGCTCAACGACATACCCCACATGCTTTTGATGGCACTGGACATCAGCCGGCGCAAACAGGCGGAAGAAGAAATGCAGAAAGCGCTGGGCCGGGAAAAGGACCTGAGCGAGCTCAAGAGCAATTTCGTTTCGATGGTCTCGCATGAGTTTCGCACGCCGCTCGGCATCATCCAATCCTCGGCGGAACTGCTCCGCGATTTTCACGAGAAGATGCGGCTCCCCGAACGCCAGGAGCAACTGGAGTCTATCTCCAGAAATACCCGCCGGATGGCCGGCATGATGGAAGAAGTGCTTTTCCTCAGCCGCCTCGATGCGGGCAAACTGGACTTTCAACCCGCCGCGCTCGACCTGAACAACTTTTGCCGCCGCGTCGTGGATGAGGTTCTCTCGGCGACCAGCCGCCGCTGCGCTATCGAACTCTCGCTGAACTCCATTCCCGGGGAAGCGCGGGCGGATGAACGACTTCTCGGTCACATATTCACCAATCTCCTGAGTAACGCTGTGAAATATTCAGAGCCGGGAGCGACAGTCCATTTCGTTGTTGAGCGCAAGGGATCCGATGCTGTGTGCGTGATTCGTGACCAGGGGATTGGCATTCCGGAGGAAGATCAGCAGCAGCTTTTCAAAGCCTTTCATCGCGGCAGCAATGTAGGGACTCGGCCGGGAACGGGACTTGGCCTGATGCTCGTGAAACGCTGCGCCGACCTGCACGGCGGGAAGGTGCAGGTTGTAAGCAAGTTTGGTGAAGGCACGACCGTCACGATGAGATTTTCCGCTTTTTAGAAAAATCAGGAACCCTTCACGGGGTGCTTAGCCGGTAAAAACGAGCGTTGACGGCCGCTGCTCCGTTGTCCGTGAAGGAAAACGTACCGTCGGCACCGAGATCGCCGCTCGTTAACGATGTCCAGGTGGCGATTGGTGCGGAAACATTGGCTGAGGACAGCAGCCGGTATGGGCTGCCAGGCGGTCCGGAGCCGGTAACCACCATGTTTCCATTCACCCCTTTTGTGATTCCTGTCAACAGCGGTGTCAGGACAATCCGAAAGAGGGTGCCACCCCCGCCGGGACCACCGTTCGCAGTGGAACCATATAGATTTCCATCGGGACCGAGCGCGAGCGACACAGCCGGGTTCGAGCCATTGGTACCCTGGAATTGAAAGAGCGGAGTGAACAGGCCGTTCGTCGTTATCCGAAACACGGTGCCCAGCCCGGTGCTGTTCGGGTCGTTCAGCAGGGAGCCGCCGAAGCCGGTCGTGCCGTAAAGGCTGCCATCCGGTGCAAGAGTCATTTTGGAAGAGGGCTGTTCCCCATCCGTGAAGTGAAAATTGAACAAGGTCGTGAGGACGCCGTTGGTGGTAATCTTGAAGAGCGTGCCGAAACTCAGGTTCGTGCCACCGAAGCCGGTGGTGCCGTAGAGGACGCCATCGGAGCCCTGGACAACGCCGCCGATGGGATTGGCCCCATTGGTGTTGTTGAATGAGAAAAGCGTTGTGAGGGCTCCGGCCGGCGTCATCCGGAAAACAGTTCCGGCCGCGTGGCTTCCGCCGTTCACAGTCGTCCCATAAAAATTTCCGTCCTGCCCGAGCGTCAAACCATCTGACGGAAAAGAGCCGTTGGTGGTATTGAAAGAGACCAGCGTGGTTAAAATTCCATTCGTGGTTATGCGGAAGACCGTGCCGGAACCATTCGGCCCCTGTAGCGGAGCGGTGCCAAGGAAACTGCCGTCGGCGGCAGCGACCAATTGACACCGCGGGCTCCCGCCGTTGGTACCTCCGAGAGAAGCGAGGGTAGTCAGCGTGCCGTTGGTCGAAAACCGGAACACGGTTCCCGCGAAGTTGGAACCGCCCTGAGACGTTGTTCCATAAAAGTTCCCATCACTTCCAAGGCTCAATCCGCCCTGCGGAGCCGAGCCATTGGTGGTGCTGAAGGAGAAAAGAGAGGTGAGCGAGCCGCTGGTGCTCAGCCTGAATATAGTACCAACGTTGTTGCTGCCGCCATCGTGGGTCGTACCGTAGAAATTTCCGTCCGGCCCCAGGACGAGGTTGGCTTGCGGGTGAACGCCGTTGAGGGGAATCAAGGAAGTAAGAAAAGTCAGTGCGCCACCGGGTGTCACTTTGAACACCGTGCCCGGCGTGCATCCGTAAAAGTTGCCGTCGTGTGCCGCGAGCAGACCTGCCCGCGGCACAGCGTTGAAACCATTCACCGAGCTCGCGAAAGAGAAAAGCGTGGTAAGCGCGCCATTGGTGGTGACCTTGAAAACAGTGCCTGAGCTCTCACTGCCTCCCAGTTGGGTCGTGCCGTACAGTTGGCCATCGGCGCCAACGGTCAGTTCCGCCAGGGGAACAGCGCCGTTCGTGCCGCCAAAAGAAACCAGGTTGGTGAAGATCCCATCGGTGCTGATTTTGAAGATCGTGCCCATGTCGGCACTGCCGCCGTCGCGCGACGTGCCGTAAAGATTTCCGTCCGGTCCCGGCGTCAATCGAGCCTGCCGGACAAAGCCATCCGCGAGTTGAAATGAGTAGAGGGTGGTGAAAGTTCCGCCGGTGGTGATTTTGAAGATAGTTCCGAGACCCACAGCGCCGCCAAATGCCGTGATGCCGTACAAATTGCCGTCAGGCCCCAATGCCAATCCGGCCGAGGGAGAGCCCCCCAGCGACGAAGAATCAAACGAAACCAATGAGGTCACGACTCCGGCAGGCGTCACACGAAACACGTTCCCAATCGAGTTCGTGCCGCCCTCGGGTGAAGTGCCATAGAAGTTCCCGTCTCGCGCGAGGACCAGTCCGGATTGCGGATTGCCGCCGTTCACGCCGTTCAGCACCGCGAAAGTGGTCAGCGCTCCATCGGTGGTCATCTTAAAGACCGTACCAAAACCGAACGCGCCCCCGGCGCCAGTCATTCCGTAAAGCAACCCATCGTTGCCCACGACGAGGCCTGCCGCCGGGTTCGCCTGGTCCGACACGAGCGTCGTCAGAACACCCGCCGGCGTGACGCGAAATACCGTCCCGCTCCCCCTGGGTCCGCCTTGCGCCGTGGTTCCGTAGAAATTTCCGTCCGGTCCCTGGACGAGTGATCCCGTGACCGTGCCTGGACTGAGCTCGAAATTAAGCAGGGTCTGCGCCTCCAACGCGCCTGCTGAGCGGAGGCCCAACGCCATCGAGAGAAAGGTTAATGTGATACAAATGACTCTAGCTTGGCCCGCTTTCATGATCGTTAGTTGTGTAATTCGGATAGTTTGAGCGTCCTGAAGCAATTCGGTTCCTGAACGCAGAATGAATGCTTATGGGACTTAAGCCCCATGCGGGGGGACACGAATTCCACCGAGTTGCCATGAATCGCTGCTCAGGAGCACCAAAAGCGCTCGACTCTCACTGACCTGTTCCACTCCGCCGTCAACTATCCCGAAGGGATTGTAATCATTCAGCCCAGGGTTGCGAGGGACGAGCTACCCTGGTCCGCCGTGTACGGGAGATGTCAACCCTGAAAGGGTTGAATCTTGATCCCGCCCGCCACATCATCGCGACATGCCACAATCGCTCGCAAAAATCCTCGTGCATACGGTCTTCTCGACGAAAGAACGCCGACCGTTTCTGCGTGACAAGGCCCTGCGCGAAGAACTGCACCGCTATCTCGGCGGGATTCTGGCCAATCTCGATTGTCAGCCGATCATCACAGGTGGCGTGGAAGATCATGTGCACCTTCTCTGTGCGCTGTCGCGGACTTGCCAGCCTGCGGAGATGGTGAAGGAGGCTAAACGCGGTTCGTCGTTGTGGCTGAAAACCAGAGCGCCGGACTTGCAGGACTTCGCCTGGCAAAATGGCTACGGCATTTTCTCGATCGGCTTCTCACAAATTCAATCGGTGCGCGATTACATTGCCGGGCAGGAGGAGCATCATCGCAAGGTATCGTTTCAGGACGAATTTCGACAACTGCTCCGACGTTACGACATTGAATTCGACGAACGCTAGGTATGGGACTGATTCAACCCTTTCAGGGTTGAGGAATTTTGATGCGGCTTCCCAGGGTAGCTCGTTCCTCGCAACCCTGGGCTGATTGATTTTATCCCTTCGGGATATGGATTGTGATACCGGCGCCTCCGGAAACCGAGAGCGCCCGGCCCGTCGAGCTTGGGCCTATGACGTGATCATCGACTGACCGTGCTGGCCCAGGACCCTTCCCAATCATTAAGAGACGCATACAATGCAGACCAGGCAAGCGTTTCCACCGCCCATTCACCCCAAGCACAATCTTTCCGCCGAAATGGCCGGGCTCTTCTGAACGGAGAATGAAGAACGAAGAATGAGGAACGGAGATCGCACCACGGACCACTGGACCATGGACCAGGAAAGAGGGGAGCCAACAGGATACTTTTGACGCAGACCGAATAATTCACCGCTTTCCGGATTTAATCCCACGTCGACGAAATTTCGGAGCGCCAGATGATAGCCCAGGTTGCATTCTTTTGTGAAGGGTCGGTCAGAGGCAGACGCTGCGGCTTTGGATTCAATTCTCCACGATCACAGGCGAATCGCAGAATTCGACGGTGGGTGTGGAGATACCTCGGGTGGGGCTTAAGTTCCATTCACTGCAGGGAACAGTCCAGCCCTGCGCGCTGTCCCACATCAGTGCGCCTCAAATTGCTATGAAATTTAACGCTCGAAATTGGTTGGGTCTGACGCTAGCGATCTGTTCCACTGTAACCGGCTTCGCGGCGATGGAGCCGCAAACACTTTTCAACTTCCAAGCGGGCCTTGGCGACGTGACCGGAGCGCTGGTCCAGGGCCCTGACGGAAACTTTTACGGCACAACGGCACACGGTGGCCCTCTGGGCGGTGGAACCATTTTTCGAGTCACTCCCGCTGGAGTCCTGACGACCCTCGTTACAGATCAAGCCAACCCGGGGCCCAGCTTAATCGTTGGCAATGACAATCTGCTCTACGGCATGATGAACTCGGGTGGCCCATTCGCGTCCGGCACGGCGTTCAAAATGACCCCGAGCGGTATCCTGACCAATTTTGCCGTGCTGAACGGTGTCAATGGCCGCTCTCCGCTGGGCGCCCTCGCGCTTGCCGGCGACGGGAATTTCTACGGCACTTCGCAGGGAGGCGGCACGAACGATTTTGGAGCCGTTTTTCGAATCACCCCCTCCGGCGTCGTCACACTCCTTGTCTCGTTCGACGCTGCTTCAATGGGCGGGTTACCCCTCGCAGGCCTGACACTCGGTCCCGAGGGCAATTTCTACGGCGTAACCGCTTTCGGCGGCACGGCGAACCGAGGCACGATTTTCAAGATGACGCCAGCCGGAAGTCTCACGACACTCCATTCGTTTCAGGCCACGGAGGGCCCGGGCCGCTTTGCCCGACTGACGCTTGGACCGGACCGCAATCTCTATGGAACCTCACAGGAGGGCGGCACCTCAGATCTCGGAACAGTTTTCAGAATCACCACCAATGGCGTCTTTACGACTCTGGTTTCATTTAATGGCGCCAACGGCGCGGTTCCATTTGCGGAGCTGACCGTTGGCGCTGACGGGCAACTTTATGGCACGACACAGCAGGGCGGCAGCGCCAACGTCGGCACCGTATTCAAGGTAACCACCAACGGCGCTCTGACCACGCTGGCCTCCTTCACCAGCGCGGCCAACGGCAGGCCGCAGTCGGGTTTGCTCCTTGCGAGCGATGGAAATTTTTACGGATGCTCGGCGGGCACAGTGTTCAGGATGACTCCCGGCGGTGCGCTGACTACCCTGGTGTCATTGTATCCTCTGAGCGGCTCTAGTCCGCAGGGTGGACTTGTTATCGGACCGGACGGAAACTTCTACGGAACGACGTTTGAGGGCGGCAGCAACAACGCGGGAACAATATTCAGGCTAACCACCGACGGGACACTCACGTCGCTTTTCTCATTTAACACCACCAATGGCCTTGGGCCGGAAGCCGGACTGGCCGTGGGCAAGGATGGCAATTTTTACGGCACCACCGCCTTTGGAGGCGGCCCCGGCTCTTCGGGTACGGTCTTCCGTTTTGCAACCAATGGAACACTAACCACGCTTGGCACTTTCAATGGAACCAATGGCGCCTTTCCACAATGCCAACTTACGATGGACTCCATCGGCAATTTTTATGGAACGGCTCCCGAACAAGGACCGACCATCGTCGGCACGGTGTTCCGAGTCGCGACCAACGGGGTCCTGTCCACGCTCGCCTCCTTCAATCCCTTTAATCTCACCAATGGCGCATCTCCGCAAGACGACGGACTGGCACTTGGAAATGATGGCAATTTGTACGGGACGACTACTGACGGCGGCGTCGGCTCGGGGAATGTTTTTAGGGTTACGCCCAACGGTACCTTGACGTCGTTGTTCTCCTTCAACGGCGCGAACGGGTCTCAGCCTGAGGGTGGGCTTGTTTTGGGCCAGGATGGAAATTTCTATGGCACTACGGCATTCGGTGGCACGAACCAAAACGGCACCATATTCAAAATCACGACGAATGGTGTGCTGACAACCTTGTTCAATTTTCATTTTACCGATGGCAGTCTGCCCAGGACCAAACTGATTCAAGCGAACGATGGCAGTCTTTACGGCACCACTCTCTTAGGTGGAGCGACTAACAGCACTGGGGGTATCCCCGGCCTGGGCACCGTCTTCCGCATCACGACCAATGGCGTTTTTACCTCGCTTGTTTTGTTTCAGGAAACCAACGGCTCCAACCCGTTCGGCTCTCTGCTGATGGGACCCAACGGAAATCTCTATGGCACAACCCTGCACGGCGGAACGGGCGGCGCAGGAACTATCTACCGAATTGTCCTGACACCGCATCTTGCCGGAGTCGCGCAACTGGCGATCGGAAGCAGGGTGATCACGGGAACCGGTCCAGCCTTTAGCCCATTTCGTTTGTGGGCTTCGACTGAACTGTCACAGCCGGTCGTAGCCTGGACGTTGTTGACCAACGACGTGTTCACGGCCGACGGAACATTTTCATTCACAGACTCCACATCCGCACCGACGCGATTTTATCGGGTGAGCACACCGTGAAGGAGATTGGGAGCCCCCGAGGGACCTCGGCGTGTGATTGATCTTTTGTCCGGTCAATTCGGGGAACTTCGGGCTTAACGAAGCCTCAAATACACATGAAAATGAAAACTATAGTTTGTGCGGTGGGTTTGAGCGGTTTCGTCGCTTCCGCCCTTGCACAGACCGTATCCATTCCTGACGCCGGGTTAGATGCCGCCGTCCGCTCAACCCTCGCCAAACCGACCGGACCATTAACCGTTGAGGACCTGGTGATCCTCACCAATCTCGACACCAGCCACCGCAGCATCAGCAACCTGACAGGGCTGGAATTCGCCACCAATTTGCTTGCGCTCAATCTCCAGGACAATCTACTTCGCGGTCCCGGCTTTCCGACAAATCTAACGCGATTAAAAAGCCTCGACCTGTCCCAGAACCGTTTCGGCACTTTCACCCTCCCTTCGAACCTGACCGGCCTGATCTTTCTTGATCTCAGCTTCAACGGACTCACCAACGTTTCTCTTCCCAACGGCCTTACGAACCTGACCCAGCTTTTTATCCAGGGCAATAACTTCCTCACCAACATTGCGCTGCCGCAGGGACTGACCGCGCTGGCACAACTCGACCTGAATCAAAATCTCCTCGAGCAGATCACGTTGCCCGCCGGTATGAGAAGTTTGACCAACCTCCACCTCAGCAACAATCAATTCTTCAGTTTGACGTTACCCCCCGGAATGACCAATTTGATCAGCCTTCTCCTCGACCACAACCATATAACCAGCCTTGCCTTGCCTGCGGACATGACGAAGCTGGCCATTGTGGACATCTTCGGTGACGAAGTCAGCAATCTCAGCATCCCGGGCAGCCTGACAGCTTTGACCGACCTTCGCCTCGCGATTAATCGGCTCGGCAGTCTTACTCTGCCCGCCGGTTTGACGAACCTCGCCAGCCTCGATGTCTTCGAGAACCTCCTCACCAACAACTTCACCCTGCCCCCCGGTCTAATCGCTCTGACCAACCTGGACGTCGGCGTCAATCCGCTTACTACATTCACTCTGCCTGCCGACGCGACTAACCTCGTTACCCTTTCATTCTTTTTCAATCAACTGACGAATCTGAGCTTGCCCCCGGGCATGGCAAAATTGAAAACGCTTGGCCTCGCTGGGGGTAAATTGACAACCCTCAATCTGCCTGCCGGCCTGTCGTCACTCGCTGTTCTCAACCTCAATAACAATCAGCTTACCAACCTTACCTTGCCTCCGGATATGCAACAGTTGACGGGGATTTTCCTCGACGGCAACCCGCTCGTCACCTTCGTTTTGTCTGAACCACTGGCTTCTGGCAATCTGGCTGCCATCGTCGCCACGCTTCGAGGCCAGGGTGTCAATGTGTTCGATTATCCGCTGGCCCTCCAACTGGTCCGGCCACAACAGGTCACCGGGGCATTTCATTTTGAAATCACCGGGCCGCCTGGGGTTTACACCATACTGCAGTCAACCAATCTCACCTCCTGGAGTGTATTGGGGTCGGCTACGAATACCCTCGGCAGCAACTCTTTCTTCGACTTAACGGCTCCCCTTTCCTCGCAGAAATTCTATCGTGCACGCGCAAACCCTGACACTTTGCCTTAAAATGACGGTGATTCGTTTCATTCCTCGGTGACGAGCTGCTGGTTCAGATTTACAACCTGATGAGGTGGGGCCGATCAGCGCGAGTTTATCTGCGGCGCGAATCGTGTTTGTTAAGTCCCCGGCGGCTACCAGATATGTAATTCATGAAATGCCGTCAAACGTGCGCTGCTACGCCAAAGCCTCCTGCAAAACTGAACGCACTTTGCAACCTCGGCCACCCAACTCGACCTCGCCGGCATTTGGTATTCCACCTCGATATCAGCCGGAACGTCCACTTCTCTTTGCGCATCAGTTGCAGGATTTCCTTCAACGGTGTCTGCTGGCTGAGCGACGGACGTTCCGCCAACCGATCCTTCCGCCAATCTTCGCCGACACCAATCCTTCGGAGCCCGCCCAATCTTCCGGAGCCACGCCACTTTCGCTGCCGGGCATAGGGGTAGCGTGAGGACGCAGCTTTGGCGCGGTTATTGCGTGCAGGGTTAGAACGCAGTGTTGGCCTCGAGGCCGACCTCTCGCAGATTAACCGCCGAACAAATGACGACCTTTTACGTGCAACACGACGCAATCGATCCTCTTGAGCGTGCAGGACAGCCCGTCATCATGGATTTAAGGGTGACCGGCTGGCTTCGAATGGGAATTCTGGCGCTCCTCCTCGTGGCCGTCGGGCTGGGACAACAGTGGACCAGGCTTCATTCCGGGCATCCGCCATCAGGGAAGGAGTTGGAGGCGCTATCCTCTGCGCGCAGTTATCTGCGCAACCATGCAGGGGGGCAATTTCAGCGGTACGCCTCAATCGTGGACAGGACAACCTACAGAATTGTCCCGAACGCGAGCCTATATGTGGCGAAAACGACCCAACCGAAGTTGTTCAAGCCTGTGGTGTTCCTGACAAAGGAAGTGCTGGACATGCGCGAGAGATTCCTGGCGGCGGTGCTGCTTCATGAATCCGTGCATTCCACGACAGGTTTATTCGACCCGGATGAAACCTTGCCAACCCAGATCGAGTCGGATTTTCTGCGCTCAGTGGGAGTGGATGCCAGCATCGACGCGCTCAAGAAGGAGAACCCCGGCATTTGGGACCAATACTACATAGACACTGCAGAAGAGAGCTTCAGGATCTTCGGAGTGCTGCGGCCTGCGATCATCGCCGGTCCGTTGCAAGCGCCGGCCACAATCGCCTCGGGTCAAAATCGTTCTATTCAACACGCTGGAACTTTTGCTCTAATCCCAGCGGCGCCGGCGCGCAGTGCGAGTTTCTAATCACATGCCTGCTTACGGTCAAAAGGCAGGTTTATAGGGATTGCTGGCGGTCGTGTTTTGGGTGTCCTCGGCCGGTGTCAGCCCGAAATCGCCGCTGCGCAATTTCAGTCGGTTCCGAAACTCCACATGCCCGTCGCAATAAAGGAGGTTGCCGCCTTGGAAATGAGTGGAAGAATACAGCTCTTTGCTGGTCGACTGGTTGTCATGCCAATAGTAGTAAATTCCCGGGGTACTGGGAAACGTCATGGGACGCAAAGCGCAAAAAGCAATCTTCACCAAACATTCCTGCATGAAAATCACCTGGCTGGGAGATCTGGTGTCCAACAGGGTTCTACCCATTACCACAGCATTGGGCAGATAGCTCGTTCCGCTCAAGGCGGTCGGATTGTTTGCCACCAGTCCCTCAAAGTTAGAAATCGCCATTGAACACATATACACTCGGGAACTCCCTTTTTGATTTCCCTGCAGGTATTGACCTATTGCGTAAAGAGCATTGTTCTCCCAGCCCGGCGCAGCGGAATTCATAAAGTCATAGACATGCGATGCCTGCGGTGGCAGTCTCTTATAGTCCATCTCGTACAGCGTCAGAGCCAACCCTATTTGCCGCATATTGCTCAAACAGTCGATCTGCTTCGCTTTAGCTTTTGCTCTGGCAAGGGCCGGCAACAACAGCGCAGCCAGAATCGCAATGATGGCAATGACAACCAGTAACTCAATCAAGGTGAACGCTCGTGTCTTGCGACGCTGAGTTGTTGTCAGGTTTCTCAAACAAGATTGGTAGCCCGCTTCCATCAAGATTGCCTGGTAAAAGATTATTCGGCTGACTCGATTCACTCTTGCAGCCTAATCTTAGCTTTGTCAATCGATTTTCATCAGCGCGCCGGCAAACCTCATCAGATCGGCCGCCGTCGTGTAACCGCCGCCCGCCGAGCGGCGCGCGCCACCGCTGCTGACGCTTTGCGCCGCTGGATTTCGCTCGCCCGTCGTATGAATTCATGGCAATTCCAGCTCGTATGTTTGCTTTCCTCAAGCGCCACAAAATTCTGGCGTTCGTTCTCAAGCTATTCCTGGTGTTGGGCGTGCTGCTGGTATTGTTCCTGAGTTACCGGACAGTCGGACCCTATCGTTCCTACCGGGCGGACATGATGAAGCCCGCTCCCGGTCAGACCGTGCCAACCGGCACACTCGAAGTCGGCGTCGCCAGGCGCGACATCACGCCTCACATGGATGAGTACGATCCCTGGGTGGATGCCGACAACAATGCACGGTTCGAGCCAAAAAAAGGGGACACCTACACGGATAGGAATGGCAACAGGACCTTTGACTTTGTTTGGATTGCGGGCTTTAACAACAACCGGCCGGCCAAAGGTGTGCATGATCCTCTCTGGGCGCGCGCCATCGCGTTCCGCAACAACGGCGTGACAGTCGTCATGGTTTCGCTCGACAGCATTGGCATCTTCTACGAGAAGTTTATCAAGGTCCGAAAAATGATCCATCCGTCGCTGCACATCGATCATGTGATGTTCTCGTCGCTGCATAACCACGAGGCGCCCGACACGATGGGCATATGGAGCTATTCAGTGGTCCATCCGCGTTTTGATTACAAATATATGGCGCTGGTGCAGCAGGCCTGTAAAGACGTCGTCGAGGAAGCGGTCAGGAATCTCCGCCCGGCGGAGGCGATTCTGGCCCAAGTGACCGCCGGCCCGGAAGGCTACGTGGATGACAGCCGCAAACCGATTGTGTACGACAACGTGATACGTTGCGCGCGGTTTGTGAAAGCGGGCAGCGACGATACCATCGCCACCGTGGTCGAGTGGGGCTGTCATCCCGAAACGCTGGCTGGCGGCAATTCCCTGCTCACGTCGGATTTCTGCGGCTATTGGCGTGACGCCGTCGAAAATGGTGTCTCGGAGCCGAACGGAGTCAAAGGCCTGGGTGGGATGTGCATCTACTTTCAGGGCATGCTGGGTGGCCTGATGACACAGTTGCATACCACGGTGCCACAGCGCAACGGCGTGCAGAAATTCACGGAGCCAAGCTTCGAGAAAGCTCAGGCCCTTGGCGAGAACCTGGCCATCCTGACGGTTAACTCGTTACGCGGCGAGAAGGCCTGGCGCCCCACGGACGCTCGCGTGTCCGTGGCAGCGAAAACAATTTTCGCGCCTATGTCCGGTCTGTTCCACGCCGGCGTTTTCCTCGGCCTGGTTCACCCGGGTTGGTACTGGGGGAAGGCCAGGACCGAACTCGATGTGGTCCGGGTTGGCGACCTCGAGATTTTAACAATCCCCGGCGAGATGTATCCGGAAATTGCTGAGGGCGGCATCGAGTCGCCTGAAGGGGCCGATTATCCCAGCCCGCCCATCGAGGTCCCACCGCTGCGTTCGCTGATGAAAGGCAAGCTGAACATGATGATCGGTCTGGCCAACGATGAACTGGGCTACATCATACCCAAGAGTCAGTGGGACACAAAAAGGCCTTACGCTTATGGCCCAGCCGACCACCCGCAGTATGGTGAAGTGAACTCCCCCGGACCCGATATCGCGCCGGTCATTCACCACGAAGCGGTCGCTCTGCTGAGCCGGTTTCACGTGGGTCAATAAGGTTCGTCGCAAACCAACACCTTCCTCCTTTGCTCTATTTTCCCCACAATTAGCGTTCATTAGCCTAGATTAGGGGGAGCTGGTCAATGTGTCCGTTTTCCTCAGCGTCCCAGGTTCGTTTTTTCGTCGGTTGTGTTGGACGGTCGGTCGGGGTTTTAATACTTTAAGGAACTGCAGAAGAAGATGAAGTATTCGACGAGATGAGCGGGAAACCTGGTTATGCGTTGCACGTTACGACACCCAGTGCTTTGGAGTACAGCTCGGCCGCTAGTCTGCTGGCCTAATTCCCCACAAGGAAACGATGCCACATGAACGCATTCAGAAGGTTTGTCTTTTTCATTCTTCTCGTCCACACCTGCCTGCATCCTGCACGGGCGGCAACCTTCATCGTTGATGACATCGGTGACAGTGGCCCGGGCTCATTGCGCCAGGCCATTCTCGACAGCAACCAACTCGCCGGAACCAACACTATCATTTTTACGTTTTCCGGCCCGCACCAGATTACCCAGTACACTGGTGAGTTTCTTGTTACCAACAACGTCAACATTGTCGGCATCGGCGACAACGACCTGCTCCTTTACAGCTTTAAAGAACAGAGTCGACTTTTCCACACCGTCAATGCCAATGTCACGCTTACGGGCATGACCATCGCCAACGGAAGCAACTACCTGGGTGGTGGCATCCTGCAGGAAGGAGGTTCCTTAACCCTGAGTAATTGCACAATCATGGCAAACGCGGCCATCAACGGCGGGGGCATTGCTCAGACGAACGGGACGTTACGCCTGACCGACTGCACTGTTTCCAGCAACAGCGTCGTCGGCAATGGCATGGGAATCTACGTCCAGGGCGCCGGTGCCTCAACGGTCTTGCGGCACAGCACCCTGGCCGGCAACACCGGCACCGGTTTCAGCAGTGCCGGGGGCGGCATTGCGCACGGCGGTTCCTCAATGATCCTCGATTCCTGCACCTTTTACGGGAATGGATCAACCGCTGGAGACGGCGGTGGCGTTCTCAACACCGCCGCTGATGCCCGCATCACAAATTGCACGTTCTACGGCAACCATTCGTTTTTTGGCGGAGGCGTTGCCTCAGAGGGCGGGACCGTCACGATTCGCAACAGCATCATCGCCGGCAACACCAGCTTCACCAACAGCGCGAGCACGTCGCCGGATTGCCATGGGACGATTATTTCCGGCGGGTTTAACTTGATTGGCAACCGCACCAATAGCACCGGCTGGATTTCCAGCGATCAACTCGGGACCGGCGCGAATCCGATCAACCCCATGCTCGGACCATTGAAATCCAACGGTGGCCTGACCTGGACGGCCGAACCTCTGGTCGGCAGCCCGGCCATCGACAAAGGCCATAGCAGCGGCGCGACCAATGACCAGCGCGGTTACATACGTCCCTTCGACAAAGCCAATGTTCCCAATGCCGCCGGGGGCGATGGAGCGGACATCGGCGCTTTTGAGACGGGCACGCGAACCAATCTCGTCACGAATGTAAATAGTTCCGGCGCAGGCTCACTTCGCCAGGCTATCCTCGATGCCGGGATCGAGGATATCACCACCATCAATTTTCAGCCGGGTATCGTGGGGAACACGATTGGCTTCGGAGGCCAGATGATCCTGGATCGGGACATCATAATCAATGGGCCAGGGGCCTCGGTGATGTCCATAATGCCGGACTATGGCCAGCGGGTGTTCCAGGTGGATTCGCATAAAACCGTGATTTACGGGCTCACATTCCGTGATGGTCTTGTGTTTGGCGAAGATGCGGCCTCCGGGGCTGCTGGAGGAAATGAGCGGGGCGGCGCCATCCTTAATTCGGGAGATCTCAGTTTGTTTGATTGTGTCATTTCCAACAATATTGTGCAGGGGGGCGCAGGAGGGGATATGAACGGGGGATTTGCCGGGAACGGAGGCATCGGGCGAGGAGGAGGCATTGCAAATTTCGGAACATTGGCTTTGACCCGTTGCACGCTCGCCACCAACTCCGCGCTAGGCGGCCTTGGTGGCTTATCAGACAACCCGGACAATGATGGATATGGAGGTGACGCATTGGGTGGTGGGTTGTACAGTGAAGGCAGTGTGCATTTGACGAATTGCACGGTCTATGCCAATCGCGCGATCGGTGGAAGCAGTCCCGTTGGAAACGGTAATACCACCGGCGGCGGCATCTGCAATTACGCCAATAACCCGCTCGACCTGGCGACCTGCACCGTTGCCAATAACATCGCATTCAGCGGTTCCGGCGGCGGAATATACGATGCCGGTTCCAGTGGTGTTTACCGCAACTCAACGATTGCCCTGAATCAAAGCGGGAGCGGCGGAGGTCTTCACGCGAGCGGATGTAATATTGGAAACTGCATCATCGCCGCCAACAACAACGGCGGAACCGGGCCGGATATTCAAGGAGGTTTCAACTCGAGCGACTATAACTTGATCCAGGCGGGAAACGGCTGGTTCACCACCGGCGGCTCTATCACTTATACGATTGTTGGCCTGAACGCTCTCCTGGGCCCATTGCAAAACAATGGAGGGCCAACCCTGACCATGGCCTTGCTCCCCGGCAGCCCCGCCATTGATCACGGGACGAATTTCGGGTTCACCCTCGATCAGTGCGGCCGGGCCCGGCCATTCGACCTGCCCGAGATTGCGAATGTCCCGGGGGGCGACGGAACCGATATCGGCGCATTCGAGTTGGTCAATCCTTTGTTGCACATCGCTCGTTCCGGCAATAATGCGCTCCTTTCCTGGAGCACTAACGACACCGGATTCCAATTGCAGGCCAGTACCAATGTCAGCTCCGGTGTTTTCTGGTCTGATGTGCCCGGAATGCCTTCCATCTCCGGAACCCAATTCCTCGTTATCGATCCTTTGATCTTAAAGAGGTTTTATCGCCTTCGCAGCCAGTAAAAACGCTGCGACACCTTCGAATCAGGCCCATGCACTCTGTCAGGATTCGGCCTTATCTCCACTCGGACCAATGCACCCGGGTCATCAATTGTGGGAATCCGTGTTTGCTTACGACATTCCGACAGCAAACCCAGTGTCGCCATTGATACAAAGCTCACCCATCGCGAAGAATCGCGTTCATTCCCGGAGCGCCGTCGCCGTCCCCGTAGGTCCGCGCCTGGTCCCGTACACTGCTACGCCAAAGCCTCCCTGCAAAATTGAACGCACTTTGCAACCTCGGCCACCGAACTCGACCCCGCCGGGATTTGGTATTCCACCTCGATATCAGCCGGGAACGTCCACTTCTCCTTGCGCATCAGTTGCAGGATTTCCTTCAACGGCGTCTGACCTTGACCCCAGGGCAAATTCTTTCCGTCCGCCGTTCGGTCCTTCATATGCAGGCTTACGATTCGGTCGTGATATTTTTCCAACACCGGCAATGGCGACAGCCCCTTCGTTCCTGCAAAATAATGGCCGACATCCAGATTAAATCCCACGTACTGCCCGTAGGAGATGAGCGGATCCGCCGTCTCCACTTTGGGGAAATTGTTCGTATGATTGTGGAAGGCCACCCAGATCTTATGCTTATCCGCAAACGGCGCGAGCTTCCTGGCGATCTCATCTGAACGTTCGGTCGTGATCCCAACGCATCCCAGCGCCTTCGCCACTTCGAAGTTGAAATCGATTTCTTCGTCTGATTGGCCGAACGGCAGTTTATGAAGATGAATATTGACTCCCGCGTCATTATACATTTTGCGCAGGTCCCGACACTTCGCCAACTGGGCCTCCCGCTCGGCGTCCGTGGGTTTTGATTCCGCCGAACCGCCCGGCTGCCCGCGGCGGCCACCGCTCCGAACACCGGCAAAAGCTCGGATTGGTCCGTCCATCAGTTCGACTTCGCTCAACCCGTCTTCCAGCAACGCCTTTAGAGTCTCCTCCGCGGTATTGATATTGCCGCCGCGATAACTGTAAGTGATAACACCGACGCGCACTCCATTTATGACCGAGTTGGGCTTAGCCTTCGAGGCTGCTTCTGCCGCTACGATGTGCGGGGTAATCGCCGCGCAAGCAGCCATTGCAGCCGCCCGGCCGATGAATTCACGACGCGTCGATTGCTCAAGGAGAGAAGGTTTGGTTTGCATAGAGTTGTTTCCGGTGAAACTGAACGATACTCCGATAAAGTCAATCGTAACGAGTCCAAACGGTTATCCCACGAGTTGACTCAAATTAAAAGACACCGGGAGGAGAAGTTGAGGGGAGGCAAGAAAGGGTCGTTGACTCATGGAAAAAAGACACCGGGGATCGGTGTAGATGAACATGAGCAAAGAACTGAA
>Ga0157375_10000174_pt1 | contig 59683 bp, 60 predicted proteins | sample M35metaG_FD_115311 | JGI IMG/M metagenome (GOLD analysis project Ga0157375, IMG submission 115311) | Miscanthus rhizosphere microbial communities from Kellogg Biological Station, Michigan, USA - M3-5 metaG | ecosystem: Host-associated > Plants > Roots > Rhizosphere > Soil | place: USA: Michigan...
AATCCCATAGTTCAAATTTTTTTAATTGTTAATATTTTAAATGAATTTGCGTTTACTAATATAGGGAAAACATGATAAAAATCATCTTTTCTTGAAGAATGAGTCAACAAATTCCGTACCATTAAACAATTGCAGGTCCTGCATCTTTTCGCCTACGCCAATATATTTTACCGGAATTTGAAACTGATCGGAAATGCCAATAACGACGCCTCCTTTTGCTGTTCCGTCAAGTTTTGTTACTGCTAATGCGTTTACTTCTGTCGCGGCTGTGAATTGTTTTGCCTGCTCAAAAGCATTTTGTCCTGTAGAACCGTCAAGAACCAACAAAATCTCGTGAGGAGCATCAGGGATAACCTTTTGCATTACCCTTTTGATTTTTGAAAGCTCGTTCATCAGGTTGATTTTATTGTGAAGTCTTCCGGCCGTATCAATGATAACAACATCTGCTTCTTGGGCCTTCGCACTTTGAACGGTATCAAAGGCAACGGACGCCGGATCAGAACCCATATCCTGCTTTACAATAGGAACGCCGACTCTTTCACTCCAGATCGTTAATTGATCGACAGCAGCAGCTCTAAACGTATCTGCAGCCCCCAAAACAACTTTTTTACCTTCTGATTTAAACTGATGGGCAAGTTTTCCGATAGTCGTAGTTTTTCCTACACCGTTTACTCCCACAACCATGATGACGTAAGGTTTTTTAGATTCATCGATATTTCCGGTCCCTGCATGAGGGTTTTCAAGCAATAAACCTGAAATTTCGTCACGAAGAATTTGATCTAATTCACTTACACTTACATATTTATCTCTTGCAACACGTTCTTCAATTCTTTCTATAATTTTGATGGTTGTAGATGCGCCGACGTCGGATGCAATCAGTATTTCTTCCAGATTATCCAGTACTTCGTCGTCTACTTTGCTTTTACCGACTACGGCTTTAGTCATTTTTTCAAAAAAACCTTGACTGGATTTTTCTAGTCCTTTATCTAAAGTTTCTTTTTCTTCTTTTTTGAAAATGTTTTTAAACCAACTCATTTATGAATTATGGAATTTTATTGATTAATGATGGAAGTTCGGGAAGTACGAAGTTTACAATCTGTTTCTTTTGCTTTTACATAACTTCAGGCTTCTGGCTTCTGACTTCCAGCTTAGTAAAACAAAGATAACAAAAAAACTACCCAAAATATGAGTAGTTTTTTATATTGTAAATAAAGTGGAGATTATTTTTTCAAATAACCGTCAACTTCGTCTGCATTCATTACTTTTTCTTCGAAAACGTAAGCTCCTGATTTAGAAGACTTCACCATTTTCACAACTTTAGTCATTTTTTTTGACTGTCCGCTTTGTAGGGTTGCTACTACTTTCTTTGCCATGGTAAATTATATTTATAAATTACTTGATTTCTTTGTGAAGGGTAGATCTTTTAAGAACCGGATTGTATTTTTTCAATTCCAATCTTTCTGTAGTGTTCTTTTTATTTTTTGTAGAAATGTATCTAGACATTCCTGGCATACCGCTTTCTTTGTGCTCTGTACATTCAAGGATTACTTGAACTCTGTTTCCTTTTTTTGCCATGATTTATTAATTCTTTTTAATCAATCCGTTTCTAGTAGCTCTTTCAATAGCTTCCTCGATTCCAATCTTGTTAATCACTCTCAATCCATGAGCTGATACTTTCAGTGTTACGTGCTTATCTTGCTCCGGAAGGTAAAACTTCTTCTCCAATAAGTTAATTTCAAAACGACGCTTCGTTTTGTTATTAGCGTGAGAAACGTTGTTACCAACCATTGCACGCTTTCCTGTTATTTGGCAAATTCTTGACATATCTCGATGTTCTTATTTGTATAATATTTGAGAGTGCAAAATAACGAAGAATTTTTTAGATAGACAAATCTTTTGGAAAATATTTATAAATAACTTGCTGATTAATACGATTGAATTCAAAAAGAAAATAACGGTCAGCAATGATGGCTATTTATTAACGAGGAATTTCATGGTAAAGATAATGAATGTTGGAATCATAACAAAGAAAAACCAGCTGTACGACCGGTTTTTCTTTTAATACTAATTGATTTTAAATTATTTTGTTCCACAGATTTTACGAGTCTTTTGTGTTTATTTGTGAAGAATATTCGTGCAATTTGTGTTTAAGATGCTAAGCTTTTTTGTTTTGAATTTTATTCTGAAATCTTTTAATTAAAAAATAAAACAACAAAAATCCCAACGCGAAAATCGAAACTCTTGACAGCAGATCTCCCGCTCTCGTATAAAAAGTCTGTTGATCGTAAAGGTTCACTTTTGCGAATAAAGTTGTTTTGTCTCCATAAAAAGTATCGGCTGTAATTTCTCCTTTTGCATCAATATGTGCAGAAATTCCGCTGTTTGCAGCGCGTACAATTTCTCTTCTTGTTTCGATAGCTCTTAATTTTGCATAAGAAAGAAGCTGTTTGTGGCCTTCTGTAACGCCCCACCATGAGTCATTTGTCATAATTCCTAAGAAATTGGCGCCTTTTTTCACATAATCACCGACAAATTCGCCGTAAATACTTTCATAACAAATAATTGGAGCAATTTTTCCTTTATTATATGGGTTTGAAAAGGCAACTCTTTCTTTATCAGTTCCTAATGAAGCAACAGTTCCTCCTAAATTTAACATTGCATCGCCTAGAAGTGGCTTTAAAACACTCATATAAGGGAAGATTTCAACACCGGGAACCAATTTTCCTTTATGGTAGATTTCCACTTTTTTGTTTGGAATAATTTGAATGGCAGAGTTAAAACTTTCAACCCAAAGTCCCTGATTCAATTGATAAGCTTCAATTGGCAGGTTTTTCTGAGACGTGTAAAAACGATGCGAAGAAATCCCCGTTGCAAAAACAGAACCGGGATGTTTTGATAAAAATACTTTGATGTTATTTAAAAGAAAACTTTTTTCAAATGCTGTTTCGGAAATGGAACCTCTTCCCGGAAGTGCCGTTTCAGGAGCAATATAATAATCTATTTTTCCTTTTGAATTATCTTCGGCAAGTTTTAAAAGATCATTTTCTATCGTTAAGCTATCAATAGAATATTTTTCAGCGTAAGGATCAAGCTCGGGTTGCAGCATCAAAACATTCACCTGCCCGATGGGTTTTTCATTAAAATTATTGTATTTAACGAATGAAATAATCATCGGAAGAATGATCAAAGCAGCAACAATTGAAGTATTTCTGATCAAATCTTTTCTTTTTCTTCCGGCTTCCCAGGTTCTTACTGTGTAGAATATCAAAATATTAATCGCTAAAATCCAGAAGCTTCCGCCTGTTGCGCCCAAGGTATCGTACCATTGAACGAATTTCGGGTATTCTGAAAATACATTTCCTAAATTCAGCCACGGCCATGTCAGTTCCCAAGACATATGGAATTTTTCAAAACTCATCCAGATTGCAATCAAAAATCCCAATCCCCAATACGTTCCCTGTGCGTTTTTATACCAATGATAGCATTGAAAAACCAAAGAATATAAAAAAGAATTAACCAAAACCGGAAATACAACCGCCATCATAGAATGGCTTCCGTCAGGGTTTTTTGAGCCGTAAAGCCAGCCTGTTGTTACAATATTCCAGATTACAAAACATAAGTAGGAAAGTCCGAAAACCACCCAGCTTTTTCGGTTATAACTGGAGAATTTTGAGACTCCGTGTTCCATCATTAAGAGCGGAACCAGTGCAAAAAATATAAAAAACGGAACACCGTAAGTGGGCCATGATATGGACAACAGCATCGCCGAGATGAGCGTAAGTAAGAAGTATTTCATTAAATTTATTTAACACACAAATTTAATGTTTTTGAAATGAATAAATTTGTAATCGATGTTAAAGAAATTTTATAAAATTATTATCGTTCCCTATACTTTGTTTTTGCTTTACCTGATGTTTTTAGGAATGGGCAGATTTCAGTATGAAGATAATCTGGTAAGGATAAAGCCGATTATTTCAACCATAAACTTTATTGAGGATACGATCTCGTTAAAGGCTATTATCATTATTGTTTTAGGCAATGTTATCATGTTTATTCCCTTTGGTTTTCTGGGTTGGGTTTTACCTAAGCTTAAAAATTTGAAAAGTCTTCTGTTTGCTTTTATTTCGGCAATTGTAATTGTTGAAGCGCTCCAGTATTTTACGAGAATGGGGATTTGTGAGATAGACGACGTCATTCTCAATACTTTTGGAGTGTTTTTAGGATGGTTGCTTTGTCGGCTCGTTGAAACTAAGCTTCCTGATTATGTATGATTTTATCCGTTCAATTCCTTAGCGCGTTTCTCAGCATTTAAAATTCCGTTTTTTAAAATTTCTTTAAAATTATTTTCTTCAAAAGTTTTTAAAGCAGCTTCTGTAGTTCCACCTTTGGAAGCAACGTTTTGAATTAACTCCTCCAAATTTTTATCAGAATTATTGATCAGATGATACGCTCCAAGCATGGTTTGTTCTACAAAAAGCTTGGATAAATTTTCGTCAATTCCCATTTCCACTCCTGCTTTGATCATTGCGTCAACGATATAGTAGAAATAAGCCGGTCCACTTCCGGAAAGGGCTGTCACGCCGTCCAGCAATTCTTCATTTTCCAGATAAACCGATCTGCCCGTTGAGTTTAATAACCTTTCAATATTGATTAGCTGGCTGAAAGAAATTCCTTCCGCAGAAGTATATCCTGTAATTCCCATCCCGAGAAGAGTGGGAGAGTTTGGCATTGCTCTTACGACAAGGGGATGATGTAATAAATTTTGAATCTTTTCAATTTTAATTCCCGCCATAATTGACAAAACCATTTGATTTTCTTTAAGCTTAAACTGAAAATTTTCAGCAACATTTTTAAAATCCTGTGGCTTTACGGCGATGATGATTAAATCTGCATCCAGTTCTTTAACATCATTAAAGATCGAGATCTTAGATTTCGGAAATTCTTCTGATATTTTAAAAATTTTAGATTCGTTTCTTGTAATTAAATGAATGTTTTCGGGCTTTATCAGCTCATATTTCAAAAATGATTTTGAAAAGGATAAACCCATGTTTCCTGCTCCGAGAATAGCGATTTTCATATTTGTGTGCTGTTTTTATTCTATTAAATATTTTCTGAAAACGACAGAATAATTGTCATTAAAGTTAATTAATTCTATATTTTTAAAGTTAATTTTCCTTGGTTTTTTATCAATTTTTCCAAGTGGGTTGTAGTTTTTAATGATTACTGATTTGTCATTAATCTCTAAAATTTCACCAATTGAAAATATTTCCTGACCTTTTTTTCTGCTTTCAACAACACAGTGAAAGTTTTGTTTTTTAATAGATTTGAAAAGTGACTCAAAGTCTTTCAAAGAAGTATTACTAATTATTTTCTGATCTAATTTTATAAGTCCTTCTTCGGAATAAATTCTTTTTAAAGCTTTATCAGAAAGGCTGTGGCGAATTCCGATAATTCTTTTGTAAGGTACAATTTTGGTTCCTGCTAAAGAAAAATCATTTGTTTCTTCAACCATCAAGAAATTATCTGATGCTTTTACAATAAAGCCCGATATTGACGAATCATCTTCAAGATTCACTTTGATATGATGCATTCTATCAATATGTTTCTTGATAAGTTTTTTAAACTCTTTTTCAGTTAAATCTTTTGACATGATGTTTAATTTTAAATAATATTAACTTCTCTTTCCAGCTCAATTCCGAATTTTTCCTTCACGGAATTGATAATCTCCGTCGAAAAATCAAAAATTTCCTTTCCTGTAGCTTCTCCGGTTGCGTTTACGATAACCAAAGATTGTAATTTGTGTGAAGCCACATTTCCGATTTGTTTTCCTTTCCAGCCGCATTGTTCAATCAGCCAGCCCGCCGGAACTTTTACAAAATCTCCATTCGGATATCCTTGAATATTTTCAAATTTTTCTTTCAAATCTTCAAACTCACTCAAAGGAATTGTAGGATTTTTAAAGAAACTTCCTGCATTTCCGATTTGTTTCGGATCAGGTAATTTACTTTGTCTGATATTGATGACGGCTTTGGAAACATCCTGAATAGTAGGGTTTTCAATGCTTAGATTTTCCAGTTCTGTTTGAATAGCTCCATATTCAGTTTTAATTCTGTGATTCTTTTTTGACAGTCTAAATGAAACTTCCAAAATCACATATTTTCCTTTTCCTTCCTGTTTAAAAATAGAGTCTCTGTACCCGAATTTACACTGCTCAAGATTGAAAGTTTCAACTTCCAGCGTTTCAAGATTCAACACTTTGCATTCAACAAAGACATCTTTGATTTCAGTTCCGTATGCGCCGATATTCTGCATTGGCGATGTTCCTACATTTCCGGGAATTAATGAAAGATTTTCCAGTCCGCCAAAGTTTTTATCTAAACAATACATGACGAATTCATGCCAGTTTTCTCCGGCTTTTGCAGTGACCAAAACTTCATTTTCGGAAATATTTTCTTCTGAAATCCCTTTTAAATTAAGTTTAATAACTAATCCGTCGAAATCCTGAGTAAACAACACATTACTTCCGCCTCCGAGAAAAAGAAGTTTAAGATTTTGAGATCTTGAGAAATTGATGGCTTCTTTTAATTCTTCAACATCATTTATTTCAGCGAAATATTTTGCTTTTGCGTCTACACCGAAAGTGTTGTATGGTTTTAGAGAAAAATTTTCTTGCATCGTGATTATTTTCCTTTGGGAAGGATGATTTCTAGTTGATTTTTAAGTTCCTGAAATTGTTTATAATGAATGGTATCAATATAAGAATTTACATAAACATGAGATTTTTTCGGAGTTCTGATCTGGAAAGTTTCATCAATTCCGTCTACAGATTGTTTGCTGGGTGAGCTTTTGATCTTGTCTAAAGTTTTGGTATTAATGGTAGAACTTATGTTTTTCCAGATTTGAGGAGTGATTGCAGAATGCCATTCTTTGTGAATTTTATTATTCGCAACCCCTTGTTCTAGATGAATGGAATCTTCTGTGACTTTAACAATTTTATAATCTCCCAAAGTTCCGCCAACATCTGAGTAGCCGATAAAAGTAATCTCATTTGGTTTTTTTTGGGAAATTTTTTCATCCTGTTTGTTGTTACAGGAAAAGAAAATCAGCAATAAAAGTATTGGGGAGAAAATTTTCAAACCAAGTTTTTTTATTGCTGACATTCTAGTATAGTTTTAATTAAAGGTTGAATTCTAATTTATATTTTTCAAGTGCATCTTTTAAAATGGCTGCACTTTTCTTTAAGTCTTCTTCTTTTAGCACGTATGCGATTCTTACTTGTTTTTTTCCTAATTCAGGATTGCTGTAGAATCCGCCTGCAGGAGCAACCATGATGGTTTCATTGTGGAAAGAATATTTTTCCAATAACCATTGAGCGAATTTTTCTGTATCATCAACCGGAAGTTCGGCAACGCAGTAGAAAGCTCCTTTTGGCTTTGGGCAGATTACTCCTGGAATAGCGTTCAATAAATCAACCAAAACATTTCTTCTGTGAGTATATTCTTCTCTTACAGCTCTGATGTATGCGCCGTCATTTTGATGAGCGGCAGTTGCAGCAATTTGGCCTAGAAGAACCGGGCTTAATCTCGCCTGCGCAAAAAGCATCGCAGCATCATGGATTTTTTTAGAACGGGTAATCATACAGCCGATTCTTACACCGCACATTGAGTAACGCTTTGATTCTGAGTCGATGATTATGCAGTTTTCACTTAATTCTGGGAAGGCAAGCATGGAAACCTGTTGTTTTCCGTCATAAACATACTCTCTGTAAACTTCGTCTGAAATGATGACGATATCATATTTAACAGCAATTTCAGCTAGTTTCTGAAGTTCTTCACGAGTATAAAGATAACCTGTTGGGTTTCCCGGGTTACAGATTACAATTGCTCTCGTTTTATCTGTGATTTTTTTCTCAAATTCTTCAATCGGAGGCAGTGCAAAACCTGTATTAATCGTTGATGGAATGGCAACCACGTTTACATTGAATGTACTTGTGAAACCGTTATAGTTGGCATAATAAGGCTCAGGAATGATGACTTCATCACCATCATCACATAAAGTAGAGATCGCAAAGTTTAAAGCTTCAGAACCTCCATTGGTCACAATGAAATTATCCGGCGTAAGATCTGTGAAATCCAGTGAGTGATAATAGTCGGTAAGTGCTTTTCTGTATTCGATGTTACCTTCAGAAAGAGCATATTCCAATACTTTTAAATCAATATTTTTTAAAGCATTAAGAGCCGTTTCCGGGGTTTCAATATCCGGTTGCCCGATATTAAGGTGATATACTTTTATTCCTTTTTGTTTTGCTTTAAGGGCAAAAGGAACCAGTTTTCTTACCGGCGAAGGCGGCATATGTTGTGCTCTGTTTGAAATTTTCGGCATTGTTCAAAAAAATTTGTATGGCAAAAATAAGATTTAATTTCTCAATAATAAAATTGTTTCAAAATATACCATAAATGATGATTTTACGTAAATATTTGATTTTTAACACTAATTTTTGCTTTTTTTATGATAATTAATTATAATTTTTGTTTTTATGATTTGATTTTTATTTTGTCTATTATTGATATTTATTTAAAATGTTATACTAAATTTTTAAAATAAGTTTTTTTATATTGTTTTTTTTATAAATTTACGGCGATAATACTAAGTAATATGAAAATAAATCGATTTTTTGGAGTCTTAAATTTGATGGCTCTTTTTTCTGCTTCTGCAGTTATGGCACAAAACTTTCAGACGATGCCAATTTCTACGGGTTATTCAGCGGATGTAATTGCCAATGGTGTTGGCTCTTCAACCGTTTCTACTACTATTGATGTGGATGGTGTTAATTTCGCTTTTGTAGCGAGAGATTTTCAGTTGACACCAACGAGTACACCGATAAACTACGGTATTCCTGTGGACGGAATTATTAATTCTGTGGTAGCGAGTACTCCCGGACTTAGCTTTAAACTTGGCGATTTGTATGGGAATAACTCCTTAAGACTTGCCAATATCGGTGAGACAGGAACCCTTACTTTCACAACACCTAAAGCTGCTTTTAAACTGTATATGTTGTCAACGAGCGGTAGTGGAACTTCGAATGTAGATGTTGTAGTAACATTTACAGATGCTACAACTCAGACTTTTTCTAATATTGGCCTTACCGACTGGTACAATGGGTCAAACTATGCCATTCAGGGGATCGGGAGAATCAGCAGACTGACGGACGCTTTAGAATCAAGTACAACGAATCCTCGACTTTACCAGGCTTTATTGGCAATTGATGCGGCTAATCAAACGAAACCTATCCAAAGTGTAACGGTAACGAAAGTGGGAACAACAACCGGAGTTTCCAACATTTTTGCTTTTTCTGCGGATGCTTATACAGATTGTTCGGCTCCGACTTTACAACCTGTAGGAACGCTTTCTGCAAATTCTGCTCAGGTTTCATGGACAGTTCCTGCAACAACACAAGCTGCGAGCTATGATATTTATTACAGTACGACAAACACGGCTCCAAACAGCGCAACAACACCTAGTATTCCTAACGTAAGCGGTACTTCTTATACAATCGGAAGCTTAAACCCGACAACGACTTACTATTATTGGGTAAGAACAAACTGTAGCGGATCTACAAGCCAAAGCGTTTGGTCGTTCTCAGGTACATTTACAACTTTATGTGGAGCTATGGTTCCTTCTTATACGAATACATTTAGCCCATTCCCTGGTGGATGCTGGAATTTGAGTCTTTCAGGCGGTACTCCTGCAACCGGGCCAACTGGTACCAGTGCATATTGGATACAGGATGGGTTCTTAAATAATACAACTACAGGTGCTGCAAGATTTAATCTTTATTCTACAAACAGAACAGGATGGATGAAAACTGTACCGTTTGATCTTTCTGCAGGTGGTTACAGAGTGAAATTTGATTATGGAGTAACTGCTTATACAGGAACAGCGGCTTCGGCAATGGGTTCTGATGATATTGTACAGTTCCTTGTTTCTAACGACGGTGGAAGTACCTGGAATGTCCTTCAGACATGGACTGCAGCTGAGGCGCCTTCAAATACTTCAACAACTTACACTTACAATTTAGTAGGATATAATAGTGCAAATACTGTTTTTGCGATGTATGCAAGTGACGGTCCGGTAGATGATTCTCAGGATTATAATTTCTATGTAGATAATTTTACGGTAGAATCTACCCCATTAGCTACTTCTGAAGTGAATGCTAAGAAAAAAGTAGCGGTTCATCCGAATCCTTTCAAAGATGTTTTATACATTTCTGATGATAAAGATCTGAAATCTGTAACGGTTACAGATGTATCCGGAAGAGTGGTAACTACAATTGACAATCCTGGTAAAGAGCTTAATTTAAGCATGCTTAAAACCGGATTGTATTTAGTGACAGTTACTTTCAAAGACGGTTCACAATCGGTTGTGAAAGCGATCAAACAATAACACGTATATATAATTATAATTAATCTGGCAGCTATACTTTTTGTGTAGCTGCTTTTTTATAATAATCAAAAAAATACATGAATGATAAACATAATTTTTGTTATTTTGAAATTTACAAATTAAATTACAATGCAAATTCCCGCAGTTTCCATAGATGATTATATTTCTAAGATTCCTGAAGAAAGACAGGAGATCTTCAAAAATATATTTGATACCATTAATGATAATTTACCGAAAGGATTTACCAATAATATCAGCTACGGAATGGTTGGCTGGGCGGTACCTTTAGAAACTTATCCTGCAGGTTATCATTGCACGCCGGGAAGTCCGCTTCCGTTTATGGCATTGGCTTCACAGAAGAATTTTATTGCATTTTATCACATGGGAATGTACGCCAAACCGGAGCTTTTAAATTGGTTTGTAGAAGAATTTCCAAAACATTCAAAAAGAAAACTGGATATGGGGAAATCCTGCGTCCGTTTCAAAAAAATGGATGATATTCCGTTAGAATTAATAGCAGAATTAAGCAAAAGAATGACTGTTGAAGATTGGATTAATACCTATGAATCAAATTTTAAAAAATAATTTTTTCCTGAAAATAATCGCGGTTATTTTCCTTTTAAATGTATTTTTACATTGTAAAAACGCGCAAATTTCAGGATTGAAAAGCGGTGATTTACTTTTTGTCACCGCAAAACCAACCGGACTCTCAGGTGCTATCAATAATGTAACGCAAAAGCAAAAAAACGCTTCATTCGATCACATCGGAATTTTAGAAAAAGATGGAAATCATTTTTTTGTTCTTCATGCAGCTCCAAAAGGAGGTTCTCAAAAACAAGATTTAAAAGATTTTCTTAAAGATCAGACTAATGACGGACAAACTGTTGTTGTCTATCGATTAAAACCTGAATTGCAAAACACAATTCCTTCCGCGATTGAAAAAGGGAATACAATGTTGGGGAAGCCTTACAATTTCAATTATATTTTAGATGAAAATTCGTATTACTGCTCAGATTTTATTGAAAGAGCATTCAGGAATGATCATATTTTCAAATTGGAGCCGATGACTTTCATAGATCCTAAAACCGGGAAAACGAATGAATTCTGGCAGGAATTTTATCAAAAGAAAAATCTAAAGGTTCCGGAAGGAGAACCAGGCTGTAATCCCAACGGATTGGCTGCTTCGGATAAACTGGAAAGAATTAAAATAATTAGGAATTAGGAATTAGGAATTAGGAATTAGGAATTAGGAATTAGTTTGAAGATAAATGACTTATTAAATATTTAGGACAATACATATCAATTGGAACGGGCTTTAGCCCGTTTTTTCTTTTTACATAACGAAAGGCTTTAGCCGAAACTTAAAAAATTAAGCAAAGAAAAGTGTTAAAATTAAAAATTAATAGTCTACTAATTTGGTAGGGTAATATTTTTTTATATTTTTGTCAAAGATTTAAACAAATGAGATGAATTAAATCAAGAAAAGTCTAACCAAAAAAATGTTTAGTTATGATTACACCAAATCCAAATTTACAGGTTTTACAAAACAGGATCAACCTGCCTAAAAAAGAATTGCTACTGGAAATAGAATTAAATGGGAAAATGAAATTTGAACATTTAATGAATACCATTTATAATCAATTCGGGATCTCTCACAGGGTGTTGTCAGCTAACGTGGAATACGTAAACGGGCGTAGTTTTGGTTCGGTGCAATTGCACATTACAGTCACTTCAGAAGATTATCAGGAACTTGAATTTTATCTGAATAAAAATAAACTTTTAAATACCACTGTGGAATATGTCTGCAGAAAGTATTTTTAGGGGAGATTCATATAGTTTTAATTACGAAAGTGTTCAGTTTACTGAGCGCTTTTTTATTGTAAATTATCAATAAAAAAGGTTTATTTTTAAGCTAAATTAAAATCAAAATCTATGATCACTCTAATTATTGTAATTGCTTTGGTTGTCCTGTTTCTTCTGTATGGAGTTTCCATTTACAACCGTCTTGTAAAACTGAGAAATCTTGTTCAGGAAGCGTGGAGCAGTATCGATGTCATGCTTAAAAAACGTCACGACCTTATCCCGAATCTGGTAGAAACGGTAAAAGGCTATGCAACTCACGAAAGAGAAACGCTGGACAGTGTGACAAGAGCCAGAAATCAGGCTGTAGGAGCCAATTCTGTAGAATCAAAAGAAGCTGCAGAGAAAAATCTTAATCAGGCCATGATGAATTTATTTGCTGTAGCTGAACAGTATCCTGATTTGAAAGCTAATGCCAATTTTCAGCAATTACAGTCTGAGCTGACTTCCATAGAAAACGATATCGAAAAATCAAGAAGATATTACAACGGAACCGTTCGTGAAAATAATACACTGGTAGAATCTTTTCCTAGTAATATTATCGCTAATATGTACAAATTTGAGAAATCTCCATTCTTCGAATTGGATAATATTGCCGAAAGAGAAGTTCCAACTGTAAAATTTTAAAGAATGAAAAAGTTTTTAATACTTTTTTATTTGCTGTTTTTTACGCTGGTTTTTTCACAGGAAAATGACAGCATAGAAGATAGTAAAGCGGGAATTGAACGAATTACGTCTTTTCATTCTGATATCATTGTTGATAAAAAATCTGCATTAACCATTACTGAAAATATCAATGTTCACAGCCTCGGAATCAATATCAAAAGAGGAATTTACCGCGCTCTGCCTTTATCCAGAAATTTAAATAACAAAACTCAAAAAGTAAGATATGACATTATCTCCGTTAAAAAAGACGGAGCAGAGGAAGATTATCATGAAGAAACTGAGGACGGTTATTTGAAAATATATGTCGGAAATAAAGATGTAATTCTAAGTCCGGGCGATTATCAATATGAAATAAAATATAAAACAGAAAACCAGATCGGATTTTTCAATACATATGACGAGATCTATTGGAATGTTAACGGAACGGTTTGGGATTTTGCAATTGACACCATTTCTGCAAAAATCACACTTCCTGAAGGTGCGAAAATCCTTCAAAATTCATGTTATACAGGTTCTTACGGAAATAATTCTCAAAACTGTAGCTCTAAAGTCTTGTCGGATAATTCAATGGAATGGTCTGCGGCAAACTTAGGACCAAATGAAGGATTAACCATTGCGGCAGGGTTTCAGAAAGGGATCATGATTCCGCCACCGCCGCCCAGTTTTCTTGAAAAATTTGGACTTTTAATAGCGGCAATTCTTATATTTTTAGGATTAATTCTTTATTATTATTCGACATGGAGCAAATATGGCGTTGATCCTGAAAAGCCAACGGTTTATCCTCAATTCAATGTTCCTGAAAATCTTTCACCGGCTTCATTAGGATATTTACAGGATGAAAGTTTTAAAAATAAATTTTTAACGGCTGCGATCGTGAATCTTGCTGTAAAAGGATATTTAAAAATAATTGAAGGTGAAGATTCCGGGATTCTAGGTTTTTTCAGTACAAAAACATTTACTTTAAATAAATTGAAAGAGCCGGATGAGTCTTTGCCAAAGGAAGAAATTAATTTGATGAATACGCTTTTTACAGGCAATGATAGTATAAAATTCGACGGAAAATACAATTCAAAAATTGAAACGGTAGTCAATAGTTTTAAAGGAACTTTACAATTTCAACATGATAAATTTTTAAATGAAGGAAATAATTTTTCAAAAGTTGTTGTGCCGATTTTAATTGTGACGCTTGTCTATGCTTTAGGTTTATTTTTAAGTTATAAAATGGATCCGGAGCCGGAAAAAATGGCTGGCGGAGTTGCTATTTACGTAATCTCTTTACTATTATTTTTTGTCATATCATTTTTGTCAAATCGAGTTTCATGGAAATTTTTAATTCCTGTTCCGGTTTTTGTTCTTATTGGATTGATAGGATTCATCAAGGTCGGAAATAGTGGAGGTGAGCTTATTAATTTTAGTGTTTGTTACTTCTTTATCGTTTTAGGATTTACTTCTTTGATGATTTATCAATATTTAATTAAAAGGCCGTCAGAAGAAAAATTGAGAAAAAAATCTTTAATTGAAGGTTTTAAAATGTACATGGGTGCTGCCGAAAATGAACAGTTGAAATTTCACAATCCTCCTCAGATGACGCCACAGGTTTTCGAAACTTTGTTGCCTTTTGCAATGGTTTTGGGAGTTGACCAGATTTGGGGAGAGAAATTTGAAACGATGATAAAAAATATGGCAAACGGAACACAATATGTTCACTCATGGTACATCGGAAGTTCTATTAATCATTTAAGTTTTGGAAATACCCTGAATTCAAGTCTTACCAATTCTATAAGATCCGCATCTACACAACCGTCAAGCTCAAGCAGCGGTTCTGGTGGTGGTGGATTCTCCGGCGGAGGTGGCGGAGGCGGTGGAGGCGGAGGCTGGTAATCCGAACTTCTCAAAAAATAAAAAAGCGTTCAAAATTTTTGAACGCTTTTACTTTATAATGGAGGCTAAAAAACTAATATCTAAATTCTAACCTCTAATTTCTTATCTTAAATTCTTTCAATATCTGCTCCGATTGCTTTTAATCTTCCGTCAATATTTTCATATCCTCTGTCGATTTGCTCAATATTGTGGATGATTGATTTTCCTTCTGCAGAAAGCGCAGCAATAAGAAGTGCATTTCCGGCTCTGATATCAGGAGAAACCATTGTTGTTCCTCTCAACGGAGCTTCTTGATTTAAACCTATTACAGTTGCTCTGTGCGGATCACACAAAATAATTTGTGCTCCCATATCGATTAGTTTATCAACGAAGAATAATCTTGATTCAAACATTTTCTGATGAACCAAAAGGCTTCCTTTTGCCTGAGTTGCCACTACTAAAATAATAGACAGCAAATCCGGAGTAAATCCTGGCCAAGGCGCATCGGAAATCGTTAAGATTGAACCGTCAATGAATTTTTGAATTTTATAATTTTCCTGAGCAGGAATATAAATATCATCATTGCTTTGCTCAAGCTCGATTCCTAATTTTCTGAATGTATTTGGAATAACACCAAGTTGATTCCAGTTTACATTTTTGATGGTGATTTCAGATTTTGTCATGGCTGCAAGACCGATCCACGATCCGATCTCAACCATATCAGGAAGCATTGTATGTTCGGTTCCGCGAAGGTGGCTTACCCCTTCAATCGTTACTAAATTTGAGCCGATTCCTGAAATATTGGCACCCATTCTGTTCAGCATCTTACAAAGTTGCTGTAAGTAAGGTTCGCAAGCGGCGTTGTAAATTCTTGTTTTTCCTTTTGCTAAAGTTGCCGCCATAATGATATTGGCAGTTCCTGTTACGGAAGCTTCTTCCAGTAAAATAAATTTACCGTTAAGTTCTTTAGCTTTTAATGAATAAAAAAATTCGTCTTCATCATAATGAAATTCGGCGCCAAGTTCTACAAGCCCTTGAAAGTGAGTGTCCAATCTTCTTCTTCCGATCTTGTCACCACCGGGAGTCGGCATATAAGCTTCACCGTATCTTGCCAACATCGGACCCATCAACATGATAGACCCACGAAGTTTAGCTCCGTCTTTTTTGAATTCGTTTGATTTTATATAATCAAAATTTACTTTATCAGCCTTGAAAGTATAATCACCATGACCATTTTTGGTAACCTTTACACCAAAATCACCTAAGATTTCGATCAGTCTGTTAACATCATGGATATCGGGAATGTTTTTGATTCTAACTTCCTCGTCTGTCAACAACACAGCACATAAAATTTGTAGAGCTTCATTTTTTGCTCCTTGTGGAGTGATTTCACCTTGCAGTCTTTTTCCTCCTCTTATTTGAAATGTTCCACTCATTTTTACTTTCTGTTTTTATGATTATTGTTGTTGTTATTGTGTCTCCTTTTATTAGACGGGTTATTATTTCTGTTATTGTTGTTATTATTCCTACCGTTATTATTGTTGTTTCTGTTGTTATTGGTAGAGTAATAGATCTTGCTTTTTTCGAGAGATTCTATTCCTGTCAGATCGAGTCTGTTTTCGGATAGCTCTTTCAAATGGCGGAAGATAACATCATCCGTTACGTGTTCTTTATTATAAACATTATAAGATTTCTTCATATTATTGGCAATCACCTCGATAAGGGCTTCTTTTTCGTCGCCGGGCTCAAGTTCTATTGCTTTTTCTATTAATTGAAGAATACTTTTTCCGTAAAATTTAAAATCACCCTGAAGTTTAGGGTATTCCATTGTTTTAGGTTTCTCTGCCAGCTGCTCTCTGGTAGGAAAGGGATATGGTGAATCTACATCGAGATCATAATTAGCCAAAATAAAAAGATGATCCCAAAGTTTATGCTTATAATTTTCTTCATCACGAAGTTGCGGGTTTCTTTGACCCATAAAATCGATAATCGCCATTGCCATTTCGCTTCTTTCATTTCTGTCAGAAGTCTCTTTGCAACGCTCAACCAACTGTTGAATTATTCTGCCGTATTCCGGCATATGAAGCTGAGGTTTTTGGGTATTGTATTCCATAGTATGCAAATATATGGATTAATGGAAAAATTGTACCGAAAATCTTAAAAGTTTATGATTTTTTAATGAAAAGGGTAAATAAAGTTTTAGAAATTTTTTTATTGAATAAGTAAATTATCTCACTTCGGGTGGAATTTATTTCAAGAAAATTGTATTTTAGTTAATAGTTTAATAATTAAAACTTTCGATATGAAAAAAACACATTTCTTACTTTCTCTTCTGGCATTGGGCTTAGTCAGCTCTTGTCAAAACAATGATGAAATTGTTAACGAAACTTCAAAACAATTGGAAGTACATGACAAAACGGTTAATGTTACTCATCATGACGGCAGACCTTTCAGCACAGGAAGCGGATCTGCAAACTCAAAATTTGTTTCGGGACCGGGTGGCGGAGTCCTGATGCAGGGATTCTACTGGGACGTTCCCGATGGCGGAAACTGGTGGAATACCGTTAAAGGAAAAGTAACCGACTGGTCCAATGCCGGAATCGGAGCGATTTGGTTGCCGCCTGCTTCAAAGGCACAAAATGGGCCTTATTCAATGGGATATGATCCTACAGACTATTATGATTTTGGAAATTATAATCAAAATGGAAGCGTAGAAACCCGTTTCGGTTCAAGAACTGAACTGGAAGGATTAATCACAAAAGCTCACGCAGAAAATATGCAGGTGTATGCGGATATTGTCATTAATCACAACAGTGGCGGGCAATCGGAAGCAAATCCTTACACGGGAACCAATACCTGGACGAACTTTTCAGGTGTCGCTTCAGGAAAATTCACCAGAAATTACAATGATTTTTATAAAAATTCTTACGGGAATAATGATGAAGGTGCTTTCGGAGGTTTTCCGGACCTTTGTCATGCTAATCCTCACGTACAGGACTGGCTTTGGGGAAGAGATGATTCTGTCGGGAAATATTATAAAAATGTTATGAAATTTGACGGCTGGAGATTTGATTATGTGAAAGGTTTCGGACCTTGGGTTGTCAATAACTGGAATTCCAATGTTGGCGGATTTTCTGTCGGAGAATTGTGGGATTCCAATGTAAATACGCTGGAATGGTGGGCAAATAATGCGAACAGTTCTGTATTTGATTTTGCTGCTTATTATAAAATGGATGAAGCTTTTGATAACGGAAATTTAAATGCTTTAAACGATGATATGATGTGGAAAAGAAATCCTTACAAGGCAGTGACTTTCGTAGCCAATCACGACACGGATATTATCAATAATAAAATGCTGGCATATGCTTACATCCTGACTCATGAAGGATATCCGACGATTTTCTACAGAGATTACGAAGAGTGGCTAAACAAAGAAAGATTAAATAATCTAATTTGGATCCACAACAACAAAGCAACGGGAACAACTTCTATTCTTTACACCGATAATGATGAATATGTTGCCAGAAGAAACGGCTACAACGGAAATCCCGGACTTGTCGTTTACATCAATAATTCTTCAAGCTGGCAGGAAAGATGGGTAGAAACCAATTGGAGTAATCAACAGATTAAAGATTTTACAGGAAGCTCCGGTTGGTATCCAACGACGCAGGGCGATAAGTGGGTGAAAATTCAATGTGCACCGAATTCTTATTCGGTTTGGTCTTTGAATCAATAAAATTAAATAAAATACTTTTCCACAGAAAAAAATCTGTGTAAATAAGTGTAATCTGTGGGAGTAAAAAAAGACTGTTTCAATTTTTGAAGCAGTCTTTTCTATATTATATTTTCAACACTAAGTTTGTCATTCCGTAGGAATCTCAACAAAGTTTTATTATTTAAAAATTTAAGTCTAGATTCATACGGAATGACAAACTTTATGGATAATTATTAGATTGTTACATTCAAACCTCAATAAACTTCGCTCTTTGATGAGGTGTCGGAAGATAACATTTTTGATTTGCCAGCTTCATTCTGTTTCTGGAAATCACATCATAAATTTTATCACTTAAAAAAGCCGGGAAAATTTTTCCGATGCCAGAGAGTTTATAAATTCCGCCTAATAAATCTGCAATTTGTAAAATAGCCCTAGATTTTATAAGATAATATTGATTGGGTTTCCAAAGATACATGGTGTTGAACACCTTTGTTTCCAAACCTCTTTCCGATAAAAAATGCTGACCAAAATCTGATTGCAGCGAAGCAAACATGAATTGATCTTTTTTATCCCTTTCCAAAATCCATTGCACCCAGAAATTGCATACACCGCAATCTCCGTCAAAAAATACAATATACTTATTTTGCCAGTTTTCCTGCATGATTTTTATGTTAAAACACCATAGATCTTTCGGTGTCATCTTTTATTTTTTTGAAATACTTCACTAATATCTGTCTTTGTTCGTCAGTGAGTTTCGCATCCTGATGACCAATATAGTATGATTCTAAAGGCATTTCTTTCTTCTCGATCATTTCTATACATTCCTGCAATTTGTGTGCCTGTCTTTTAGGTTCGTAGACAGCAAATGTAGAGAAATTTAAATGCTTTCTGCCTTCATCGATATGATTTTTTAGAAACCATGAAGACGGAGCAAAATTAGAATACCACGGATATTTTGTCTCGTGTGAATGGCAATCATAACACGAGGTATTAATAATTTTTGCGATCTCGGGAGGGGTGTTTTTAATCTTTAAAAAATCCATTCCGGGTTCTAGTGGCGGATTCTTTTTATCGATCGGGAAAAACTGGATCATGATAAATGCAACAAGGATGACAACTAGTATTTTTTTCATAATTGCGGGATTTTATAATTAATTCTTTATAAAAGTAAGATAGTTTTTGAAAATAAAATATATTTGTTGCTGAAAAAAACAAACACATGACAAAAAGATTATTTCCTGTTTTATTATTAACAGGCTCTTTTATTTTTGCCCAGGTTGGGCTTAATACTGAGCATCCAAAGGCAACTTTAGATGTTGTCGGAAATCCAGCAGATAATTCAAAATTCGACGGAATTATTGCACCAAGAATTACCGGAAACGAACTTAAAACAAAAGTTTACACAACTTTCCAGACCGGAGCATTGGTGTATGTTACAGCTCCTGACTCTTCTCCCGGTGGGCAGACTTCAGATGTGACATCCACTGGGTATTTTTATTTTAACGGCGATTCTTCCGTGAATAAATGGCTGAAAGTATCCTCCGGAAATACCGCAAAGACCAGAAATCTGACCTCAGGAATGATCGCGACGGATGATTACACCATTCTTATCAAAGGAAATATTTCACTTCCTGATGCTGATAGCTCGAATTTGGGAAAAATTTATAATTTAATCAATGATACCAACGGTCCCGTGACCATCACAGGCACATTTAGGATTAATGGTGGAAACTTTTCCAATTATGGCTTAAATAATACAGATTTGGGAAGAGGAGTTATTGTGCAAAGTACAGGTTCAGCTTGGGTTCTAATTTCAAGGTATTAATTCAAAAAAAAACAAAAGCCATCCAATTTGGATGGTTTTGTTTAACCCCAGAGAGGTTTTCATGGTAACGGAAAAATTTTATTGATAATACTTGATTTCAGTTTAGAAAATTATTATTCATACCCACTTTTAATGATTGTTAAAATCATTTTGAAGCGTTCATTTGCTTTTATAGAATTAGGTTTATGTGCAGGAATGATAATTACTTCGGAGGGTTCCAGAAAAAAGGATGTCCCATCGATGATTATTTCTGCTTTTCCTTCAATGATCTGAGCAAAAGAATCAAAAGGTGAAGTTTTTTCAGCCAGCCCTTCATTGATATCAAAAGACAGGACACTTATATTTCCGGTCGTTTTCTTTAATATGGTTTTGCTCATCACAGCGTTTGAATTATATTGGATAAGTTCTCTAATGATGTATATCTTTGATTTTTCAAGATCCGTTTGATTCATGATTGTTAGTTTAAAATTTATCCAATATTTTAAATAAAAAGGATAGAGACTGTACGTTTCTACCCCTTTTGCTAAAACTCTTTGAAAATATATTTACTATTTTCTGGCAGCTTTAATAAGTATTTGAAAATAGTTTATGAAAGATGAAGAGTTTTGATGATTTCCATCACTTCTTCACGGTTTTTTCTTAATTTATTTCCCATTCTGTCAAGTAAATTAGTTTCTTTTCCTTTATCAAACTTTAGGTCATAATCAGTCAATTGAGAAAATTTATCTTTCAGTTTTTGTGACTGTATCTTCCAGTCTCCGGTGATTTTGAAACTGTCGTGTCCTTTGTTTTGGTTCTTATCCATGAGTGGAGTATTTGTTGTAATTGAATTATTACAAGACAAAGATGGACTCTTTGACATACAGATAGTTACAAAAGATCTTAAAAAGGTTATATAAATCACAGGTAATTAGGAATTAGTTTACCAATAAAGTACTAATAGAGGATGTAATAAGATATTTGATATGTGATTATGTATCTAATTCCTAATTACAAATCTTCAAGATTATTTGTCCTTTTTTGCTTTAGCTGTTTGTAAAAAGAGGGCGACAGTCCCGTGATTTTCTTGAATTGATTGGACAGATGCGCTACACTGCTGTAATTAAGCTTGTATGAAATTTCTGTAAGATTAAGTTCGTCATATAAAAGCAGTTCTTTTACTTTTTCAATTTTATTAACAATGATAAAATGCTGTATTGTAATTCCCTTTACTTCAGAGAATGTATTGGCGAGGTAAGTATAGTCATAGCCTAGTTTTTCACTTATATAATCAGAAAAATTTTCTTTGGGCAATTCATCGGAATAATGAATCATTTCTATAATCACATTCTTTATTTTTTCAATAAGAATGCTTTTTTTGTCATCTAATAATTCTAGACCTGATTTTGACAGGTTTTCTTTTAAAATTTCCCGTTGTTTCAGGGTGATATCATCCAGAATTTCTACCATACCAAGGTCTACAACAGCGTGTTTTATTCCTAAGCTGTTGAGCTCTTCATGTACAACCATTTTGCAACGAAGACTGACCATATATTTTATATATAATTTCACTGAATTATTTTAAAAAATTAAGGAAATGGCAAGTACAATTTCACTCAAAGTTACACTTTTATAGCTCATCTTTATTTTAGCTTTAAATTTTAAATAAAAGCTGGTGAAAATTTAAAGAATCTGTGATTTCTACAACAATCTTATGTAAATGTATAACATATCTTTTATAGAAGATCGCACCTTTGTAAAAGGTTCAGCAAATATAACCACTATATAAGCAAATGATGAAAGGGCAATTGGGTAGGAATGGAGATCATTCTTGTCCAAATTGTGTATTAATTAAATTTTAAACTATCAGTTATGAAAACGATTCGTCTATATAAATTTAAAGATTCTATCAGCAGAAAAATACCGTTATTCAATAAAGAGTCTAGTCTCAGCACGCTCAATGACTTTATGCAGACGGACCTTATGGATGTTGAAATTGTAACTGAGTACATCATTAATACGACAGACGATTATATTTTTGAAGATTTATCAAATACGGAATTATTGCAGTTATGTGCGGTGGCAAGAGAAACAATTGAACATTATTTTGTGACTACAAATAATGATTATGATTTGATATAGAAGTTTAAAACGGTCTCTTCCATGCGGTGAAATTAATTTCAATTAAAACCTCATAAACTCTCACAAAATCAGCTAAAAAAAATTGAATGCATTGCGAAAATTGCCGTGTACAGTTCTTACTATGTCTTTTTGAGACTAAATACTATTGTGAAAAATAATATGAATTTGTACTCTAAATCTTAATCAGAACGAATTATATTGAGATTTTCTCTGCAGAACGATTTTTGTAAGTGTAAAATTTTATAATAAATGTTGAATTACCATCATTTTTTTTATTATAAATAAGAAAATTTGCCTTTTTTTTGCCAAAATTTGAAAAACTGGCATTTTGATTTGAATTAAAATAATAAATCACATAATTTCGAAAAGAATTTAATTGCTTTTATTAATCTATGCCTTAAGTCTTTATACTAAAAGAAGTCTTTTGGATAATATGAAAGAAATTATTTTCCAAAATTATTATTTTAAAAAAATACAATGAAAAAAAAACACACTTTGTTATTCGTAACTAAGGCTTACGCGCGCTATTTATCTCTAAAACATTAAGGGTAATAATATTCAAGAAATTGGACGGTATATCGGAAAACACCTTGCTTCATTTAAAAAATAAGAATTTTTAAAGTTGCATCATTTACGTTGTGTATTTGTTTCTTCATAATCCTAAAAATATCAAAAATGTTAATACTGAATCTATTTAACAGAAAAAAAACAAAAAAATCATTAATCCTTGACGAGTTTTTCGTTGCTCAGCCAAAAAAAATGAAAAGCCAATCTATTTCAACATTGGTAAATAAAATTAAAGTTGAAAAAAAACAGAACGACAAAGAAAATAATTTGAAAACTTCCATCTGAAGGGGAGGCCTTCTTATCCTATCGCGATTTATTTTAATTAAAAATCGATTTTTGCAGATTATTTACATAAGTATTGGGACTTTGTTTTAATATTTTTATAAGTGTAAAATTTAATAATGAATGCTGAATTACCATTTTTTATTAAAATAATAGAAGTATCGTTTTTTCTACTTAAATGTACAAAAACGGGCATATTGATTTGATTTAAAATAATAAATCAAATAATTTGAAAAATATTTAATTGCTTTTTATTAATCCATATTTTAAGATTTTTCTAAATAATTATTATTAATCCTTAGCCAAAATTTACAATGAAAAAGAATCTAATACCTTTACTAGTTTTAGCTAATGTACATATAATTAATGCTCAGGTTGGTATTAATACTAGTTCACCAACGGAGCAATTAGATGTAAATGGCAATGTCAGATTTAGAAATGTGCCTGATAACAATACTATACTTTCCACAGATAGAGTAATGTTATTACAAAATGATGGTACTGCAAAAAAAATTTTACTTGGCTCTTTGCAGGCAACAGAAAAGTTTGCTTTAGATAATATTTATTCTGTAACAGCTTCAGATCCTGTAGAGAGAAATATAAGTGGAACTTATACGGGATCAACCATAATTAATGACGTGGACATACAGATGGGACAAAACATAACTATTCCTGCAAATTCTGTAGTAATGATTGTTGTTAATTATTCCGTTCCGATAGGAATGGGAGATAATTTTGACTGTGCTAATAGTGGTTTGGGATATTATGGAATAAGATTTTTAAAAAATGGAACGGAAATGCCTCAAGGCTCAAGAAAATTTTCTTTTCCAAGTTCTGAAGTAAAAAGTACCGCAAAAGTGTCAACAGTATCAAGCTCATATACTGAAAATATTACAAATAGCACTTCTACAGATGTTATTATTACCTATTCCTTACATGGGTATTTGGAATTATTTGCCTCTACAATCCCTAATCCTTGCCAAGTCAGATTTAATATGAATTCTGCTACAGGGCAAAACTTCAATTGGGGAAAAGCTAATATGAATATAGAATTGTTTAAAAAACCTTTGTAGTATTTGTTTTTTTAAGAGTAAAATATAATTTTGTGGATAATGAAATGAAAAAAGCCTTGAAAATCAAATGATTATCAAGGCTTTTGTAGTCAGTAACGAACAAATATCGAACCAAATGATTGATGACCTTACAATTTTATCACATGTTAAATCGTAAGAACATGATAGTGATACTGTGCAAAATGATCTTATTATAAAAAGGTATCGCAGACTTTGTAAACAGTTCATGATATGATTGCATCTTTTAGGCTATTAAAATAATATTATCTCTGCTTATTCCAAACTCAGTATTGATTTTCTTCAAAAGACAGAAACCTAATGTCTATCTTGACTTTACTAAGTAGCTAACATGGGTTTTACTTTAGTGGGGGATACTGGAAATAGAAACAGTTGAGAAATTAACAAACTTTGGTGTTGGAAGTGTAGATGTCTAAACAACCCACTAAGGCAAAGCTCTAAGCCGTTAGAGGAAATTCTTTCGAATCGAACTTTAAAATTATATTCAATACTTATTGGAAAGTTAATATTTAAGCATCTAACAAAATAATGTTAATAATTGCACTGAATTTTTTCTTTCATCTTGAAAAAATCAATGTAGTTGATATAGTAAAATTACGTTTGAACCTATCAGATATTATGAAAATAGAATATATGGTGTACATTAGAAGCTGGAATGTGGTTGTTGAGGTGGTAAAAATAATAGTCACGATTAGCAAAAAATATAACTATCGTAAAAATAAAATTATATTTTTGATGAAAAGTTAGTTAGTAACATTGAGAAAGTATCTGTTAGAGAGTATTTATTATATGATTTATATGGAAACGATAAGTTAATTTAAATTTTATTATTGTAATTGTTTACAGTAAAAAGCAAAAAACTATAACTATGAGCTTAAATACCAGTTTAAAAGGAAGACTTAGAAATACAACTTTACCACTTACCAATGCATTGTTTCCTGTTTTTGAAGCAGTAGTGAATTCCATTCATTCTATTGATGAATTAAAAAAGCAAAATGACAGTTATCTAGGTACAATTACCATAAAAGTTAATAGGTCTGGACAGACATCTGCTTTTGATGATGTAAAGTCTGAAATTAATGGGTTTGAAATCATTGATAATGGAATTGGTTTTAATGAAGAAAATTTCAAGTCTTTTCAAACACTAGATTCTGATTTTAAAATAGATTTAGGAGGTAGAGGTATAGGAAGATTATTATGGTTGAAAGCTTTTGAAAGTGCGACAATTAAAAGTGTTTTTGAGGAGAAAAATGAATTGTATGAGAGAGCATTTCATTTTAATATTCAAAATGATATTTCCGATGAAAAGAGCAATAAATCGGGTTCAAAATTGCGGGAGACATCAATTTTATTGAATAATATACATAAAAAGTATTTGGTTTATTTACCGAAAACTATTGAAACAATTGCTCGAAATATACTGGAGCATTGTTTATGGTATTTTATTAGAATAGGTGGAGCTCCGGATATAGTTATAATCGATGGAAATGAATCGGTTAGCTTACAAAAGGAGTTCGATTACTTAATGATTGATGCTTCTAAAAAAGATGAGTTTTATTTACATAATGAAAAGTTTGAAATCACTCATTTAAAGTTAAAATCTACACAACAGAATAAGCACGCAATAAAATACGGCGCAGCAGACAGAGTAGTAAAAGAAGAGAATCTAATCGGAAGAGTTCCTGGATTATACGGATTTCTCAAGGAAAAAAATGAAAATTTTGCTTATATATGTTTTGTAACTTCTGACTTTCTTACTGAAAATGTTGGTCAGGAAAGATTAAACTTTACGATCCCCGAAAATATTGATGGAATATTTTCAGAAACAGAAATTTCTTTTTCAGAAATAAGAGAAAACACATTGAGTAAAATCAGAGAGTTCTTAGAGCCATTCTTAGCGGAAAGTAAAATGGAGGGATTGGCAAAGGTCGATTATTTTGTAGATCATAAAGCTCCTCGTTATAAATCTATTATCAAAAGAATTCCACAAAATGAAATGTTTGTTGATCCTAATATTTCAGATCGTGATTTAGATTTGAAATTACATTCTCATCTAATGACAATTGAATCGGAATTAATATCAGAAGGACATAATTTACTTATTCCTCAATCTATTGAAAACAAAGAAGATTACAGCAACAGGATTGAAGAATATTTATCAAAAGCTAGTGATGTCAAAAAATATGATTTAGCAAATTATGTTACTCACAGAAAAGTAATTCTAGATTTATTAGCAGTCGCTATTGCGAAAAATGAAGCAGGTACTTATTCTAAGGAAGAAGTGTTACATAAATTAATTATGCCGATGCAAACTACAAGTGATGTAACAGTATTTGAAGATAGTAATTTATGGTTGATCGATGAAAGATTAGCATTCCACAATTATCTTAGTTCTGACAAAACGTTGAATTCTGCTTCTATTACTAATTCAAGCTCAACCAAAGAGCCTGACTTTCTAGCATTGAATGTTTATGATAATCCATTATTAGTTAATGATTCTGACTCTCTTCCTCTCGCATCTATTACTGTTATTGAAATTAAGAGACCTATGAGAAATGATGCCAAAGCGGGTGAAGAAAAAGATCCTGTAGAGCAAGCGTTAGGTTATTTAAAAAGAATTAGGAATGGTAAAGTTTTAACAAAAACCGGAAGACCAATTCCAAACTCCGAAGATATACCAGGATTTTGTTATGTAATTTGTGACTTGACTCCTTCTGTAATAGAACGGTGTGGTATTTTGGATCTGCAAATTACATCTGATAAAATGGGTTACTTTGGTTTCCACAAGACCTACAAATGTTATATAGAAGTTATATCCTATGATAGACTTCTTAATATGGCGAAGGAGCGAAATAGAGCATTTTTTGATAAGTTGGGTTTGCCTGCTAATTAGCAATAGACTAAAAAAACTCTATATTTATTAAAAGCATTAATTTAATCTATAAGGTGTGAAAACTAATATAAAAATGAATTGAGATTTTTAAATAATAAATGTTTAAACATACTTTTATAAACTATCAATTACTATAATTTTAAAAAATTAAAAAATATTACAGATAATCAAGAATTAAATTTAACCCGATAAAACTATATAGCTAGAAACTTAAATTAAAAATGGAAAATAAAAATTTTATTATCATCTGTAGCACTGTTTAGTGAATTATATAAAAATTCTGATAAAGATATTTTTGATATAATAGGAGATTTTATTTTGGGTATTTGTCTAATTGAATCTAAATTTTCATTTACTTCTACAGAGTTAAAGTTGCTAATGACAAGTACTTTTGGTTTTGATCTTCCCGAAGCGGTTTTAAAAACGGTTTTAAATAGGAGATTGAACAAAAAACTATCTAAAGTAGGAGCGGTATATCATTTTGAAGATGTACAAACTCAAGATAAAGATTCAATTAAAAATAAGTTTGAAATTATTAATAAAGAACAGAAAGATTTATTTCAAAACTTAATAGAATATATACAGCAAAATAAGCAGCGTAAATTAACGCCAGAACAAGTAAAAAAATTAGAAGAAAATTTTCATGAGTTTCTATTTGATAATGGTTATTCAGAAGAATATTCTAATTATATAAGTGCATTTGTTATAAAAAATGAAGGGAATACAAAATTTAGAGACATTTTATTAAGTATTAAAGAGGGACTGATCCTGTATGAAGGAATTAAGTATTCTCCAGACTTAAATGAGCTAGGTAATTGGAAAAATAATTTAACAATTTATTTAGGAACTGAATACTTGTTTAATTCTCAGGGGCTTAACGGTGAACTTTATAGAGAAATATTCAATGATTTTTATACTTTAGTTCAGGAAATAAATATAAAAAATAAAGGTGAAAGAAAAACAATTGAATTGCGATATTTTACTGAAACAAAGTTAGAAATAGATAGATTTTTTTCTACCGCAGAAAAGATTAAATCAGGAAAATTAAGCTTAAAGATCAGTAAACCAGCAATGGTGGATATTGTTAATAATGCGACGGATTTGCCTGATATAGCTTTACGTAAAACTTTATTTTATCGTAGCTTAACAAATTTGGGCATTTATGAAGATGACTACGAATGTTCGATGGATGAATTAGAAAAATATAATTTAGAAGATAAAGCTATTTTAGATGAAATCGAAAAGATATCCAAGGAAAAAAATAAAATTTTCAATGAAGTAGATACTGTGGAGCTAATTAAAATCTTTACTAAGATAAATTGTTTGCGTAAAGGGAATTCAAAGATAAATTTCGAAAAATGTTCCTACCTTTATATGTCAGAAAATTCTTTAGCAAAATATTTAGGTCACAATAATTTATTAAAGATTAATGAAGGAGATTTTACATATTGTAAAGAAATGGATTTTGTAACAACAAAATTTTGGTTTTATCTAAATAAAGGATTTGGACATGATGAGAACTGTTTACCAAAGACTTTTGACCTAATTAACAAGGCTAAAATTATTATATCTTCTCATTTACAAAATTCTGTTGTTGAAAAATTTGATGAGTTTTCAAAGAAGGTTAAGAATAAAGAGCTTAGCGAGGAAGAAGTCAAAATATATAATCTTGAATTAAAATCCAAAATTTCAAATCCAGAAAAAATTGCAATCGATACGATAGATGTTTCATTAGATTTTCTTGAAAATGATGATTATCTTAACAGAGCTTTTGAAGAGAATCTATTAAAAGATTTAAAATTAGCTGAACAAGAGAGGCAATTAAATCATTTTCGTGAGAAGGATAAATTAGAAAAACAAAAAGAGGAAGAAAATTTGTTTGAGTCTGAAAAATTAAAATGGGCAAAGAAACAAGCACAAAACGATCGAAAGAAAAACAATGAAAATTTGAAATATTTTTTTAAATCATTAATACCTGAATTATTTATAATTATTATTACGGTCGTTATTTTTAGAATAAATCTAATTATAGACTGGCTAAAAACTATATCTGATAATGTAACATTAATGTTTTGGGTGTTATTAGTTGGAATATTATTAATTTTTCAATTTATAAAAAGTAATTTTATTGATAAGGTAAAAGTTAGTGAGGGTTGGAAAGTCTTAAAATTAATCGGATATTTTTCTTCGAATAAATTTATAAACGATAGAATATCTTACTATAGATCTAATTACAAAGATTTTAATAATCAACTGAGGTAATTCATATAAAAATAAACGGCATTTAAATTAACAACATATATTGATGATCTTCAATATGTATTAGCTACTACTAAAAAGCAATTATTTAAAAGTAGTAATATTGTCAACAACTGCATAGAGAAGTTAGGAGCTCATTCGCAACTTTGAAAGTCCTGATGTCCTAACAAAGTTTCTTCTTCGCTCTACGAGGCTTTAATTTAAAAAAATACAATATCTATAGATATGTTAAGTAATAGAATTATATTGTACAATTCTTTTCCGAATGTAATTATTGATGAATACATACTTCATTCAATACTAAAATAATTTGTACATTAGAAAAAACTTAATCATGAATATATTTATTGATACATCAGTATTATTTACTGATCCATTTTTTACTGAATTATTTAAAAAAGAAATATTAATAGCATGTAGAAATGGACAACTTCAAATATATATTTCCGAAGTTGTTGTAAAAGAACTTTTACATAACTACGAAAAAAATCTAGATAAAATCATATTTGATTTAAAAAATTTAAACACAACTAGTCAAAAGCTTATTGTTGGTTTTGAGCGTTATCATGTCATAGATAAAGAAATAGAGATTAAAAAATTACAAGATTTTTTGGCAGAATTAAATAAAATGGATAGCTTTCATATTATACCTATAAAAAATGAATATCTACCCGAAATTTTACAAAAAGCTATTGTAAGATTAAAGCCTTTTACAGAAAAAAAGACAGAGTTAAAAGATGCTCTAATATGGAAAAGTTATACTGATATGATCAATACTGAAAAACTTAAAAATTGTTTTTTATTGACTCAAAATGTCAGCGATTTTGCCTTGGAAGTTGAAAAAAAGAACTTTATACTTCATCCAGATCTTCAAAATGAATGTGAAAATATCACATTAATAACAAATTTTAAAGATGTTCATAAGTTATATAAACTTAGTCAAGAAGTAAATCAAGAAGTCGCACAAAATATTACATTATGGTATGAGAAGATTGCTATAGATGAGCATTTTGTTTTTGAGAAAATTCAAGAATCTTTTGATGTTACAATTGTAGATAATATCTCAAATTATATAGATAGAATAGATTTAGATCAATATTTTGGAGATGGACATTTGATTAGAATGGGTGGTTATGCGGAAATAGAAGATTATAATTGGATAGATTGCTCAGATATCGATATCGAACCATTAGAGGACGGTAGTATTGTAATTAGTGGAATTTTAAATATCAATGCAGAAATTGAAGGGTATGCCTACAATTCAGTTCGTGATGATGGAGATGATAAATTTCCTTACATAGGATCTGCAAATGTCAATTTCAAAATATATTTTAATTTTTTATTAGAGCAAGAAATTGAACCATATGATTTTGAAATAACCCATATTGAAGATATATCAAATTAATATAAAATTTATGAAATAGTTATTATTAATGCCTTATCAGTCTTAATGTGGATAGAAAAAAAATGATGTCTTAATATCAAATTCTTCAATAATTCAATTTACAACACAAAAAAAAATGTCGTATTTATCATCCTGTAATAATTTTACAAAGTAGTATCTTTGTTTTCCTCTTTTTCAATTAATTCATCCAATTCTTTATCACTAACATGGTCATCCCAGTACCAGCTTGAAGTATCTACATCAAACGGATCTACTTCATATTCTTTAGATGGGAATTCATCAGAAATTTCATATCTTATCTGAGTTTCAAAAGGGAAGCTTTGATCAATATCTAAACCATCACCAACAGCACGATCACTTCTTGACCCATACTCAAGTGTTACCGACAATGATCCAAAAACATCTATAATAATTTCTTTATCACTTATTTCCCTTATATGATATTCACTGACTTCACCATATTCTAAAGAATAATGTGGTGCTAGCGAGTCTATATTTTCATATGAATTGTAAATAATCGTATCAATCATATGTTCTTCTATCTTTCCATCTAGGAAACTTTTTAAATCACCACGATAATTATCAATCGTCTCTACGAAATTTTCAAATGTTTCTAAAACTTTTTCGCTGTAAGTCAAAATTTCACCATCCGTCAAGTTGAAACTTTCTGGATTTATATGTGTATATTTGCTTAATGAATCAATGGTGGTTTTGACTTCTTTAATTATAGATCTCAATTCATCTATATCAAATCCCAATTTTATAAGATTTTCATCAGACAAACCACCTTGGATTGAATATTTTATTTTCTGTCCTCTTGTGGGTTTCCCATTGTCAGTTTCAATTTTAAACCAACTACAATTTAATACTAGCTCCTCTGGAGCTAAGGAATTTAGAAAATGTCTTGATAATTCTCTTATACTATAAGAAAAATTATGATAACGAAGTTTATTATTGTCGTCTTCTAAGTTTTTTAAACTCGCATCGAAAAGCTCCGTTTCAAATTCAGATTTTAAAATCTTTTTAATTTTTTGAATTGTAGTTGTCATCGGTTACATCAATATTTTTAAATAATAACTATTTTTCTAATAAATCAAATAATAGAAAAAAAATACTTTCTATTATAAAACATTTCTATGTTTATTTACCAAGTTACAAAAATTAAATATTTCAACCGAAATTAGCTGAGACGAAGAAAATTTCCAGTACGCGTAATTTTTTTATTATAGGAAAAAGTGCAATTATATGGTTGGACGTAGGTCTATTTGTATTCCTTTGACTGCCTAAATATTCTCTTATGAACCAATTCGCTTGTTTTAAGATATAAAAATTCATTTTGTCGATAATTTTATCTCTCAACATGAAAACCTCAATCAATTTTAAAGAAGCTAAATCCGACTGCGAAGTCCACAACTTCAGAAAGAAAACGTTCAATTATATTAGAAAAGATTTAACTTCCAAAAACGAATATTGGTCAGAAGAAAAACTTTCACATAGGTTGCGGAAGATTGAATCATATTGCAAAGAAAAATCCGGAAGAAAATTGCAAAAGAATGCAATGCCTATTCGAGAAGCGGTTGTAGTGATTAAAGAAAATACAACAATGCAGGATTTGTATCAGCTTTCAAAAAGACTTGAAGAAGAATTACAGATCAGAATTTTCCAGATTGCTATCCATAAAGATGAAGGGCACTTTGATAAAGAGGCTAAAGAGTGGAAACCCAACTATCACGCCCATCTGGTTGCTGACTGGCAAGATCTTAAAACGGGAAAGACTTTAAAACATCAATCTTTTCACTATTCAAAAATGCAGGATATCACAGCGGAATGTTTAGGAATGGAGAGAGGAGTTGAAGGCTCAAAAGTTAGATTAGAAGCGATAGAATTTAAGATTCAGAAAAAAGAACAAGAGCTTTTAGCACTGGCTGAAAAGATAAACAATGTCAAATCTGAGCTCAGTTCCAAAAAGTTTGAAGATTTGATTGTGAAAGAAATTGATTTCTTAGGCTTTAAAAAGATTAAAACCGATCAAACTCTTGACAACTACGAAAAAGCATTTAAAACGTATAATATCCAGCTTAGCAAAAACAAACAGGAGTTAGAATTCAAAAACAAACTGATGACAGAACTCCAAAGTAAAAATTTAGATCTCAAAAAAGAAATTTCGATTCTGAAAAATAAATTATCCACCGTTCTATCCAGCGGTAATATTTATTCGAGTGAAAAAATAAAATATTTAGACTCGGTAAAGGATACTTTAATCAAAACATTACAGTTTGAGAAAACAAAATTACCTCAGCTATTTACTGGCTCTAAAGAAAAGTTAATCGCAGAATTCAATAATGTTTGTAAGAAGGTGTCGCAGGAGAACAAGATACCTTTCTCTGCATTTGAAGAAGTTTTTAAAGATTCAGAAAGTGTATCTCAAATAATCTCTCTCTTAAATTTTGGCAATTCTGAAATCAATTATGGTTCGGAGCAAATTCCTTTACAGCAAAAGAAGAAAAAACAACGAAGGTTGTAATAGATGATTGTAAAAAATAATAAAAAGAAAACAAAGGAATAGTTCCAGATTATTAAACACAAGTTCAAGTCTTACGGTATCACGAAAAATCTCCACCTTTGAGGTCGTATTTTTCTTGATAAACTTGCTTATTAAAATCTGTAACAATGATGAAATGGCTTTCTTTTTTTTACTTTTTTCTTTTAGAAATAATTAATTTAGAAAGGAAGGAGACTCTTTCCATCAAGTTAATTGCTTTATCTGGTAGATGAGATTATTTTTTATCTATAATGTGATAGAAATAACTGAATGGTTTACCATAATATGGCACATACCGATCCTCTTTCTCTTTTTCAGTCAGTAAATTAAGTATCTCTTTTGAGTAAGACGTATATTTGCTCGAAAGAACTAAAAGATTAGCATTCTTTATTAACAGGTCTTTCCGATATTTAGATAAAATAAACTTCGTGTTTAATATTTTATTATTTTGAAGTTCCAATCTAATGGATTCTGAGTCAACATATGATATCCCAGCTATTTTAATAAAAAAATGTTTTCCAATTTTTCTTGATTCATCCGAAGTTCTTGGTTTTGCTTCTGGAATTTTTGCAAGCTTCTTTTTAAATCTTGACAAATGTTTTGACCTATAATAGTCTAATCTCCTTAGCTGAGTTCGTAGATTATGATTATTGCGTAGCAATGTAAAGCCATTTACCCAGCACATTTCGTTATCAGAGAATTTATAATTCATCATACTAACTCTACCGACGGACATTCCTATTAGTTTGTTTGAGACGGATTCTAAAATCATATCGTCTGATTTTCTCTTTCCGTTTTTTAATATTGATAGAGTATGTTCGGTTAGGTCTCTTATCTTACGTTTTTCTTTAATAAGCGAACTCTTTCTTACTCTTAAAGTCCCATTATAACATATTTCATAACCAACAAAACCAATTCGATCGAAAGAATTTTTAGAAAGCTTTGACCATTTGTAGGATGATTTACTTTTTGAATCATTCCAAAAAAACTTTTTATTTATTCTATTAACAGGTTTGGGCAAATGATAAATTAGTTTTAGCTTTTCTAAACCCTTAAAATAAATTTCAGTTTTTTCATTACAAATTTTTCTGTTAGGATGAATTAAAAGCATATCATCACAAAACCTAACGTAACATAGCTTTTCATCTTCATCAGCTTTCATTTCCATATCAATACTATGCAGAACAATATTTGCGATAAGACCTGATAAAGCACCGCCCTGTGGAATTCCAATGCGATTTCTCTTAATGTTTTTATAACAATTTAATTTAAGTAAGTCATCTTTTACCCATTCAAAACTTCCTCCATCTCTCTTTTTTTCAATCCAATAATTCTTATCATCATTAAGGGCAAATACAAATTTCTGAAAATCGTAACATTGTAAATACTTGTTGAATATTAAAATTGCCCGATTGTCAATTTTAACATCATTGGTTTTGTTATGTATTTTTATAACATCTTTAAATTTTTCTCTAACTATATTATGATTTACTGTGTCAAAAAATTTGCTTATATCACATTCAGAAACCCACAAACGTTTTCCTTTGTATTTGTTTTTATATTCTAAAATATATTCTATGGCACTATGATGACTGGGAGGAAATTTTGCGTTGTCTTTTTTTGCTCTAAAAGCATAGGAATGATCATAAAAAATATTATCAAATGCCTTTGTTAAGTATTTATTTACGATTGAAATTATAATTTTATCTTTTAGTGGGAAGACACAGATTGGACGACAAATTTTACAGCTTTTGTCATTTGGTTTTTTTAGCTTAGATAAAATTTGTGGAGATGTAAGCGAAAAATTTTCATCATTGACTGACTCAACTATCTCATCAATAAAATTTTCTAATCTAATTAAAAAGGGTTCTGTAGGGTTAGTTTTTCTGTAGTAATAAATTGTCTTTAATAACGCTCTGGTATTATGATCTACAGAGTTTATGCGTTGACCATCGTTTTTAGGATACCTCTCCTTTATTGTTGGATTAATCCATTTTCTGCGAGATGGCATTATTGAGCATAATAAATCAATATCATTTCCCTTATGTCTATTACTTTTTTGATTATTATAATGATAATTGTAATTCTGGTCAGCAGAAATTATATGATCTAGATGCGATTTACCACGATGCCTGGCAAGTTTTGCTCTTGCTTTGCATAAGCGAAATAGAATTTCTTCTCTATTACAATAGTCTTCTAACATAAAAAACAAATAATGGATGGAGAGTCCCCGATTTTAAACCATAATACTGACAATTGCCAACTTACCAACTACTGCGGTGTGAACCGATTTTTATATCCAGTAGTGCCAACACGATCCACTTATAAATAAGTTACCGTTTAGTTACTCTCCAAACCAAAATCTTTCTTATATATAAATCCTTTTTGTACCGCCAAATGTATAACTGTGTTAAATTTAATCATTTTTTTATTACTGATATAGCAATCTTTTAACATATTAATACAATTAGTCTCATCAAATTTTGATTCATCCATTTTACTTAGTTTAATAAAATAATCGCTTCCTAAATCATAAGTAAATGAACTTGAAATAGCCAACGCAACTCGTAACCAGTTATCGTATTCATAAGTAATTGATTTTTTATTTTTATTTAAAAATTTAATTATGCTTTGAATTTCCTTCTTTTTAGTTGGACTGTTCCTATGAAGCGGATTGTAAAGAATATTCTTCATTTCCTTCGTACTAACTGCTCCTTTACTATTTCTTATTTGAGCAACACTGCTATTTTGTAATTCTAATTTTGCATCTTTTTCTATTAAAAATCTTTCAGTTATATCTTCGTTTTTGATCACAATATTTTCATCTTGCGAAATAAAGCAAAGTCGAGTAAAATCTTTACCGCTCTGATCTAAATCGATTTGATACTGTTCTTTAAAATAGGATGATATTTTAGCAAATGCAGAATAGTGCCAGATATCAATTTCGTCTGAATTTATATCTGCCTCAAAAGAAAGTTTTATCAGCCCCTTTATGCCATTCCCTGACGGAGATAACCATAAGGCAAATAAATAAATATCGGATGCTAATCTTTCAAAAACATTCTTTACATTTTCTAATCCAATGTCATCTATATCGATAATCATTAATGAATTATAATTATTAAGATTTTCTTTTGTTCTAGAGGTATCATTGAAATTTGCACAAAAAGTTGCTACAGGTAATTTCTTCTTTTTTATTCCATAAAGACCATCTTCACTGATATAATGATGTCTTAACTGATCCGTAATGATTTTGTGTTGCTCACTTTTTATTTCCTCTAAAACATCTAACAATTTTCGATGAGATATTTTATCCCAAAAATTATCTTGATAAGAAACAATAATATTTTCCATATATGGCAATGACTACAAAAAAAATCTTAGTTAGTGTATTTTAAACAATAAATTTCAGACGAGTAAAATTTGAAAACTATCCCATTTTTACAAAAGGCTCAACCTAAGTTGAGCCTTTCTTATGAAAAAGTAATTATCCCGAATTACTTATATTTTATTTGTTAATAAGCTTCTCCAGCCTATCCATCATTTCATCTTTTCTTTCAACATTCTCTCGTACAAGGCAATCTTTTCCTCGTGAAGTTTTAAAATTTGCTCAACTGGATGAAACGTTGGATTGTCATTTCTTTGAAATCCAATACTATGATCCCCGAACGTATTAGCAATAACATTGACAGCAAGTTCCTCATCAAAGTTCTGAAAAGCTTCCACAGGAATTTTTAGTGCGGTAGAAATTGCTTTCAATAGATCATCTTCAATTATATCTTTCTGCTCCAACAAAGAAATTTTCTTTTGATTCCATTCCTCTCCCAAGTCAAAAGCCAAAGCCTCCTGTTTGATACCAAGCATTTCTCTAAAACGCTTCACATTTCTTCCTTGATGTATTCTCTGTTCCATAGCGGTTATCAAAATTTTAAAGGCTTAAAGATAAAGCCATTTCTATTAATTCGTCTGAATTGTAAAGTTAAAAAATTATCCTGTAAAATATCCCTACCAACGGATATTTTATTCACTAAAAGAATAGATTATTCAATGGCAACAATAGAATTTAGTTCTCACATTTTAACACCTATTCTTATGAAAAAGATAAAATTATCTTTGGAGACGAGTTTCTGGGCAATTGATGAAATTGTAGATCCATTTAAGCTAATCAGCGCTTTCTTCAACTATTGTACTGTAGATATTTATAAAAATACACTCAGCGATATTATGTTGTATGTAAATAAAGCTGAGGTCTGTAATAAAGAACGTCCGGGAGATCTTTTTGATTTTCATAATGCTGTCAGATCATTTATAAGGGGTGCGTATCTGCTAAACTTCAAAGCTAAAAGATGGGAAATAAAAAAAGCTCCCGAAGAATGGCAGATCATAAGTCAGGGATCTTTAAACAAAGAAGAATATCAAAATCCATTTCTAGTATTTGATAAAGCATTTGAATGTAAGACTTTAGAAGAATTCGAATTTTTTCTTAACGAAATTGTTCACGTATCTTTATCTCCTTATAAGGAACAATTTGATTATGACCTCATCACTCCACATATCCACTTAGTTAAGATGTTGGATGCAGCACAGATAATTAACGAAAGGGGTATTAAAAAAATCAAGAATAAAGTAAATAAGAATCGTGAATAAAATATCCCTTACCTGAATAGAATATCTCTTATCCCTTTTTCAACTTTACTAAAGATAAAATTATTGATATGAAAAATAACACACCCTTTAGTAAAGCAAAACAGCTTGTACAAACAAAAGAACAAGCTAAGATCGCATTAAATATTCTGGTTCAGAATTCTCAAGGAGAAGATCTCGAATTAGGTTTATTCCGCCTGCGAGACCAACTGAATAATCCCAGGCTCACAGAACTGCTTGATAGCTATCCAGATTTGATTCAAAAATACGAACTGGGGAAATTGTTATCAGGAAAGATTGAGATCAAAGATGCAAGCAGGCAGGACATCAAGACGGCAGGATTGATGTCCTGCATATTACTGCTCATTCATTTTTACTTTTATGACAAATCAAATAATTCCGTCGAATCCAAATCCGTAACAGATGAAGTGGATAATTTTAATAGCACGCAATATATAATCAATTCAACTACTTCTGAGAAATGCATTAATGAATTGTTTCTTCTGATATTATCAATTGTTGGAATTGATTATTTTGAGAAGTATCAGGAAAAAGTGAAAGACCCTGATTTTGTTTTAAAACAGACCATAGGATTTGACAACGACCCCGAAATGGATGAGCATATTGATATGATGGTGTGGTTTGCCTTGGTTCGTTTATTTATTGAAGCTATCTTTATATACTATGATAGTGGTTTTGAATCTAAAAACCTTCAGCTATGAAAACACCAAATAAATCTCCGTTTTCAATCCTCGCCAATGAGTCTATTGAAAATACACTAGAACAAATTGTTAAAGATTATTCCATCGGTCAAGTATTCTATAAGAAAGAAAAGCAAACAACTCAATCTCACATTTTGGTTCAGCTCAATAAATTTGCAGATGTAGCCAAATTGCGCTCAAAAAAATGGGTGAAAGAATTTAGAGATCAGTATGAAGTTTACGTTTATTTCATTGATTATTCGAGATTAGAATATCAATTGTCAAAAGGTCATCCTTTCATAGAGTATCATTGCCAGCAATCTTTAATAATCTATCAAAATGAAAATTCTAGATCATCAATTTTGATAGATAGGATTTGGAAAAAATACAAGAAGAAATTCAACCGTTTTGAAGACGCTTTCCATCACGACCACGAAATTCGTAGGGTAAAAATTGAAAGACTTATTTCTGAGGATTCATATAACAGTGTTTTTACCTCTTTCGAAGAACTGATCCAATATGACTTAAAGTACTTAGAGGAACTATATAGCGGAGACAGGAAAAGTGACATCGATCTGAACCAAAGGATAAATCAATTGTTGATTTATCTTCCGGAACTACAATCCTATTTTGTCAAAAAGAATCCAAGGGAATATTTTATAACTGAACTTTTTGCAAAAGTAAAGAAAGCGATTGACGAAGATGATATCATTTACAATACTGAAATGTTTGAATCATTAAGAATCATCGAAGATTCGTTATTTACACTAATCGAAGCTCGATTCTATGGCTTGAAGCATCTGATCAAAAAGCAATATGATAAAATTTATATGGTCGATCATGATATAATCCCAATAGAAGAGTATCGATCAGATGAAATACTGGATAAGGCAATTGACAGAATCCTGAACTTTACAGAACTGGAACAAATATATTTCTTTCATAAAACAATCTACGGGGAAGTAACAACCTACTATTTACTTTTGATTGGTTTGAATATCAACAATGAAAAAATAAAAGCGATTACTCATTCTTTGACGAGTATATTTGGAAATGAGTACAAATTTCTATTGGTTGGTCACGATCGGTATTGGATTCAAAAGAATCTATATCAATATCAAAGCTTCTTTGTATTCATTATGCAAGGCAAAAATTTGGTCTATTCCTCGGATCAACATCATCCGGAGCCACATTGGGAGATGCCTCATCAACCACAGCATAGTGAGCTGTATTTCCATTATAAGAGTACATTACAAAGTTCATTGCAGTTTTATAAATTAATTGATGGAGAGCAAGAAAATTATCAGGGAGTAGATAATATCTTCGCATTATTTCTATTGTCCTTTTGCAGAACTTTTATCTACGTAAAAACATTTTATCTACCTAATTATATGACCAGCGAAGCCCTTTGGCAATTATGTATTTACGCCGATAATGACATATATAAGTACAACTATCTTTTTGAGCAATTTTCCAGCAATATATTTTCTTTTACTGATTACAATATGAGCGTGCATCACAGTATAGGAAAAGTTGACACAGAGAAAGCAAATTGTATGAAAATGATTGTAAAAAAGCTGATAAATGAACTCAAAGAAACTGTTGTTGATGGTAAATTACTAGATGATTTTAAGATGAATTTAATATGCGATAAAGCGAAAAGTGCAATCCTATCAGAAAACAAAATAGACCTTTAGAAAATGAATTTTTTCTAATTGAAGACTTTCTGTGCCTAACTATGCGGTGAGATACATATCACGGAATAAATGGAATTTCTCTGAATTATTTTTAGGGAAATTCTGCATTTATGTCTAAGGCAAAAGAAATCAAAAAAATACCAATAGAGGAAGTTATCGAATATTTCCGATCTGAAGGTATGGAGCTTTCGATAGAAGAAGCTGAATTGATAATGGAGTTTCTTTACAACCTTACATTGATGGTCATTAAAAAATATTTCGATACTGATCAGAAATGATATTTCTTACTAGAATATCCGACTGATAAACCTGAAATTTTCTTATTTGACCATACTTACTATTATTCCACAGAATTAAATTTTAAAATTATGAAAACAGCAGATTTATATATACGTGTATCGACAGATGAACAGGCGGATAAAGGTTATTCCCAAAGAGATCAGGAAGAACGTCTTAGACGTTATTGTTCACAAAATAATTTAACTGTAGGAAATGTTATTTATGAAGACCATTCTGCAAAATCTTTTAATCGTCCCGAATGGAAGAAGCTTCTGATTGAACTTAAGAAAAAAGGTTCTAAAACCAATGTTATTTTGTTTACGAAATGGGATCGTTTTAGTAGAAACGCAGGCGATGCCTATCAGATGATAAGTATCCTTTCAAAGTTGGGTGTGGATTTACAAGCCGTTGAACAACCGCTTGATCTTTCCATCCCTGAAAACAAAATGATGTTGGCTATCTATTTGGCTGCGCCCGAGGTTGAAAATGACAGAAGAGCACTTAATGTATTTTATGGGATGAGAAGAGCTGTCAAAGAAGGGCGTGTTATGGGAAAAGCACCATTTGGTTATGCGAACAAGATAACCGAGAATGGTAAAAAGTATATTGCAATCAAAGAGCCGGAAGCAACAAAAATGAAGTGGGCATTCAATGAATTGGCTAAAGGCATCTATGCAAGCAATTCTATAAGAACAAAAATTAATGAGTCTTTGAGAAAAGGTGTCAGCAGGACATCCTTTCATATAGCCATTCGCAACCCGATTTATTGCGGAAAAGTATTTGTTCCAAAACATAAGGATGAAGAAGCCTGTTTTGTTGACGGTCAACACGAACCCTTGATCAGTGAAGAACTTTTTGACAAGGTACAAGAAATACTAGATGGTAAAAAACGACCTCAGAGACCGAACACAAAAATTACTGTTCAGGAAAACTTTCCTCTTAGAGGGTTTCTGACCTGCCCTAACTGCGGTAAGACAATTACTGCCAGTGCTTCGAAAGGTCGAAATAATCGATACTATTATTACCATTGTAATTCTACTTGCGGGTTTAGAGAAAGAGCGGAACTTGTCAATAAAGTTTTTGAAGATGGACTGATGGCATTAGAAATGAATGCACCAGTTAAAAAATATCTTAAAAAGCTTTTGACTGAAAATTATGAGAACTTCACTAGCGATCCATTAAAAGAGAAAAAGAAAATATCTGACGAAATTGATACTCTAAATAACAAACTATCTTTTGCTCGAAACAAGTTCCTTAGTGAGATAATTGATGATGATGAATATCTGGAGATTAAAAGAGAATGTAAAGAGCAAATTTCAAAGTTAGAAGAAAATCTTAATAAGAGTTTAGTACCACAAATTACCAATATAGATAAACTACTCGAACAAGCTTTACAAACACTTCAAAATATCCGAAAACACTATCAAGAAGGGGGAATTGAGGCAAAGCGGGCAATAATTGGTTCGATATTTCCTGAAAAATTAGAATTTGACGGAAAGCGTTATCGAACCGCCCGAATTAACTCAATAGCATATCATATCTTTCAGATTAATAATGAGTTAGATGATGTAAAAAAAAAGAGAAATGATCATTTTGATCATTTCTCCTTGAATGTAGACCCACAGGGATTCGAACCCCGAATGACGGTACCAAAAACCGGAGTGTTACCGTTACACTATAGGTCTGTATTTTTTGGTGGTGCGAATTTATAAAATTTTCTTTATTAAAAAAATCGATTTGCCGAAAAAATCAGGAATTTTGATTAAAAAATGTTTATTCTGTTGATATACAAAGTATTATTTTTTCAAATATTTCTTAAAAGGGTCAGTTTTTTTAACGCTTAAATTTTAAAACCTTATCTTTGCAAAAAATTGAGCTCCAAAAGTTGGAGTAACTCATTAATAATTATTTTATTAAACATTTTTTATGTCAAATATTGTTGCTATCGTTGGGCGTCCCAATGTAGGAAAATCCACGTTATTTAATCGTTTATTGGAAAGGAGAGAGGCTATCGTAGACTCTACGGCTGGGGTTACCAGAGACCGTCACTACGGAAAATCAGACTGGAACGGGGTAGATTTCACCGTTATCGACACAGGAGGTTATGATGTAAATAACGATGATATTTTCCAGGAAGAAATTTCAAAACAGGTTCAGCTGGCAATTGATGAGGCGACTTCTATCATTTTTATGTTAAATGTAGAAGAAGGTCTTACCGATACGGATTACGAAATTCACGAGCTTCTTAGAAGATCAAACAAACCGGTTTATATCGTTATCAATAAAGTAGATTCAGCTAAAGAAGAAGTAGACGCTACAGAATTCTACCAATTAGGAATTGAAAAATACTACACTTTATCTTCTGCAACCGGTTCAGGAACAGGAGAAATTTTAGATGATATTGTTAGAGATTTCCCTACAACAGACTATAAAGATCCGTTTGAAGGACTGCCTAAAATTACGATCGCAGGTCGCCCGAATGTAGGAAAATCTACTTTGACGAATGCTTTACTGGATGCTGAAAGAAACATCGTAACAGATGTTGCAGGAACTACAAGAGACAGTATTCAGACGCTTTATAATAAATTCGGATACGAGTTTGTATTGGTAGATACAGCCGGAATGAGAAGAAAATCTAAAGTAAATGAAGATCTTGAGTTCTATTCTGTAATGAGATCTATTCGTTCTATTGAGTTCTCAGACGTAGTAATCATCATGGTTGACGCAACTTTAGGTTGGGAATCTCAGGATATGAATATTTTCGGTTTAGCACAGAAAAACAGAAAAGGGATCGTAATTGTGGTTAACAAATGGGACCTTGTTGAGGATAAGACAACCAATACCGTAAGAGATTTTGAAAAATCAATCAGAGATAAAATCGGCCAATTCAGCGATATTCCAATTCTTTTCGTTTCAGCTTTGACGAAGCAGAGAATCTTAAAAGCAGTGGAAATGGCAATGGTAGTTTATGAAGATCGTAAAAAGAAAATTAAAACTTCAAAATTAAATGAAGTAATGCTTCCGATTTTTGAACAAACTCCACCTCCGGCCAATAAAGGAAAGTATATCAAAATTAAATATTGTGTACAGCTTCCGACACCGTCTCCGCAGTTCGTATTTTTCTGTAACTTACCGCAATACGTAAAAGAAGCCTACAAAAGATTTACTGAAAACCAGCTGAGAAAAGAATTCGGGTTTACAGGAGTTCCAATCGAGGTCTACTTCAGACAAAAATAAAAAACGATCCCTTTTAGAATTTCTAAAAGGGATTTTTTTATAACATTATGATTAAAAGTGTACATTCAGATTAAAATTTATAAATTAGAGTAAATTTTTTTAAAAAATGAGTAGAGTTGTATTATCGGAACAGTTTTCTTTAGTTAATTCTTGGATCAATGAACTTCGAAATATCGAAATTCAGAAAGACAGAATGCGGTTTCGTAGAAATATGGAGCGTATCGGAGAAGTTGCCGCTTTTGAGATCAGCAAAGATCTGGAAACAAAAGAAATTGAAATCCAGACTCCTTTAGACACAATCAAAGCTCAGGAAATTGCAATTCAGCCCGTTATTACAACTATTTTGAGAGCCGGAGTTCCTTTATTTGAAGGGATTTTAAATTATTTCGACAAAGCCGATTGTGGTTTTGTTGCGGCCTACAGAAAACACGATGCAAATGATTATTTCTCGATAAAACAGGACTATTTAACCTGCCCGAATATTGAGGGAAGACCTTTAATCGTTGCGGATCCGATGTTGGCAACTGGAGCATCTTTAATCGAAGCACTCAAAGATTTATTGACAAACGGAACGCCGACTCAATTGCATATCGTTGCAGCCATCGCGTCCAGACAAGGGGTTGAAACCATTGAAAAAGCGTATCCAAAAGCAAAAATCTGGATTGGCGCAATGGATGAAAATTTAACAATAAAAGGCTATATCACACCCGGATTGGGCGATGCCGGAGACTTAAGCTACGGCGAAAAACTTCAGAGATAATTTTAAGAAAAATTCCAGAAATCTTTCATTAGATCAAGGAATAAATTCGGGCGTACTTTTTCCATAGGATGCTTTGTATCGGGAAGTACAGCCAATTTTGCGTTTGGAATAGTTTTAAAAACTTCAATACTTTCTTCTAAATTAACCATATTATCTTGATCACCAACCATGATCTGGACAGGAATTTCAATGGTGGACAGCGCTTCACTTTTCAACGGTGGATTTTTACCCAAAGAAATCATCATTTCAGCAATCGCAGGAAGTAATTGTTTCCATTGCGAGCCATGTTGATGCTCCAGTTGTTCGGCATATTTCGGAATTTTTTCTGCAATCACAGCGGGATTCAGCATTTTACTTTCTTTTAAAGCCTGTTCCTCTGTCCAGTCGAATTTTGTTCCTAAAGTCATGATCGAATTTACTTTTTTAGGATTTTCTAGGGCGTAACAGAGTGCAACATAACCACCCATACTGTGCCCGAAAATACAAATATCATCTAAGTTTTCTTTTTCAATAAATTCTGCTAATTCCCGAGTATATTTTTCAATCGTAATCCCATTTTCGGCTAATTTAACATTTCCATGTCCGGAAAATAAAGGTGTGTAAATTTTAAAATATGTTGAAAGCCTTTCCTGATAAGGTTTAAATATATCACTGTGACCCAAAGCGCCGTGCAATAAAATCAGATTTTTCATAACTATTAGTTTTCCGGAAAATTAACAAAAACATTTGAAACAAAGAATTAAAAATAGATATTTCACAAGTAACTCTTAACTCATAATTATAACTCAAAATTCAAATTTTACTCATCTATCGCCATCACCAAAATACTCACTTTATTATTTCCTGCGTTTAAAATTTCCCAGGCAATGGACGAAAGCGTATTTCCTGTGGTAAAAACATCATCAACCAAAAGGATGTGTTTTCCTGAAACATTTTTAGTGATCGAAAAAGTATTTTCCGTTTCCAGACGGTGTTTTTTGTCTTTTAAAGCCTGAGCTTTAGAGTAGTAATTTCTTCTAATCAATGTATGGTCAAACGGGATATCATAAAACTTTGAAAGGTTTTCCGTAAATAAATGCAATTGATTATATCCTCTTTCCCTCTTTTTTTTCGGATGAAGGGGTACCGAAACGAGTAAATCAGGCTTCTCTTCTTTGAAATCTAATTGTTCCGTCGTCCATTCTGCGAGAATTTTTCCGATTTTTTCCCTGCTTTTATATTTTAATTCGTGAATGATTTTTCTGCTTAAATTTTCTTTTTCAAATTGCATCAAAGCATAAGTATTTTCAACAGGAAACAGCAGTTTACATTTTTCTTTTATTCCGTTTTCATCAAAATAATTAAAATGTGTAAAATGAATATGTTCAAAACAAAGATTGCAGACTAGCAATTCTGCATCAATAATTCGATTGCAATGAATGCAACGATTAGGGAAAAATAAATCTAAAATCATTTGTGCGTTGTATAAAACGAAGTTAAGTAATTTGGCTGGAAGCTGGAAATGCGATGTTGGAACTTTGAAATATTTAAACCATTAAGATTTTATTAAGAAGTTAAGAATATTAAGCTATCGTTGCCTTAAGCCTTAAAAATCTATTTGATTTTTTTAATTAGCCTTAACTTCTTAACTCTTCTTAATGGTTCAATGAAAAAAAATTATAAAATATCTTTTCTTAATTTTTCCACAGCATTTTTCATACTTAAATTAAAATATTCCTTCTCCAGACGAATCGGCGGAGCCTGCCTCACTTCACAATCTGCAATGCTGCAGGATTCACAAGTTACCCCAACATTAATTGTTTTCAAAGACGGAGATTTAATGAAATTTATTTTTTTGATCGTCTGAGAATTCAACAAAATTCCCAAACAATAACTTCTGTTGCTTCCATCAGAAAAAGGGTTTTTCTGGGAAGTTGAGATTACCAAATAACTTATTCCCTGATCTTTATAATGTGAAATTTGAGCATCTGTCAAGATTTCATTTTCTCTAAGATGATGAAGGTTTTTCACAGCGATCCATCTTCTGCAATAATGTTCATTGGTGGCATTGGCGTGTGGAGCCTGTTGGTGATTGAGGTGTAACTCTTTTAAAATCTGTATTTTATCGGAGTTTTTCTTTTTGACCAGACATAAATAAAACAAATCCTTAATTCCAAGTTCGGAAGAAAGAACATTGGTCAGTCGGTAATAAAATGTTTCTGGCGAATTGGTGAAATTTTCAATCAAGTTTTCAAAATTTATTGGCTCCCAGTTACTTTGTAAGAAAAAATCAGAAGTGTTTTCAATGATCTGTTGTTTTGATATTAATAAAGCTCCGGCGAAATAAGATGCGTAAAAATTATTCAAAATTTCTTCAAAACTTCCGAAATCAAGCCATGAATAGGTGTTTGGGCGATTTTTTAATTCCAAAACATTAAAACCGATTTCTTTTGCCAGAATAAAAGTCTTCTGATCTTTTTCAAGTTTGTTGTTGAGTAACAATAATTTTTTCTCAGGAATAAATAAAGAACGAAGATTATCCAAAGCTCCATAAGCTTCAAAATCATCGGGCTGAATGCTATAATTAAACTTTTCAATCAAAATATTTTCTAAAATTTCTGATTTTAAATTTTTACCGATTTCCAATTGATTTTCCTCAGCAAATTGACTGACTTTTTCCTCGATTTCAGGGAAATAATTATCATACAACTCTTGGAAAGATCGTAAAACCGCAAAGTAAAATCTTTCTTTTCCTAAATTATAATTCTGTGAAATCTCAATCAATGCATTAATAAAAGCAGTCACTTTTTTAGGGGCATCGCTAATAATACTGATTAAATTGTTTTTATTGATTCCAAAAAGCTCCAACGGAACTTCTTTAAAGAAATCAGACTGCAAAATTTCATTAAAAGGCGCCAAACTTTTATCAAGTTTAGTCGAAACCAAGTCATCAAAAGTACAGTTCAGAGATTCAGAAAGTTGGATGATCTTGTCGTGTTTCGGATATTTTTTGCCGTTTTCAATTTCATTCAGATAAGATTTTGACAAACCCGTTTTTACGGCAAGATCCTGCAAAGACCAGTTTTTTTTCTGTCTTTGCTGTTTCAGTTTCAAACCAAAAACAGTTTTAATAAAATCACTATCTGAATTCATAACTCAAATATAAATAATTAGAAGCGATTATTCGCATAATAGTTTTTAAAAATATTTAGCGAACGTTCGCTAAATATTTAAAATTTTTATTTATGTTTGTAATATCAAACCACAAAATCAATATGTTATGGAAACAAAGACGCAGTTAAAAATAAAAGATGAAAACCATTTCAGAGAAATTTTTACTTCTGAGCTAATGGATTTTTTGGTGGAGCTTCATCAAAATTTTAACCCAAAAAGACTGGAAATTTTAAAAGAAAGAAAAAAAGCTCAACTTGAATTTGATAAGGGAAATCTTCCGAAATTTTTACCCGAAACGGAAGAGATCAGAAACGGAAATTGGGTGTGTTCGCCACTTCCAAATGATTTATTAGATCGTAGAGTCGAAATTACGGGACCGGTTGATCGGAAAATGATCATTAATGCTTTGAATTCTGGTGCATCGACGTTCATGGCAGATTTTGAAGACAGCAATTCGCCAACCTGGAGTAATTGCATTCAGGGACAAATCAATCTTTCTGATGCGATCAATCGGGAAATCGATTTTACAAATGAAGAAGGAAAATCTTACCAATTAAATGAAAAAACGGCTGTTCTGCTTGTTCGTCCAAGAGGTTTACATTTAAATGAAAAGCATCTTGAAATTAATGAAGAGGAAGTTTCGGCTTCATTAATTGATTTTGGAATTTATTTTTTCAGAAATATAAAACAGCTGTTGGAAAATGGAAGCGGGACGTATTTTTATCTTCCGAAATTAGAACATTACAAAGAAGCTCGTTGGTGGAATGAAGTTTTTATTTTTTCTCAAAATTATCTGGAAATTCCTCAAGGTACGATTAAAGCGACTGTTTTAATTGAAACAATTACAGCGTCTTTCCAAATTGATGAAATTTTATTTGAATTAAAAGAACACAGCTCAGGTTTGAATTGCGGACGATGGGATTATATTTTTTCTTTCATTAAAAAATTCAGAAATCTTCCTGAATTTATCGTTCCCGACAGAGATCAGGTGACGATGACTTCGCCTTTTATGAGTGCTTATTCGAAAAGGGTGATTGAAATTTGTCACAAAAGAAACGTTCATGCAATCGGCGGAATGGCAGCACAGATTCCTGTGAAAAATAATTATGAAGCAAACAGTTTGGCGTTTGAAAAAGTCCGCAACGATAAAGAACGAGAGGTAAAAAACGGTCACGACGGAACTTGGGTGGCGCATCCGGCATTAGTTTCTGTTGCCAAAAAGATTTTTGATCAATATATGCCTTCAGAAAATCAGATCGATAAAAAGTTTGATTATCAGATTAAAGAAAGTGATTTACTGGAAATTCCGAAAGGAGAAATTCCGGAAAAAGGTGTCCGGAAAAATATCAATGTAGGGATTCTCTATATCGAAAGTTGGTTAATGGGAATCGGAGCTGCCGCGATTTATAATTTAATGGAAGACGCTGCAACTGCAGAGATTTCAAGAACACAGATTTGGCAATGGCTTAAAAATGAAGCTGTTTTGATTGATGACAGGACATTGACCCGTGAAATGATCCTTCAATGGGAATTTGAAGAAATGGAGAAAATTGAAAAATATGTAGGTGAAGAACGCTTCAAAAATGGAAAATTCAATCTCGCAAAAGAACTTTTCAATGAACTGATTTTCTGTGAAAGCTTCGAGGAATTTTTAACATTAAAAGCTTATCCTTTTATTTGAGTTGGAGGGTGGGAGAGTTATAGAGTAGAGGGCTTTAGTGTTTGAGAGTCTTAATAATTCACTAACAACTAACAACGAGCAACAAACAACCAAAGAATATTATTATGAAAACAAGACAAGAACAAATCCGGGAAATAGAGCAGGATTGGCTTACAAATCCTCGCTGGAACGGAGTAAAAAGACCTTATACAGCAGAAAAAGTGTTGAAATTAAGAGGTTCTTATAAACTAGATTATACGATCGCGACAGAAATGTCAAAGAAATTCTGGACTCAATTAAATAATCAGGATTACGTTGCCGGACTTGGAGCGTTGACGGGAAATCAAGCCGTTCAGGAAGTTGATGCAGGTCTGGAAGCGATTTATCTTTCAGGTTGGCAGGTGGCAGCTGATGCCAATTTATCAGGCGAAATGTATCCCGACCAATCTTTATATCCAGCGAATTCAGTGCCTTCTGTGGTGAAAAAAATTAATAATGCGTTATTGAGAGCAGACCAAATCCAATCTGTCAATGGTGGAGGAGATAAAGAATATTTAGTTCCGATCATTGCAGATGCGGAGGCAGGTTTTGGCGGAAATCTCAATGCTTATGAATTAATGAAACAGATGATCGAAGCGGGGGCTGCTGCCGTACATTTTGAAGATCAGTTATCTTCTGCAAAGAAATGCGGTCACTTGGGTGGAAAAGTGTTGGTTCCGACTCAGGAAGCGATTAATAAATTAATTGCAGCTCGTTTGGCAGCTGATGTTTTGGGCGTTCCAACTTTAATTATTGCAAGAACAGATGCTGATGCAGCCGATTTGCTTACTTCTGATATTGATGACAGAGATAAAAAATTTGTAACGGGAGAAAGAACTTCCGAAGGTTTTTATGTTGTGAAAAATGGAGTAGAACAGGGGATCGATCGTGGTTTATCTTATGCTCCTTATGCAGATTTGATCTGGATGGAAACTTCAAATCCTGATTTGGAGCAAGCAAGAAAGTTTGCTGATGGTATTCATGCAAAATTTCCCGGGAAAATGTTGGCGTATAATTGTTCACCCTCTTTCAACTGGGCAGCAAGACTTTCTGTTGACGAAATGCTGAATTTCAGAGAAGAGTTGGCAAAAATGGGCTACAAATTCCAGTTTATTACGCTGGCTGGTTTCCATGCTTTGAATACTGCGATGTTTGAATTGGCGTTGGCTTACAAAGAAAAAGGAATGGCTGGATATTCCGAACTTCAGGAACGCGAATTTGCGTTGCAGAAAAAAGGTTTCAGAGCGGTAAAACATCAATCTTTTGTGGGAACGGGATATTTTGATGAGGTTCAGAATGTGGTTACAAGCGGTTCATCAGCAACAGTTGCTATGAAAGACTCTACGGAAACAGCACAATTTCACTAAATCATTTTTGCATATTTAAATAAAATTTTTAGATGTGAACCTTCTCAGTTTTGGGAAGGTTTTTAGCTTGTAATTAAAATTAAAAATTTAAAGTTCATATATTTGAATATTAATGAAGCCGAAATAAACAATGAGTCTAATTTATCAAAAGCAAATAAAGGTAACAGAGGATCATATCGATCAAAATAATCATGTCAACAATGTACAGTATGTAAGCTGGATGGAAGAAATTGCCGGTGAACATTGGGATTTCGTAAAAGACAGAACCCCATATCCCGAAGATATCTGGATGCTTCTTGATCATCATATTCAGTATAAAAAGCAAGTGTATTTAGGAGATGTTATCACGATTAAAACATATCCAAAACCTCCCGAAGGCATCAAGCAGCCAAGAAAAGTTGAATTTTACTGTAATGAAAAACTTGTTGTGGATTCAGATACTCTTTGGGTTTTAATCGATATAAAAACACAGAGAATTAAGAGACTGGAAAATGACTGGCTGGATAAGTTGAATTTTTAAGATGCTATTTTATTAAATTAATGAATCGGTTAATTTAGTTTTTCCCTCCGCCTTACAAAACCAAACTCAAACCAAATTCCTTATCTTTGTACCATGATACGTATTACAAAAATTTTTACATTCGAAACAGCTCACGTGCTGTATAACTACGATGGAAAATGTAAAAATATGCATGGACATTCCTATAAACTTTTTGTAACAGTGAAAGGAAAGCCTGTAAATGATTTGGAAAACCCGAAAAATGGGATGGTGGTGGATTTTGGTGATATTAAAAGTATCGTAAAATCTGAAATTGTAGATGTCTGGGATCATGCTGTGCTGATCAATGGAATTTCTCCTCATAAAGAACTGGGAGAAGGTCTTGAAAATCAAGGTCATAAAGTGATTTACTGCACATTTCAGCCGACTTGCGAAAATATGTTGTACGCGATCGCTGCAAAAATAAAATCAAAGCTTCCGGCGGAGGTTTCCCTGGCTTATCTTAAACTTCACGAAACCGAAAACTCTTATGGAGAATGGTTTGCAGAAGACAATCAATAATTTATTCATAAAAAACTCAAGCGGTGTTAAAGACAACCATCAATTTAGAACCTGGAAAAAAAGTGTATTTCGCTTCAGATCAGCATTTTGGTGCGCCTAATCCTAAAGAAAGCAAATTTCGTGAGGAGAAATTTATTCGTTGGATGGATGAGATCAAGGAAGATGCTCAGGTTTTGTTTTTAATGGGTGATCTTTTTGATTTTTGGCACGAATGGAAGCATGTGATTCCCAAAGGATATGTACGTGTTCTGGGTAAAATTGCAGAGTTAAAAGATCGTGGAATTCACATTTATTTTTTTGTCGGCAACCATGATTTATGGATGAAAGATTATCTGGAAGAAGAGATCGGATGTACGGTTTTCTATAAAAAACAGTATTTTGAGATGGGCGGAAAGCAGTTTTTACTCGCTCACGGAGATGGCTTGGGACCTGGAGACAAGGGATATAAAAGAATGAAAAAAGTCTTTACAAATCCCGTGGCACAATGGTTTTTCAAATGGCTTCATCCTGATATTGCCATGAAAATTGCCCTGTATATGTCTCAGAAAAATAAAATGATCTCGGGAGATGAAGACAAAGCCTTTTTAGGAGAAGACAAAGAATTTTTGATCATTTATTCAAAAGAAAAACTGAAAACTCAGAAAATAGACTATTTCATTTATGGTCACCGCCACCTTCCGATGGTGTTGGATTTAGACCAAAAAGCAAAATATATCAACCTTGGCGACTGGATTTCGTATTTTACGTACGGTGTTTTTGAAAAAGATTTTGAGCTTAAATCTTTTGCAGATGGCACAAAAAAAAATTACCTCTAAAAGAGGTAACTTTCGGATGATTTTGACGTCACCCTGTTTTTAATCCATATTCCGGAGATGTAATAGCAAGAATTTGACCAAATTTTTAATTTTAGATTAAAAAAATATTAAAAAACTATTTTAATTTTTAACATTGGATTCAGATTCAAATAAGTAAAGAGCATAAAATAACTGTAATAAAATTGAAAAACATATTCAGTATACACTCAGAACAGGATTTTGTGGATGTTTGTTTAGAAACATTCCGCTATCAATATGAAAATGTTGAGGTGTATAAAAAGTTTGTGGATTATTTAAAAATTAATCCGACTGATATAGATGAGGTGACAAAAATTCCTTTTCTGCCCATTGAGATGTTCAAAAATCATCTTGTGCTGGACAAAAATTTGACAACAGAGCTGTTTTTCCAGAGTTCGGGAACGACGCAGATGAATTTGTCTAAACATTTTATTGCTGATGAAAATATTTATCAGGAAAGCATCTACAAAAGTTTCGAGCAATTTATCGGAAAACCGGAGGACTTTATTTTTTTAGGTCTTTTGCCAAGTTATCTTGAAAAACAAAATTCGTCTTTGATTTATATGGTAGATTATTTAATGAAAAAATCTGCTAACCCCGAAAACGGATATTTTCTTTACAATCATTCAGATTTATTTGAATTATTAAATAATTTGAAAGATAAAAAAGTCATCCTTTTCGGAGTCTCATTTGCCCTATTAGATTTTTTGGATTTCTGTAAGTCAAATACTCCGACACTTCAACACACCGACACTCTTACTGTAATAGAAACCGGTGGGATGAAAGGGCGTAAGGAAGAAATGACAAAGGATGAATTGTTGAAAATTTTACAGGAAGGTTTCAAAACAGATAAAATTTATTCAGAATATTCAATGACAGAGCTTCTTTCACAAGCTTATTCTTTAGGTGAAAATGTGTATGAATGCCCAAGTTGGATGAGAATTCTGGTACGGAATGTCGAAGATCCTTTTAATTATGAACAGGAAGGAAGAACCGGAGCTGTCAATATCATTGACCTGGCAAATATTCATTCGTGTTCATTTATCGCAACTCAGGATTTGGGAAAAACACTTCCGGGCGGTAAATTTCAGGTATTGGGAAGGATCGATCACTCTGATATCCGTGGATGCAGCCTCTTGGTGAGTTAAGGTGTTTGAGAGTGGGAGGGTGAATGCGTATTAGAGTTTTAAAGTAGTATTACATTAAATCTAATATGTGTCATTTACTTACAAATTTAACTTTCACACTAAACACTAAACACTAAACACTAAACCACTCAGACTCTCAAACATGTTAAAAATAGAAGAACTTGTTCATGCCTATATCCATTCTCACTGTGATTTTGAGAAGGAACTTGTATTGACCAATCATTTTCATTCTGATTGGGAGGCTGATATTTTGATTATTGATTCCGAAGGTTTTAGCCATGAAATTGAAATCAAATTTTCAAAAAGTGATTTTAAAAATGACTTTAAAAAATCATATCTAAATACAAAAACAGGCGAAAAATTTTTAAAACATGACAAAATTTCATGTGGAGATTATGTCTGTAATTCGTTCAGCTTTTTGCTGCCGATGGGAATGATCGATCATGCTGTAATCCCTGAACATTGTGGAATTATTGAGTTTTATCATAATGTTGACCGTTGGGAAACAGAGTTTTACATTATCCGCCAGCCTCGAAAAGTACATGAAGATTCTTATTGGGATTTAAATGACAAAGATCTTTTTATTCGAAAAATGGCTCTGAATTTAATTCAGCGGAAAATGGAAATTAAAGGAAAACATGAAGAACTGATATTTAAAAATCCTTTTGAAATGAAGAAATTAAAATAGAAAATCCTGCCGTTGTGACAGGATTTTTTTATGCTTTCTTTTTTTGTACATTCGCCGTGCATAAATATAATCTTTAAACACTAGATACGAAATAAAATACATGTGATTAGGCGGATTAGATTTAAGTTTTATTATAAATTAACCATATAAAATGAAAAATGTTTTTTTAAGTCTTTCAATCCTGCTATCTTGTTTTTATAATGCGCAAAACTCAGGGAAAACAGAAATTTATATTCTGGGAACAGTGCATGAGCCATCATCCCCTATTTTAAATCCGCAGAGCCTTTTTAAGATATTAGACAGGATAAAACCGGATGTTATTCTCCAGGAGCTTGATACGGAGCAAATGAAAGATTTCAGGAAAGAAAGCATGTCTAAAAATTCCAATGAAGTAAGTGCGGCAATATTATATGTAAATAAATATCCGAAAACCCTTAATTTACCCTTCGAATTTGAAGGAAGAAATCAATATCGGAAAGATAACGGGATGGTTCCAACAGATAATCTGACCATACAATTAATGGATAGTCTCTATCAAAAAAAGGCATTAAACCCAACGAATACAATCATTTTTGAAAAGTATATGGAAGCAAACAACGCACTGAAAGATTTTTCTAAAACAGATATTAAAACGTTGAATTCATTAAGTTTTGAAGAGGTCAACAGATACCGTCAGTTTGTTCAGCATCATGAAATTCCTAAAATTTCCAATTCTGAAGATATTTTTGCCCATAAGTTTGTCACGAAGCCTAATGGAGAAAAAATTTCGTATCGCGATGGATATCAGCTGTGGTGCAATTTCTGGGATTTAAGAAACAACACGATGGCATTGAACGTTATTAAACAAGCCAATCTGTATAAAGGAAAGAAAATTGTGATTCTTACCGGAGTGCAGCATAAGTACTATTTAAAAGAATCGTTGGATAAATATCAGGACGGAAATTATAAGGTCATTGAATATTTTAAATAAAAAAAGTTTCTTTTATTCAAATTAATCTTTTCAGAATAGATCATAAAAAATCCTGCCATTGCGACAGGATTTTACGTTTTTTATCTTTTTTAATCTCCTAACGGAACTTTGTCAGCAGGTTGCAGCAAAAACTTATAAATTAATCCTCCGACTACACCTCCTAAAATTGGGGCTACCCAGAACATCCAAAGCTGGGAAATTGCATTTCCACCTACAAAAACAGCCTGTGAAAGCGATCTTGCAGGGTTCACAGAAGTATTCGTGATCGGGATTGAGATCAGGTGAATTAATGTTAAAGCCAGACCAATGGCAATTCCTGCAAATTTTCCGTCGGCAGCTTTATCGGTGGCACCCATAATGATGATCAGGAAAAATGCTGTCAATAAAAATTCTGCTAAGAAAGCAGCTCCCATTGAATATCCTTTGCCGAAGTAGACGGCATCACCATAAAAATTGGTAGCAAAGGCGCCCGGTCCGGAAAAATCGGGGGTTCCGGAACCACTCAAAATGATATACAGGCATCCGGCAGCCAAGATAGCGCCTAAACACTGGGCTACAATGTAAGGAATCAGGTCTTTAGCAGGAAATCTGCCTCCGGCTAATAAACCAAAAGAAACCGCAGGATTAAAATGTCCTCCGGAAATGTGTCCGACAGCATATGCCATCGTAAGTACGGTAAGCCCGAAAGCCAGGGCAACTCCCACTAAAAGGATCCCCATCTGGCCATTGGAAGCAGGGGCGATTTGTGAGGCAAAGATTGCACTACCGCAACCTCCGAAAACAAGCCAAAATGTGCCGAAAAATTCAGCGAAAAGTTTTTTTATCATGTTGTTTATTTAAAATGTAAACCAAATTTAAAATATAAATTTTGAACTGAAAAGGAAAATTTTAAAAAATATTTCAAACGAATGTGAAAGATAATTATGAATTTAATATTCTGATTTTTAATTTATTGAAAATTAATTTTAATGATATTGTTTTTTAAGTTGAATTATATAACATAAATGTTTATTTTTAGTTTATAAAATTAAAAAGCTCCTGAATGAGAAAGTGTCTGTGTGTGATTTTTGTGCCTTTTATTTTTGATTTGTATCAATCCCAATCTACGAAAAAAGCTTTACCGTGCTATGATCTTACCGAAGTTTTAAAAGTGGAGCCTACTGCTCTTTATAAACCTCATTTGGATGCTTCGAAAAGTTTCGGAGTAAAAATTCTTAAAGATTCAAAGACAGTTTTGAAATACATTAATTCCGGGAAATTTCATAAAATCAAGAAAAGCGGGAAGGGATATCGCGTTCAAAAGCTTGATTACAGCAGAGCCTGGATGGTTTCCAAAGCCAAATTAACGCTGGAAAAAATGGGTGCCAGATTCAGTAAAGAAACTAAAGGTCATACGTTTACGGTTTCATCGATTACCAGAACGCTCGAAGACCAGTGTAGATTAAGAAAAGTTAATAGTAATGCGTCTTTAGGGATAAGTTCACACAATTACGGGAATTCTTTTGACATCTCTTATGTGAGGTTTAATGACGTTTTAAAATACAATCCCAAGATGGAAGCCGCTTTGGAGAAGGTTTTGAAGTATTATGCCACCAATGGGAGAATTTATTACATCAAAGAAAGGCAACAGAGTTGCTATCATATTACGGTACGAAATTATTAATGAATTTCATTTTCACGTGAGATATTTGCACACGTAGTTAACTTTATATAATTTTATGGGACTAAATTTAACCATGCTAAATTATGACAATTTTTAACAGAGATGAGTATGCTGTAGCAACAGCAAATTGGGACAATTGTATCGGAAACTTTTTAGAAATCGAAAAATTGATCCCTACCAACTATATTTTTACACTTTCTAAAGAGCAAATCGACTGGCTTAAAGACAAAAATGATTACAAAGAATTCTGTACTGAAATAGGAGTTTACGACCAGCAGCTTGTTTTGATTTTGTCTCCACTTGACAGAAAAGGGCAAAAAGCTGTGGTTACAGAATATCCTTACAGCGTTCTTTCAGAATTGCAGGGAGATCTTCCGCTTGTGGAAACAAAGGAATATACTGTTATTAAAAATGCAGTTCTTTCTAATGATCTTCGTAAAATCGACGATAATGCAGATATGTATTTCCCGGTATCAAATATGCCGATGATGGATCAGGATAAGGCTGTAAGCGCAATCGAATCATGGAGAAATGAAGGGCTAAACTGGTTCTATTACGAGTGTGGAGATTTCAAAGGAGCAAGGATTTTCAAAAAATTCTATGTGCCATCTGAAAACCTGACACCGCCAAAAGAAGGTTTGACTAGCTTCGTATGTTCATTTGGTCTAAAGTATTCAGATATTTATCAAAGAATGTTGGTGACATTGATCTTCATTTCTTTCTATGAAGATTTGCAGAACAACGGAAGTCTTGAGACGATCTCAAATACTTACGACTGGTCACAGCCATGCCCGCCGATTTGCAGAATTTAATCAAATATTAAAATATAAATAAATGGAGGAGGCATTTAAAGTAATACTCTATGTAAATAATGGGTTACTTTTAATAAGTGCGCTGGTTGGGCTTTTGAAATTTAAGCTATTAAAAAATACAGAAAAATGGTATGTTTATTATATCATTTTTCTTTTTTTGATAGAGGTGACGATTAAGGTTTCCATCTATCTTTTAGAGCTTGAAAATACAGATTTTTTATATCCGTTTTATGTATCGGGTGAGCTTCTGCTGTTGGGAAGCTTATTTATCAGCAAATCAAATATGTCGAAATACTGGTACATCCCGATTGCTGTTCTCGTAGGGTATTTCTTTTTTGTAAATGATGCAGAAACCAACGAATTTAAAAAAGTAATTTCCAATATTGTGGTAATTTGCTTTATAGGATATTCTCTTCTGACGGAGATCCGGAAACCTAAGGCAGACGACCGTTTTATACTGGTTGATGCATTCATGTTTCTTTATTATGCCGTTTCCGTATTTATATTCTTTATGCTTAAACAGCTGAAGACACTTTCCAATGATGATGTTTACATGATTTGGGGAATGAATAATATTTTGAGCAGTTTTGTCTATTTATCAATCATTTATACCTTTTTAAAATTAAAGAAATAACCCTAAATATCGGCTTTTTTATTGCTTTGATCATCGTTTTGGTGATCATCGTGGTTTTCGTGTTGCTGGCGTACAAATTTTTTATTGACAGGATTATCAGAGAAAAAAATGCACAGCACGAAGCGGAAGTTTTACATCAGAAAAAGCTTGTTTTAGAAAATATTAAAGCTCAGGAAGGCGAGCGGAAAAGAATCGCTGTCATGATTCACGATGATATTGGGAATCGTTTGAATATCCTTTCTTTATGGCTGAATAATTTGGATACAAAGGGAGATGAGCTGATCAAAAACAACATCTCAAGCCAGATGTCTGCCCTGATAGATTCTGCGCGTACGATCTCACACTCGTTGTATCCTGTAAATCTGGAATCTGTGGGGCTTGTTTTGTATATTGAAGAATTAATTGTCAACCTTTCACAGAGAATAAATATTTCGCTTAATGTAAGCCCGAAATATCAGAAAAAAGATGTTTTTACAGAAGTTCAGCTCTATAGAATTATACAGGAATTCAGCACCAACGTTCTGAAACATTCTGACGCCACAAAAGTTTGGATTTATATAAAAGATTATTCCCGGGATATGGCTCTCATCATATCAGATAACGGACAAGGTTTTGATTATGATCTTGTGAAAAAAGGGATGGGAATTAAAAATATTGAATCCAGAATAAAATCCGTGAACGCGCTTCACAAATGGAAAACATCCTTAGATAAAGGTACTGGAACCCGTTTAATCATTAAAATCCCACACAACAATGAATCAACAAATCAAAATATCCTTAATTGATGACGAGCAGCTCATCCTTGAGGG
>Ga0157375_10000175_pt1 | contig 59637 bp, 52 predicted proteins | sample M35metaG_FD_115311 | JGI IMG/M metagenome (GOLD analysis project Ga0157375, IMG submission 115311) | Miscanthus rhizosphere microbial communities from Kellogg Biological Station, Michigan, USA - M3-5 metaG | ecosystem: Host-associated > Plants > Roots > Rhizosphere > Soil | place: USA: Michigan...
CACGGCCACTTCTACCAGCCCCCCCGCGAGAATCCGTGGTTGGAGGCGGTGGAGACGCAGGACTCGGCGGCGCCGTGGCATGACTGGAACGAGCGGATCACTGCCGAGTGCTACGGGCCGAACGCGGCGTCGCGGATCCTTGATGAGCGGGATCGCATCCTCGAGATCGTCAACAACTACGGCTCCATCAGCTTCAACTTCGGGCCGACTCTGCTGTCGTGGATGCAGACGGCGGCGCCGGAGACGTATGCGGCGATTCTGGCGGCGGATCGGGCGAACCGGTCGGCGATTGCGCAGGCTTACAACCACATCATTCTGCCGCTGGCGAATGAGCGCGATCAGCGGACGCAGGTGCGGTGGGGGATCGGCGACTTCGAGTCGCGGTTCGGGCGCAAGCCCGAGGGGATGTGGTTGCCGGAGACGGCGGTCGATGTCGACTCGTTGGAGGCGCTCGCCGCCGAGGGGATTCGCTTCACCATTCTCGAGCCGCATCAGGCCAGGCGGTATCGCGCGATTGGGCCCGACCGCGAGGTCGGTGATCGCAACACGTGGATCGAGAGCAGCCTCGATCCGACCCGCGCCTATCGCTGCAACCTTCCTTCCGGGCGCAGCATCGACATCTTTTTCTACGACGGGCCGATCTCGCGCGCCGTGGCCTTCGAGCAGCTCCTGGCGCGCGGCGAGTTCTTCGCGCACCGGCTCGTCGGGGCGTTCAGCGACCATCGCGATCACGCGCAGCTGGTGAACATCGCCACCGACGGCGAGACGTACGGCCATCACCACCGCTTCGGCGAGATGGCGCTCGCGTACGCGCTGCACTACATCGAGGATCGCAAGCTCGCGCGCATCACGAACTACCGCGCTTACCTCGAGGAGCATCCGCCTGAATTCGAGGTCGAGATCGCGGAGCGCACTTCCTGGAGCTGCGCGCACGGCGTCGAGCGGTGGCGCGGCGACTGCGGCTGCAGCACGGGCGGCGGCGCGGGATGGAATCAGAAATGGCGCGGCCCGCTGCGCGAGGCGCTCGACTGGCTGCGCGATCGCGTGGCGGTGATCTTCGAGACTGAAGGGCGTCGCGTCCTGCGCGATCCGTGGCGCGCGCGCGACGACTACGTCGGCGTCGTCCTCGACCGCTCCGAACCGGTGTTGCACGAGTTCCTCCGGCGCCACGCCTTCGACGGCGCGGAGATCCCGCGCGTGATGCGGCTGCTCGAGATGCAGCGCAACGCGATGCTCATGTACACGAGCTGCGGCTGGTTCTTCAACGACGTCTCCGGGATCGAGACGGTGCAGGTGCTGAACTACGCCGCGCGCGTCGCGCAGCTCGCACAGCAGGTGAGCGGCGAGGACCTCGAGCCGGAGCTGTTGATGCGGCTCGCGCCGGCGCAGAGCAATCTGCGCGACAAAGGGACGGCGCGTGACATCTATCTCGCCGAGGTCGCGCCGACGAAGCTCGACCTGCCGCGCGTCGCGGCGCACTACGCGGTCGCTTCGCTGTTCGACAATTTCGCATCCGAGGCGCGCGTGTACTGCTATCGCGTCACGCAGAACGATTACGAGACCGATCGCGCCGGACGCGCGCGCGTGGCCATCGGGTCGATCACCGTCGAGTCGCTGATCACGCGCGAAGAAGCGCGCTTCGACTTCGCCGTCCTGCACCTCGGCGAGACGGAGCTCACCGGCGGCGTCCGTCCCGCGGGCGGCGACTACGACGCGATCAAGCGCGAGCTGCTGCAGACCATGGAGCCAGGCGGCATCCCCGACGTCATCCGCCTCCTCGATCAGCACCTCGGCGCGATGCCGCTCTCCATCCGCTCGCTCTTCCGCGACGAACAGCGCCGCATCCTCAACGTCATCTGCAACTCGACGCTGGAGGAAGCCGAGTCGGCGTTCCGCCAGCTGCACGACCGCTACGATCCGCTGATGCGACTGCACACGCGCCTCGGCATCCCGCTGCCGAAAGTGCTGCACACCGCCGCCGAGTTCGACGTCAATCTGCAGCTGCGGCGTCTGCTCGACGACGATCCGCTTCCGGTCACCGCGATCGAGTCGCGATTGAGAGAAGCGCAGGAAGAGCGCGTGGCGATCGACGAGACGACGCGCCTCTCCATCACGCGCGCCATCGAGCGCGCCGCGACCCGCTTCCGCGCGCGGCCGGCGAGCCTGGAGAACCTCACCGAGTACCACGACATCGTGGCGCTGGTCCGCGAGATGCAGATCATCGTCGACTTGCGCAAGCCGCAGAACGACTACTACGCGATGAAGCTCGAGGTACGGCCGGAGATGAGGGAGCACGACCGCTGGCTGCAGCTGTTCGACGACCTCGGCGGGAAGCTGTCGATCAGCGCACGCGCGGGAGCGCGTAGCTGATGGCCCACACCTCCGACGCCTACAACCTCAAGGACCGCAACGCCGGCGTGCTGCTGCATCCGACGTCGCTCCCCGGTCCGTACGGCATCGGCGACCTCGGCGATGAATTGATCTCGTTCCTCGACTGGGCGGCCAGCGCGGGGATGCGGCTCTGGCAGGTGCTGCCGCTCAATCCGCCCGGCTTCGGCAACTCGCCGTACGGATGCCATTCATCGTTCGCCGGCAATCCGCTGCTCATCTCGCCGCAGCGATTGATGCAGCGCCATCTCCTGCCGAAGCACGCCATCGATCACGTGCCGCGCTTCTCCACCGATCACGTCGAGTTCGATCACGTGCGCCGCTGGAAGGACGAGCTGCTGCGCGCCGCGTGGCATCACTTCGAGGAGCACGGCCGCCGCGAATTCCGCGAAGACCTCTCACGATTCACGCTGCAGGAGCGCGCATGGCTCGAGGACTGGGCGCTCTATGCCGCGCTGAAAGAAAGCAACAACGGCGCGGCGTGGTGGGATTGGGACAGCGCGATCGCGCGGCGCGAGGAGAAGGCGCTGGCCGAGGCGAAGCGCGAGCTCGCCGACTCGATCGCGTTTCACGAATTCGTGCAGTGGGTCTTCTGCCGCGAATGGAACTCCGTGCGCAACGCGGCGCACGCGCGCGGCATCCGCATCATGGGCGACGTGCCGATCTACGTCGCGGGAGACAGCGCCGACGTCTGGTCGCATCGCGATCTCTTTCAACTCGACGACAGCGGTCATCCGACGGTCGTGGCCGGCGTGCCGCCCGATTACTTCAGCAAGACCGGGCAGCGCTGGGGCAATCCGCTCTATCGCTGGGACGTGATGCGGGAGCGCGGTTACGACTGGTGGATCGACCGCATCCGCACGAACCTGCAGTACGCCGACATCCTCCGCCTCGATCACTTCCGCGGCTTCGCGGCGTACTGGGAGATCCCGGCGTCGGAGCCGACGGCGGTGCACGGACGCTGGATGCCGGGGCCGGGCGTCGCGCTGTTCGATGCGATGCGCGACGCGCTCGGCGAGCTGCCGCTGGTGGCCGAGGACCTCGGGTTCATCACACCCGAGGTGCATGAGTTGAGGCACGCGACGGGGATGCCGGGGATGAAGATCCTGCAGTTCGGATTCGCGCAGATCGATAGTCCGCATCTGCCGCATCGATACGAATCGGAGACGGTGGTCTACACCGGCACGCACGACAACGACACCGCGCGCGGCTGGTTCGAGAGCGCGCCGGCCGACGAGCAGCAGCTCGCCGCCGCGTATCTCGGGCCTGAGTGCGATGACGTCGCGTGGGCCTTGATCCGCGCGGCGTACACCTCGGTGGCGCAGACCGCGATCGTCCCGGTGCAGGACGTCCTCAGTCTCGGCAGCGACGCGCGCATGAACCGTCCCGGCGACGCGCAGCACAACTGGAGCTGGCGCTTCGTGAGCGGCGCGCTGACGCGCGAGCATGCGGAGCGGTTGCGGAAGCTCGCGGAGATCACCGGCCGCGCGTAGACTCGTTCGCACACATGCGACGCCTCCTTCCCCTTCTTCTCCTCGCCCTCCCTCTCTTCGCCCAGGAAAACGTCGTGCTCACCGCCGGCGACAAGGCGAAAGTCGTCAAGCTCACGCATGCGCTGGAAGCCGATCCGCTGGCGAAGAACGCGCGCGAGTCGCGGCGCTGGCTCGTCGACAAGCTGACGCAGACCAACGATCCGAACGTCATCGTCTGTCCCGCGCTCTTCAGCGAGCTGCTGAACGACAAGGATTTCAAGTACCAGTCGGAGCTGATCGCGCAGCCGATCTTCGGGCAGGGCGCGTACCTCATCGAGCACACCGGCGCGAAGGATGACGATCTGGCGACCTTCGTCGCGGGACTCGACAGCCTGCTCCGCTCGTATCAGAGCTACGTGGCGAAAGACGAAAAACTGAAGCGCGCGTACCTCGACGCGCTGGTCACCGCGCGCGACAAGAACGAACTGCCTGCCTGGGTCGAGGAACACTTGAAGGAGTGTCGAAAATGAAGAAGTTGCTGCTGCTGGTCGTGTCACTGGTCATCGCATTACCGATATTCGGCGGCGAGGGTGCCTGCCCGGCGTCGTGGGGCTACGAATCGAGCAATGGCCCGGATCGATGGGCCCAGATGGAGACGGCGTGGGCCGCGTGCGACGGGAAAACACAGTCGCCGGTCGACCTCGGCAAGGCACAGAAAGCCGACCTCCCTCTGTTGACGCCCGGGTTCAACGACGCGCCGCTCATCCTGCAGAACACCGGGCACGACCTCAAAGTACCGGTCGGCAACGGGACCGTGCGGTTCGGCACGCGCGAAGCGAGGCTCCAGCAGTTCCACTTCCACGTGAAGTCGGAGCACACGATGAACGGAGCGCAGGCGGAGGCCGAAATCCATATCGTGAGCGAGACGGCGGACAAGAAGCTCATCGTGATCGGAGTGTTCATCGACGAAGGACCGGAAAACGAGGCGCTGAAGACGCTCCTCGCGCTGCGGCCCGACACGGATTGCACGTCGCGCAAGGCGCTGACGCCCAACTTCAACGCGATGCGGCTGCTGCCGCAGTCGACGAAGTCTTTTTTCAGCTACGGAGGATCGCTCACCACGCCCGCCTGCGATGAGATCGTCACGTGGATCGTGCTGCGCGATCACATCACCGCATCCCGCGCGCAACTCGACGCACTGAAAGTGCATCACGAGAACGCGCGGCCGCCGCAGCCGCTCGGCCTGCGGGTCGTGCAGAAGAACTTCTGATTGCCGGAGCGCGGGCGTCCCGCCCGCAGTCGTCGGCCGTCTCGGCCGGCGACCCGAACCGGTGACCGGGCGGGACGCCCGGTCACTGCGGGCGAGGACGCCCGCGCTCCAGAATCGCTACCGGGAACTTCGCGAACAGACGCGCCAGCGGCAGCTGATCCGCCTCCACCACCTCATCCGTGAACGCGTTGCGCCACGTGCCGCCGATCGGCAGGGTGAGGTCGCCCCAGCCATCGATCGTCGATGTCAGGCGCGGCACGGCGACGAGCACGTCGCCGCGCGTGAAGGCCACGACATGCGGCGAGCTCGCGCGTAGCGGGACGTAGTCGCGCAGCTCGTTGCGCGCGCGCACCGCGAGCGCACGCACGGTGGTGAAGAGTTTCGCGCGCTCGTCGGTCCATTTGCGCGGCAGCGCGAGCTTGCGAAGCAATCGCTCGCGATGCGCGTAATCGACCGGCCGGCGATTGTCGGGATCGACGAGGCTGAAGTCCCACAGCTCGCTCCCCTGATAGAAGTCGGGGACGCCGGGCGACATCACTTTCAGCACGACCTGCGCGAGCGAGTTGAGACAGCCGTGATACGCGATGCGGCGCACGAAGCGGTTCAGCGACGCGCGGAACGGCTCGTGCCCGAGGAGCCGCGACGCGAAGTCGAGCAGCGTGCGCTCGTAATCCTCGTTCGGCGCGATCCAGCTCGTGTGCGTCTTCGCCTCGCGCGCCGCCTTGATCAGGTATTGCGTCAGCCGCTCGCGATCGAGCGGCCACGCGCCGGCGAGCGTCTGGTAGACGTGGTACTCCATGTTCACGTCCTGGAAGCCGCCGGTCATTACCGACCAGCGCCGCACCTGCCGCTCCCACGCCTCGGGCATCTCGGAGATCACGTTCAACCGCGCGCGGACGTCCTCGCTCCGCTTCGTGTCGTGCGTCGACGTCGCGTTGAGCGTGTCGGGCCAGTCGCTCGCGATCCGCTCGTTGCGCTGATGAAACTCCTGCACCGGATCGAAGCCGCGACCCCGTCCCGGATGTCCGCCCACCTCGTTCAGCGAGATCAGGCGGTTGTAGTTGTAGAACGCCGTGTCCTCGACGCCCTTCGCCATCACGCGCCCGGTGAACTGCTGCCAGCGCTGCACGAACGCGAGCCACTGCTCGCGCTCACCCGACAGCACGCGCTCGAGGAAGTTGAAGAGGCGCGCATCGATCGCCGTCCCGGCGCGACGACGCGCGCAGTTCACGGCGCGGGTGATGACCGCGTGGTCTTTGTCCGACGGCGCATACGTGCGATAGACGTCGAGGCACGCGGTGATCTCGGTCAGCGCGGCGAGCAGCTCGGTCGTGGCGAAGTCGCGCGCGTTGCGATCGAGTCGCGCGAGATCGGCCAGCTCGTTGCCGAGGGCGCGCATCTCGCCGGCGAAGAGCTCGGCGATGACCTGTTTTTTGCGGTCGTAGCAGATGTCGTCGAACGAATCGATGACCTCCGTGAAGTCGCGATAGAAGCGGTTGAGTTTCGCCAGCCCCGCGGGATCGACGAAGAGCGCGTTCACGGTGTCGAGGAAGTCGTAGCCGGTGGTCCCGCTCACCTGCATGTCGGCGGGGAGCGTCTCGTCGTGCGCAAGGATTTTCTCCACGACGACGTAGAGCGAGCTGACGCGCGCCTGCAGCTTGCGCAGGTAACCGATCGGATCGTAGAGGCCGTCGATGTGATCGATGCGCAGGCCGGTGACGACGCCCGCGGCGATCAGGTCGAGCGGCTTGCGGTTGCGTGCCTCGAAGACCTCGGGATTTTCCACGCGCACGCCGACGAGGTCCGTGACGTCGAAGAAGCGGCGGTAGTTGATCGTCTCGCTGGCGATGCGCCAGTACGCGAGGCGATACCACTGCGCGTCGAGCAGCGCGTCGAGTCGATCGAAGCTCTCCGGCTCGCCCTTCCGTCCGTTGAGCTGCTCGATGGTCTCGTCGAGCGCGGCGCGGAACTGCGGATCGGCTTCGTAGATCCGCCAGATCGTCTCTTTCAGAAATTTGCTATTGGTGACCGCGACGTCGCTCTCCACGAGCTCGCGCAGCTCGATGGCCACGCCCTCGGACGGCAGCGCCTCGACGCACTCGCGCAGCACCATCGTGTACGACCCCGGCGCGAGCGGCAGGCGCTTGTCGTAGTAGCTGAAGAAGAAGCCGTCGGCGTCGAGATGCAGCGCGATCTGCTGCGACTCCAGCGTCTCGCCGTACGGACTGCCGAGGATGGGGAGGACGACGCGGTTGTCGCGCCAGTCGATGTCGAAGTAGTGGATGAAACGCGACTGCGGCCCGTTTTCGAGGACGCTCATCCACCACGCGTTCTCCGCGCTCGCCGCCATGTGATTCGGCACGATGTCGAGGAGGAGCCCGAGGCCGTGACGCTGCATCTCTTCATGCAGCGCGTTGAAGTCGTCGTCGGTGCCGAGCTCCGGATTCAGAAGGTTCGCATCGACGACGTCGTAGCCGTGCGTGCTCCCCTTCCGCGCTTTGAGAATCGGTGACGCGTAGATGTCGCTGATCCCGAGCCGCGCGAGATAGCCGGCGACGCGGCGCGCGTCATCGAAGGTGAACTGCGAATTGAACTGCAGGCGATACGTGGCGGTGGGGACGCGGTACATCGGGGGGATGCGGTGCGAAAGGAGTGCCGATGGAGCGCGGGCGTCTCGCCCGCAGCGGCCGGACGTCTCGTCCGGTCGCGAATCGGTCGCCGGGCGAGACGCCCGACGACTGCGGACGAGACGTCCGCGCTCCCTTTTTACATTTCTTACACCCTCCTTGCGTCCTCATCACCATTCCCTCGCTCCCGAAATCTACATTGCTCCCCAATGAAAGGAGCACCACGATGAAAGCCCCCGTCGTTGCCCTCCTCGCGGCAATCGCAGTCACACTCCCCACCTTCGCGCAGCGCGGACGCCCGAGCGCGCCGGCGCCGAATCCACAACCTCCGCCGCAGCAGCAGCAACCGCTCGGTCTTCCGCTGCGCGGACTCTCCGCGGCGGACACCGACAAATTCGCCGACGGCCGCGATGAGTTTCGCAAAGTCGAAACCGTAACCGACGGACTCGGACCGGTCTTCAACGGACGCTCGTGCGGCGAGTGCCACAACGCCGGCGCGCTCGGCGGCGGCAGCAACCGTCTCGTCACGCGCTTCGGCACGACGACCAACGGCGCATTCGATCCGCTGACGCAATTCGGCGGCTCGCTGATCCAGAACGACGCCATCGGACCGCGCGATGGATCGCCTCACGCGTTCCGGCCCGAGCGCGTGCCGCAGCAGGCGACGATCGTCGCGCGGCGCCGCTCCACGCCGCTCTTCGGACTGGGACTGGTCGACGCGACGCCCGACTCCGTCTTCGTCGCGCTCGCGGCGCGCCAGGCCGCGGCCGTCGCGGGGAAAGTCCCGCTGGTCGACAACATCTCCGCGGGGATGAAGACCGCCGGCAAGTTCGGATGGAAGGGGCAGAACCCGACGCTCTTCCAGTTCGCCGGCGACGCGTACCTCAACGAGCTCGGGATCACGAACCCGCAATTCCCGAACGAGAACTGTCCCTCGGGCAACTGCGCCGAGCTCTCCTTCAATCCGGCGCCGGGACTCAATGACACCGAGGACACCGAGGCGCTGGCGGACTTCATGGAGTTTCTCGCGCCGCCGCCGCGCGGCAACATCACCAACGACGCGAACGACGGCGAGCGCGTGTTCGAGCGCATCGGCTGCGACTCCTGCCACGTGGCCACGCTGCAGAGCGGATCGAATCCGGTCGCGTCGCTCAATCGCGTCACGTATCACCCCTACTCCGACTTCCTGCTGCACGACATGGGATCGCTCGGCGACGGCATCGTGCAGGGCCCGGCGTCGGGGCGCGAGATGCGTACCGCGCCGCTGTGGGGTCTGCGCGCGATCAACACCTACCTGCACGACGGCCGCGCCAGGACGCTCGACGAAGCGATCACCGCGCACGACGGTCAGGGAGCGGCGTCGCGCGACCGGTTCCGGCAGTTGAGCGGATCGGATCGGACGAAGTTGCTGGCCTTCTTGAATTCGCTCTGATTGGACAGCGGACAGCAGACAGCGGACAGCAAAAGCAACTCGTTCTCCTGCTGTCCGCTGTCCGCTTGTCCGCTGTCCCCGCGGCGGCCATACCGCTGCCTTGGATCGTGATCGTGGTCCCCGCAATCGTGCGGTGAACGGTCGCCTGCTACATCCAGGGTGGCGGTATGGCCGCCGCAACGCTTTATCATCGTCCGATGCGTCGGTTGATCGTTCTCGCGCTGCTCCTCTCGTCGTGTGCCGATCGTTCGGAGATCGATCAACTGGGCCGGGCCCGCGAGCATCTCAAAAGCGCGGCCTGCGGCTCGGAGCCGATGGTGGCCGGCGTGGCCAGCGTGAACAGCAATCCGCACGTCGCCTATCTCGGCGACTGGATCGTCGTCTCGGTCTGCCATCTCGATCAACTGCTGAAGGACGCGTCGGCGCAGCAGAAATCGATCACGCTGTTCATCGAAGGGGTCGACACGGGGAACGAATTCGTCGGCGTCGATCGCGAGAGCGGCACGCTGACGTTCATCCTCGACCGCAACGACAAGAACAAGGATCTGTGGAGCCAGTTTCTCTACGATCCGATCTTCGATCCGCTCGTCACGCTGCGCGTCAGCGTCGGGATTAGTGGTGAAAAGCCGCTGCTCCGGACGACCGGCGCCAACATGCAGCTCGGCCTGCGAAAGATCTTCATCGACGCGTGGACCTGGCTCTGGCTCGCGCTGCTGCTCGTCGTGGCAGTCGTGCTCGTGCTCGCCGCGCGCCGGACCGACATGCTGCGCGAAGGGCCGCCGGTCAACGGCGTCCGCCAGCCGTACAGCCTTCCCCGCTCGCAGATGGCGTGGTGGTTCTTCCTCACGCTGGTCAGCTACGTCGTGATCTGGCTGGTGACGGGCGATCAGGACACGATCTCGCCGTCGCTCCTCGGATTGATGGGCATCAGCGCGGCAACAGCGCTGGCAGGTGTGGCTGTGACGCAGAAAACAGCACGCGCGTCACAAGGCTGGTGGCGCGATCTCGTCACCGACGACAGCGGCGGCGTGGCACTCGATCATCTTCAGATCGTGGTCTGGACTCTCGTCCTCGGCGGCATCTTCCTGACCTCGGTGATCTGGCACCTCACGATGCCGGAGTTCAGCGCAACGATGCTCGCTTTGATGGGCATCAGCTCCGGCACCTACATCGGCTTCAAGCTGCCGGCGGCGAAGGATTCGTCGTCGTCAGTGAGCCCGCAGTGATCGCGCCACGAGCCCGATGCCGCCCACGAGCAGCACGAGCATCAGCAGCGTGTTGAAGAGACTCGTCTGCCGGAAGTAGATGTCGAGGTTCGTGAGGATGCCGACGAAGATGATGATCGCGCCGCCGAACGTCAGCAGCCAGCCGGCGATGGAGCGCCCGTTGAAGAAGAGCAGCCCGATGCCGAGGACGAGCGGGATGAGCGAGAGCCCGAAGCCGTTGTAGTTGCCGATCCGCCAGAAGCTCGACGTGACGGTGACCTGGTTGGTGAGCAGATACCCGCCGGCGATGGCCATCCCGAGGCCGAGGAGGAACTGGCCGATCCCGCCGCGGGTGCCGCCCGCGCCTTCGATTGGTGAGGACATGGGAGGATTGTAGCGTCCCCCCCGCCCGTCATCCCGAGCGTAGTCGAGGGACCTGGGTGTGTGGCGGCGCGAGATCCTCCCATCCGGGGTTGTCAAGCTCGATCAACCAAACCTTCTTGCCTCTTCGCCAGCGTTTCAGCTGTTTCTCGCGCGCAACGGCATCCGAGAAGCAATCAAACCCTTCCACCCGCACCAGTCGCGTCACGTTGTATTGCGCGGTGAACGAATCCGGATAGACCTTCTCGCGGTGCTCCGCGAGGCGTTTCTCCAGGTTGCTCGTCATGCCGATGTAGAGAACCCGGTGGATGCTGGCGAGGATGTAGACGACGAAACTCTTCATGAACCCGAGGGTACCTCGGGGGGTAAATTGTTCTACTGGGGGTAGGGGCGATGGGGTCGATATGCGCGCCGCCACACGCCCGGGTCCCTCGACTACGCTCGGGATGACGACGACGGAGAGGGGGCGATGCGGAATCCCCACGGTTCGAGGCCGAGCCTCTCCTCTCCCGAAAAATTGAATGCGATCGTGACGTCGCCGCGCTTCACGACGAGCGTCCGCTGCTCGTCGTCGGCGATCGTCTCCACCTTCGTCATGTCGAGCGACCGCAGCGCGGGAGTCTCGCGGCGGAGGCGAAACAGGTCGCGATAGAGCTCCCAGAGCTCGGCGTGGTGATCTCGCGTCTTGAGCGACCAGTCGAGTCGCGAGCGGCGGAAGGTCTCCTCGTCGTGCGGATCGGGCGCCTCGCCGACCCACGCGAACTCCTCGAACTCCTCGCGCCGTCCCTTGCGCACCGCTTCGATCAAATCGGCGTCGGAGTGCGACGTGAAGTACTGGAACGGTGCGGGCTCGCCGTATTCCTCGCCCATGAAGAGCATCGGCAGGAAGGGCGACAGCACGATCACCGCGGCGGCGAGTCGCAATTGCGGATACGACACGAGCTTCGACAGGCGGTCGCCGTGCATGCGGTTGCCGACCTGGTCGTGGTTCTGCGCGCAGACGACGAATTGCGCGCCGTCGCGCGTCTGCGGCTTCGCGCCGAAGCGGCGGCCGCGATACGGGTTGTGCTGGCCGGTCCAGAACCAGCCCTCGCGCATGGCGCGGGCGAGATCGCTGACGCGGCCGTAGCCCTCGTAATAGCCCGACTGCTCGCCGGTGAGGAGCACGTGCAGCGCGTGGTGATAGTCGTCGTTCCACTGCGAATCGAAGCCGAGGCCGAGCTGCTCCGCCGGCGTGATCACGCGCGGGTCGTTCAGGTTGCTCTCGGCGAACGTCCAGATGCGGCGGCCGAGCTGCGACGTGCGCTCGCGAACGGTCGTCGTCAGCTCCTGCAGGAACGGCTGCGCCGTGTGATCGATGATGGCGTGCACGGCGTCGACGCGCAGTCCGTCGATGTGAAACTCGTCGACCCATTGCAGCGCGTTGTGGATGAAGAACCAGCGCACGTCGTCGCTGTGGACGTCGTCGAAATTGAGCGCCTCTCCCCATGGCGTCCGGTAGCGATCGGTGAAGTACGGCGCGAACTCGCGGAGGTAATTCCCCTCCGGACCGAGGTGGTTGTAGACGACGTCGAGGAGGATGGCGAGATCGCGCGCGTGACAGGCATCGACCAGCCGCTTCAACGCGCGCGGACCGCCGTACGACGACTGCGCGGCGCCGACGTAGACGCCGTCGTAGCCCCAGTTGCGATTGCCCGGAAACTGCGCGATTGGCAGCAATTCTATCGCCGTGATGCCGAGCGCTTTCAGGTCGTCGAGGCGATCGATCGCGGAGTCGAAGGTGCCGTCTTCCGTGAACGTCCCGACGTGCAGCTCGTAGATGACGTGATCCTCGAGCGGGATGCCGCGCCAGTCGATGTCGTGCCATTCGAAGTCGCGTCCGATCACTTCGCTCGCCGCGTGCACACCGTCGGGCTGCGAACGCGACGCCGGGTCGGGACGCTCGCGGCCGTTGACGACGAAGACGTAGCGCGAGCCTTCGCGGACGCCTTCGACGATCGCCTCGTGATAGCCGCCGCGTTTGGTCATCGCGATGACGCGGCCGTCGACTTTCAGCTCGATCGAATCGTGGAGCGGCGCCCAGACGCGGAACTCGCAACGGCTGTCGAGCAGGTGCGCGCCGAGGGGTTTCATGCTTCAGTGATCAGATCGTTCACGAAAAACACCGCGCCGAGCGGCGGGATCGTCAGCGTGATCGACCACTTCCGTCCGTGCAGCGGAATCGGTGCGGCCTCGAGGCCGCCCATGTTTCCCTGCGCGCTGCCGCCGTAGATGTCGGCGTCGCTGTTGAGCGCCTCGCGCCAGTGGCCGCCGCGCGGCACGCCGATCTGGTAGTTGTAGCGCGGCACCGGCGTGAAGTTGAGCACCGCGACGACGAGCGTCTCTTCCGATTTTCCGCGGCGCATCAGGCTGATGACGTTGTTCTCCGTGTCGCAGCAGTCGATCCATTCGAAGCCGGCGGGATCGAGGTCGAGCTCGTGCATCGGCGGCGTGTCGCGATAGAACTTGTTGAGGTCCTCGACCCAGCGCTGCAACGTCGCGTGACGCTCGTCATCGAGCAGATCCCAATCGAGCTGCGCGTCGTGGTTCCACTCTTTCCACTGCGCGATCTCGCCCCCCATGAACATCAGCTTCTTGCCCGGCTGCGCGTACATGTGCGCGAACATCAGGCGGAGGTTGGCGAACTTGCGCCACTCGTCGCCCGACATCTTCTGGATGAGCGAGCCCTTGCCGTGGACCACCTCGTCGTGCGACAGCGGCAGCACGAAGTTCTCGGTGAAGGCGTACATCATCCGGAACGTCAGGTCGTTGTGATGGAAGCGCCGGTGCACCGCGTCTTTCGAGAAATAGCGCAGCGTGTCGTGCATCCATCCCATGTCCCACTTCAGGCCGAATCCGAGTCCGCCCACATACAGCGGCCGCGACACCATCGGCCACGCCGTCGACTCCTCGGCGATGACCTGCACGTCGGGGTGATGCTTGTAGACGTCCTCGTTCAGCCTGCGGAGGAATGCGATCGACTCGAGGTTCTCGCGCCCGCCGAATTCGTTCGGGATCCACTCGCCCTGCTTGCGCGAGTAGTCGAGGTAGAGCATCGAGGCCACGGCGTCGACGCGCAATCCGTCGGCGTGGTACTCGTCGAGCCAGTAGATCGCGCTCGAGGCGAGGAACGAGCAGACCTCGCGCCGGCCGTAGTTGAAGATCAGCGAATTCCAGTCGGGATGAAAGCCCTTGCGCGGATCTGCGTGCTCGTAGAGATACGTGCCGTCGAAGTACGACAGCGCGTGCTCGTCCGAGGGGAAATGTGAGGGGACCCAGTCGAGGATCACGCCGATGTTCGCCTGGTGCAGGCGATCGATCAGGTACTTGAGGTCCTGCGGTGAGCCGTAGCGGCTCGTCGGCGCGAAGTAGCCGGTGCACTGATAACCCCACGAGCCATAGAACGGATGCTCCATGACCGGCATCAGCTCGATGTGCGTGAAGTTCATCTTCGTCACGTAATCGACGAGCGGATCGGCGATGTCGCGATAGCTGAGCGATTGATTGTCGTCCGTGCGGCGCCACGACCCGAGGTGCACCTCGTACGTCGACATCGGCGCGTTGAAGCCATTGCGCTCCTTGCGCTGCGCCATCCAGTCGGCGTCGTTCCACTCGTACGCGAGGTCCCAGACGACCGACGCGGTCTGCGGCGGCGTCTCGTGCCGGAAGCCGACCGGGTCGGCCTTGTCGACGCGATAGCCGTTGAACTTCGAGACGATGTGGTACTTGTAGACCGTCCCTTTTTCGAGGCCGGGGATGAAGCCCTCCCAGATCCCCGACTGCTCGTGCGCCTGCAGCGGATGCGAGTCGTAGTTCCAGTCGTTGAAGTCGCCGATGACCGAGACGCGCTCCGCGTTCGGCGCCCAGACCGCGAACATCACGCCGCCCGGGACGAGGTGCGCGCCGAGCTTTTCCCAGAGGCGCAGATGGGTGCCCTCGTTGAAGAGGTGGAGGTCCCAGTCGGAGAAGAGAGTGCTCACCGGGGGCATGATATCCGCGCGAGTCACCATCGCAGTTGGGGTAGCAATTTCATTGCCCTTCTCCCCGCGCACGGGGAGAAGGTGCCCCTGAGCACAGCGAAGGGTCGGATGAGGGCCTCTCTACCGCGCCAGGCACATCCCCCTCATCCGCCTGCGGCACCTTCTCCCCCGGGCGCGGGGGAGAAGGACATTTCGATCCGCGGCGGCTTCGACTTCAACCTAGAGAACCACGCGATCTCGCGCGCCACGCAGTCGAGCTCCACTTCATACCGTCCCGGCTCGACCGCAGGCAGCTCGACGTCGAGCTCGATCGACTCGTCCGGCTGCGGCGCGCGCGGGAGCTCGTGCCACATGTAGTCGTTCTGCAGCAACTGCCCCTGCTCGTCGTACAGATGCGCGCCGAGGAAGACCGCGCCGACTTCGCCGGTCGACGGGAGCCACGTGGCGCGGCCATTGTTCGTGATCTTCACGCGCACGTTCCGTCCCTCGTGCGACAGCACCTCGACGATGCACGACAGCCCGTCCACGTGCCGGCTGTCGAGCGCGTCGGGGCTGCCCTTGTACAAAAAGAAATCGCGCACGTTCTGCATGAACTCGCGCGTCCACTGCGCCCAGTCGCGCAGCGTCGCGCCGCCGCCGAGGAGGTCGTCGTACTGGTCGAGGTACAGGTGCATCGGGCGCGCGTTGAACGCGGCGACGCGGATGTCGGTGAAGCCGGCCGCGCGCGCCGCGGACCAGAGCGCGTGAATGTGGATGTCGTTCTCCACCACGCCGTACGTCCGCATCTCGTACTGCGACTGCGCGGTGCGCGAATGCTCCGGACCGGGCTCGGCGAACGCGGCGATGCCGCCCGGCGCGAGCACGCGCGCGAATTCCGCCAGCACGACCTCCGGATTCGGCGCGTGATGGAATGCGTCGAAGCAGACGATGCGGTCGACGCTCGCGTCGGGGAGGTCGATGTGCCGGCCGTCGAACTGCAGAAAGCGCGGCGCCGGCTTGTCGCCGATCAGCGGATTGCGCTCGAGCAGCTCCTGCGCGATGCGGAGCGCGGTCGACGAGACGTCGAGCATCGTGACGCGGCAGCCGAGCTGCGCCAGCCAGCGCGAGAGCCAGCCGGTGCCGCCGCCGAATTCGAGCACGCGCACGCCGGGATAGAGCCGCAGTCCCTGCAGGATGGTGGCGAGATTGACGAGGATCGCCGGCGCGTCGTCGGCGTTGTTGAACGGCTTCGCCAGATGGCCGTCCCAGCTCGTGAGCGACGAAAAATACCCCTCCGCGGTTTCGTTCAGCCGTTCGATCGAGGCCTCGGCGATCATCTTGCGGACGTCGATGAGATCGGCCGGCAACTCCGGTGCGCTCTCCACATCGGGCCGTTCGGCAGCGGGCCGATAGACGTAGATCGTCACGACGTCGAGATCGCCCCACTTCGCCGGGACGACCGTGCAATCGCCGATCACCTCGAGCACGTCGGGGAGCGAGTAGATGTGCGGCGGCTTGCGGCGCACTTTTTTCGCGATCGTACGAATCGTACTAATGCTCTGCCGGACCGGGATCTGGAAGACGCCGACGCCCGCCAGTCGCGTCATCAGCATCCGCAGAACCTCGAGTCCTTCGTGTTGCGGCATCCGCTGCAGCACGAGGAGCGCGTTCACCAGCTCGAACGTCTCGTCGCCGCGGCGGAACTCATCGAGCGTCTGAAAGCGGATGCCGGGCGCGCCGAAGCGCCCGGCGTTGCGCCGCGCGTGATCGAGCATCTCGGGGTCGATGTCGACGGCGGTGGTCTGCGCGCGGCGCGAGAACGGGATGGCGAGACGGCCGGGACCGCAGCCGAATTCGAGGATCGTCCGCGGCTGCAGGCCGGGCGCGATCACGTTGCGCACCTCGTGCAGCACGTGCGCGACGTACTCCTCCCCCGTCGCAAAGAACTCCTGCTCCGCGGCAGGAGTGAGGTTCGCGCGCCGGAACTTCTCGTGCGCGAGGACGGTGAAGTACGGCTCAATCATCCGATCGCGACGAGGCGCAGCTCGAACGTGAGGTCTTTCCCCGCCAGCGGATGATTCGCGTCGAGCGTCACCGATGCATCATCCAGCTCGGACACCTGCACCGCGGCGGAACTGCCGTCCGGGAAGCCGATGCGCAGCATGTCGCCGACTTCGACCTCCTGTCCGTCCAACTGCTCGCGGTTCACCTTGAAGACGAGCTCGTCGCGGCGCGGACCGTACGCGTTTTCCGAGTCGATCCGCTCGGTCTTTTCGTCGCCGATGCTCATCCCTTCGATCGCTGTCTCGAATCCGGGGATGACTTCGCCGCCGCCGAGGGTGAAGGAAATCGGATCGCCGTCCTCGGATGAATCGAAGACGGTGCCGTCGTCGAGCGTCCCTTTGTAATGCACTGAAACCGTGTCGCCGCGCTTCGCCTGCTGCATGAGTCCTCCAGGGTCGAGCATCCTATGCGAGGCGTGCGCCGGAAGCCTGCAAAAAATGCCCAGCACGCTTTTCGCATGGAGAGTCAGCGAATGCCCGACCTACATGGCGCCGCAACGGCGGACGATCTCGCACTGCTCGTCGATTCAGTGCGCGATTACGCCATGCTTCTGCTCAGTCCCACGGGCGAGATCCAGTCGTGGAATACCGGCGCGCGATTGATCACCGGATACGAGCCGGCCGAGGTGATCGGCAAGCACTTCTCCATCCTCTATCTGCACGAGGACATCGCCGCCGGGAAGCCGCAGCACGAGCTCGAGGTCGCGCTCGCCGACGGTCGCGTCGAGGACGAGGGGTGGCGGCGGCGCAAGGACGACTCGTATTTCTGGACGAACACCGTCATCACCGCGATCCGCGAAAAAGACGGGACGCTGCGCGGATTCTCCAAGGTGGCGCGCGATCTGACCGTCCGCCGCAAGGCAGAGGAGACGCTGCGGCAGAGCGAAGAGGTGTTCCGTCTGCTCGTCGCCTCGGTGAAGGACTACGCGATCTTCCTGCTCGATCCCGAGGGGCACATCACGACGTGGAACGCCGGCGCGCAGCGGATCAAAGGGTATACGCCGGAGGAGATCATCGGCCGGCACTTCTCGGCGTTCTATCCCGAGGAAGACAAGCTCGATCAGAAACCGGAGCGCGAGCTCGAGATCGCGAAGGAATACGGCAGCGTCGAGGACGAAGGCTGGCGCCTGCGGAAGGACGGCACGCGCTTCTGGGCGAACGTCATCATCACCGCCGTGCATGACGAGCACGGGAAGCTGCGCGGTTTCGCCAAGGTGACGCGCGACATGACGGAGCGGAAGCGCGCGGAAGAGATGCAGCGCGCTCTCTTCGATCAGCGCGAGGCGCGGTTCCACGCGGAAGAGGAGCGCCGCCGCGCCGAGGCGTCGTATCGCGTGGCGCAGGAGGCGAATCGGGCGAAGGACGAGTTCCTGATGACGCTGTCGCACGAGCTGCGCACGCCGATGACCGCGATCCTCGGCTGGTCACGGCTGCTGCCGACGATGTCCCCGACCGACGCCGGATTCCGCGATGCGGTGTCGGCGATCTCACGCAGCGCGCAACTGCAGGCCCGCCTCATCGACGACGTGCTCGACGTGTCGCGCATCGTCTCCGGCAAGCTGCGGCTGGAGCTGGAGACGGTGGAGATCGAGAAGGTGATCGTCGGGGCGATCGAGGCGGTGCAGCCGAGCGCCGATGCGCGGCACATCTCGCTGCTGACCGCGTTCGCACCGAACCTGGCGACGACGATCGCCGATTCGACACGACTGCAGCAGGTGATCTGGAACCTGCTGTCGAACGCGGTGAAGTTCACGCCGAAGGGCGGGACGATCCTCGTCGAAGCGCGGCGGACGTCGTCGCACGTGCAGATCTCGGTGAAGGACAACGGCGAGGGGATCGATCCGCAGTTTCTGCCGCACATCTTCGAGCCGTTCCGCCAGGCGGAGAACCCGAGCACGCGTCTGCACGGCGGCCTCGGGCTCGGCCTGTCGATCGTCCGCTATCTCATCGAGGCGCACGGCGGAAACGTCGCCGCCGACAGCCCGGGACGCGGCCTCGGGACGACGTTCACCGTCACGCTGCCGGTCGGCGCGCTGAAGGTGGAGAGCACGAAACACTTCACACCCGTCCTGCAGGAGCCGCGCGCGCCGATCGTCACCGGACGCCTCGCGGGCGTCGACGTGCTGGTGATCGACGACGACCGCGAAGCGCGTGAGCTGGTCCGCGCCGCACTGCGCCAGGCGGGCGCGAACGTGATCGCCGTCGAATCCGCGGGCCTCGCGCTCAACGAGCTCGCCACCCGCCGCCCCGACCTCATCCTCACCGACATCGCCATGCCGATGATGGACGGCTACGCCCTGGCCCGAGAGATCCGCAAACGGACGGAGCTCTCGAAATCGAAACTCGTGGCATTGAGCGCGTTCCCGGTCAGCCGCCAGGCCAACAGCGACGCCGGCTTCGACGAGTACCTGACGAAACCGATCGACCCGTTCGAGCTGGTGGACGCGGTGGCGCGGGTGGTGGGGCCGATTACGACGTAATTGCGGCCTGCCATTGAAGGCTCACGACGCTATCCCTCCGGAAGGCGTTTGCCACAACGAGAACAGAAGTTCGCGTCACCCTCACTGCGCGCTCCACATGCCGGGCAGAACGGACCACCGGCGCTTTGCGCTACTTCACTGACGGTCGACGGTTGTACGCCGCCGGCGGCCTGAGCCTGCACTTGATGTCGAAACTTGAGAGGAGCAGCGATATTAGAAAACTGCTCTTTAGTGCCGCCCGTTCCAATCACCACGATCGTACCGATATCGAGCATTCGGCCGAGAACACTCTGGTCGATCCCTATTCCTTCGACTTTCTGCAGCAGCAGCTCCAGCGTGTGCCGGCGGATTACGCCGACCTTGATGACTACGCGCCGGTTCGTGACGGCGAATTCGGACGACGAGGCCTTGATGTAGGTGATCAGTGCTATGACGCCTGCGACAGCCAGAAGAAGCCCGCCACCCCACGCCAACCAAAACAGACCTTCGTTCAACAAGGCCACCACGATCAGAATGATCGCGAGAAGCGCAATGGCAGCCGGTCCGGCGTAGATAATCGAATGAAGGTGAGCACGGTATGCGACGTGTTCTCCGGGAAGCAGGTTTTCGTCGACGTAAGCCATTTGCGCTCCTACCCTAGCAACTCCAACACCCCTCTGAGCGGTATCCGCAGCCATTCGGGCCGGTTGTTCAATTCGTATACGATCTCGTAGAGCGCCTTCTCCAGCGTGTATGCATCGAGCAGGACGCGCAGCTCATCGCTTGATGCGGGCAAGTGCGGGGCGGCGGCGCTGGCGGCGAGATATGCGCGGAGAAACGCGGCGCTGACGGCCTGGTGCCAGAACGTGGCGGCGGCATCGAGCTGCGGTTCGTCTTCGGCGCGGATGACGACGCCGGGGGCCTGGCCGAACAAGACCGCATAAGGCGCGTAATGGAACGAGCGGAGCATGCCGGCGACATCGCGCAGGGCGCTGCGCTTGATGCGGCGCTCGCTCAATGGGCGCAGCGGCTCGCCTTCGAAATCGATGATGACGAAATCGTTGCCGGTGTAGAGGACCTGCCCGAGGTGATAGTCGCCGTGCGTGCGGATGCGCTGACCGGTGATGCGGCCGTCGAGCACGGCGCGGAAATGTCTTTGCAGCTCCGCTTCGCGCGCGATCACCATCTGCGCCTCGGGGTTTTCCTTCGCCCGGCGCCGCAGCAATTGCATCGTCTGTACGGCCTGTGTGCGCATCGATTGATAGATCGAGCGCTGATAGTGCGGCGTGAATGGCTCGGGGGCGAAGGCCGGGATGTCGTCGCGTGACGCGAGCGCGAGATGCATTTCCGCGGTGCGGCGCCCGAGGAGCTCGGCGTCGGAGAGATAGCCGCCGATCAGCTCATCGTTCGGATGCTTCAAATGATCGGCAGCATTGGTGTCGCTGAGGATGTGGTCGAAGAAGCGGCTGATCGCATCGAGCGTATACGTCCACGCGTCGCCCGAATTCTCCGTGTAACCCTGCAGGATGCCGACGGTCATCGACTCGTATTCGAGCGCGCCGGCGAGGCGCGGGACGTTCGCGAATGACGTCTCCTCATTGAGGAAACGCATGACCTCGAGATCGGTGTTGATCCCCGGCTCGAGCTTGCGGAAGAGCTTCAGGAAGAGTCGCTGGTCGTAGACGATCGCGGTGTTGCTCTGCTCCGCCCGTAGCACCTGCCCGTCGAGCGGACTGTCGCCGCGCAATTCACGGAACGCGCGCGTGGTGACGCCGGTGAGCTTCCCTTTGCGACGGCGCTTGCCGATGGCGTCGAGCAATGCCGCGGCGAACGCCGGCTCGCCGATCGGCTCGTAAAGGATCCCTCCGTCGCGCAGACGTGCGATGAACGCTGCACTGCGCGCATCGTCGGAGCGCCGCGCGTGCGTGATGGCGAGCGGCAGGAGGTAGGTTTCGGGATCGGCGTCGGTGTACTCGATGTCGACGATCGCCAGTTGACCGGCATCGCGCGACAGCGACACCGTTTCCCGAACGGTCAGCGTGCTGACGGTTCGCGCCTTGCTCGCGAACCAGCGGCGCGAGCGGAGATAACGGATCAGCGCCCGCGGCAGCGCGGGATCGGTGAGGCCGCTGATCAGCGGCAATTCATCACCCGTGGTCGCAGGCACGGCCCGGCGCTGCAATTCGAACCAGTAGAAGGCAAATGGCCCGAGGTTCAGGAAATAGGGACGCTCGCCGATCTCGGGGAACCTCGTCCCGCCGGAGAGCTCTACCGGGACCATGCCGCGGAATTCCGAGAGATCGAGCTCGAAGCACTGCACGATGCGCGACAGATTGGCGACGACGAGCAGCGTTTCGTCTTCATACCGGCGGACAAATGCGAGGATCTTCCGGTTTTCGGGATGCAGAAACTCCATCGAGCCGCGGCCGAACGCCTTGTGGCGCTTGCGCGTGGCGATGAGGCGTTTCATCCACCATAAGAGCGAGTACTGGCTGTTCTGTTGGGCCTCGACGTTGACCTGTTCGTAGTGATACTGCGGGTCGATGATCACCGGCAGAAACAATTGCTGCGGATTGGCGCGGGAGAAGCCGGCATTGCGGTCGGCGCTCCATTGCATCGGCGTGCGGACGCCGTTGCGGTCGCCGAGGTAGATGTTGTCGCCCATGCCGATCTCATCGCCGTAATAGATGATCGGCGTGCCGGGAAACGAGAACAACAGGCCGTTCATCAGATGAATGCGGCCGCGATGATTTCCCATCAATGGCGCGAGACGGCGGCGGATGCCGAGGTTGATGCGCGCGGCCGAATCCTTGGCGTAGGTGCGCCACATGTAGTCGCGGTCTTCTTCCGTGACCATTTCCAGCGTCAGCTCGTCGTGATTGCGGAGGAAAAGCGCCCACTGACAGGCCTCCGGAATCGGCGGCGTCTGGGCCATGATGTCGACGATCGGGAAGCGGTCCTCCATGGCCAGCGACATGTACATGCGCGGCATGACCGGGAAGTTGAACGCCATGTGGCATTCATCGCCGTCGCCAAAATACGGCAGCGTGTCTTCCGGCCATTGATTGGCCTCCGCCAGCAGCATCTTTCCGGGAAATTTGGCCTCGAGATGCGCGCGCAGTTTCTTGAGGTAGACGTGCGTCTCCGCGAGGTTCTCGCACGTCGTTCCCTCCCGCTCGTACAGATACGGGATCGCATCGAGACGAAACGCGTCGACGCCGGTCTCCATCCAGAGCTCGAGCACTTTGAACAGCGCGTCGTGCACGGCGGGATTGTCGAAATTGAGGTCGGGCTGATGGGAGAAGAAGCGGTGCCAGTAATACGACTTCGCCACCGGGTCCCAGGCCCAGTTGGACGTCTCGAAATCCTTGAAGATGATGCGCGCGTCGGTGTACTTGTCGGGCGTGTCGCTCCAGACGTAGAAATCGCGCCACGGACTCCCCGGCTTCGCCCGCCTCGATTTCTGGAACCAGGCGTGCTGATCGCTGGTGTGATTGACCACCAGCTCCGTCACCACGCGAATGCCGCGGCGGTGCGCCTCGCGCATGAAATTCTTGAAATCGGCGAGCGTGCCGTAGCTCGGATTGATGGCAGTGTAATCGGCGATGTCGTAGCCGTCGTCACGCAACGGCGAGGGATAGAACGGCAGCAGCCAGAGGATGTTGACGCCGAGGTCCTGCAGGTAATCAAGACGGCGTGTGAGCCCCTGGAAATCGCCGATGCCGTCGTTGTTGCTGTCGAAAAACGCGCGGACGTGCGTCTGGTAGATGATGCCGTCCTTGTACCAGAGTGGATCGTCGGCGCTGATCATAAGTAGTACTCGAAATCCCTCTCCGTCCGCACGCGCCGGCGAATCCTGAAGATGTGTCCCGCCACGACGTGCGGATTCAATTGCACGTAATTCCGCGCGCCGTGCCACGTGTAGCGCGCGCCGCTCATCAGCTCGTGCACCTGGAACGGACGCCCGTCATCGAGCTGCAACGCCGCGAGGTCGAGCTCAACCCAGCCGGCCTGCGTATTGTGCGGATCGGTATTGACGATGGTGAGGACGACGTTGTCGCCGGCCGACTTGCTGTAGCAGATCAATTGCTCGTTATCGACCTCGTGAAATTTCAGCGTGGCGTTCTGCTGCAACGCCGGATTCTCGCGGCGGATGCGATTGAGGAGCGCGATCAGATCGGTGAGGTCGTCGTCCGATTCGCCCCATTGCTTGATCTCGTATTTCTCCGAATGCAGGTATTCCTCACTCCCCGTTTCCCGGGCCTCATGCAGCATCCGTTCATACGCCGGTCCGTAAATCCCGTAATTCGAGGAGAGGGTCGCCGCGAGGATCACGCGAATGGTGAATCCGGGACGCCCGCCGAACTGAAGATATTCGGTGAGGATGTCGGGCGTATTCGGCCACGCGTTCGGCCTGAAGAAATCGCTGACCGGCGGCTTCGTGATCGTCTCGAAATACTCCTGCAATTCGAACGACGTGTTGCGCCAGGCGAAATAGGTATACGACTGCGTGAATCCCGCCTTGGCCAGCCAGTACATGATCTTCGGCCTCGTAAATGCCTCGGCCAGAAAAATCAGGTCGGGATTTCTGCGCTTCAATTCGTTGATGCACCAGTGCCAGAACGGCAGCGGCTTGGTGTGCGGATTGTCGACCCGGAAAATGCGCACGCCCTTCTCGATCCAGTATTCGAAAACCGAGCGCAATTCATCCCACAAAGCACGCCATTCGGCGGTCTCGAAGTAGAACGGATAAATGTCCTGGTATTTCTTCGGCGGATTCTCGGCGTATTGAATGCTGCCGTCGGGACGCTTGAGAAACCAGCCGTCGTGATCGCTGACGTACGGGTGATCGGGCGACGCCTGGAACGCGATGTCCATCGCCAGGTCGATGCCGTGCCGCTGCGCCGCACCGATGAGCGAGTCGAAATCGGACATCGTCCCGAGGTCGGGATGAATCGCCTTGTGGCCCCCCTCGGCTCCGCCGATCGCCCACGGACTGCCGACGTCCCCCTGCTCCGCTTCGACCGCGTTGTTGCGTCCCTTGCGGAACGTGCGGCCGATGGGATGAATCGGCGGGAGATAGAGGACGTCGAATCCCATTTTCGCGACGCGCGGCAATTGCCGCTCGACGTCGCGCAGCGTTCCGAAGGAGCGCGGGAAGAGCTCGTACCAACTGCTGTATGCCGCCTTGCGACGGTCGACTTCGATCGCCACGTCGCGGCGGTAGCGCGTGGCGAGCGTGCGGTCGGCGTTGCGCCACATCAGCGCGATGAGGTCCTCGCTCCAGACCTCTTCGATCTTTTCGTCGAGCTCCGCGTCGCTCTCCAGCAACTGCGCGAACGATCCGAGGCGGCGCTGGTCGCGTTTGTTCGCCCGTCCGATCGCGGCGCGGATCAGTTGCAGGCCGATCGTCAGCTGCACATCGAGATCGCTCTGCTTCGCGGCCACGCGTTTGTGCAGGTCGCGATGCCAGGTGAGGAAGTGGTCGATCCAGCCCTCGATGGTGAAGAGGTGGAAGCCGAGCTTCTCCACCGTGATCTCGCACTGCCAGCGGTCGTTGACGAGAGGGCGCATCCGCACCTCGCGCCACTTCTTTTCGGATTGATGGCGATGCAGCGCGACCGCGCCGATCACGTCATGGCCGTCGGCGAACACGTCGGCCTCGATGAGGACGTGCTCTCCCTCGATCCGCTTCGCCGGAAAGCGGCCATCGTCGACCTCCGGAGATACGCCTTCGATGATGACCCGCTTCCGACCGTCAAACGACTCCATAAATCGCTGATGGAGGTGCTAGTCCCATGCCGTACGCGCCCGCCCACCCCGAACGGATAGCGGATAGCAGATAGCGAGGCGAACGGGCGCGGGCCTTTGCTATCTGCTATCTGCTTTCCGTCACGGGCGGGCGGTCGAGACTCTTCGTGAACGGCCGCGCCAATACGCCGAGGACGCTGCCGGCAGGGCCGCGCTTGAAGGCGGAGAGGCGGAGCAGCTGTTCGATGGCGAGCACGCCGGCGCAGAGGAGCGAGAGAAACGCGCCGACGCCGGGGCGGAGACCGAGGGTGCGGAGCGAGCTGAAGATGCCGGCGAGGGAGAAGACGAGGAAGATCGTCGCCACCTTCGACGAGTGGCGCCGGTAGTCGTAGTCGAAGCGCTCGGCGAAGCGCGCCTGCTCGGCGGGGGTGAGGAGCGTGACCAGCGGCTCGCGCACGTGAAACGCATCGCGCAGCTTCGTGTCCTCCGCTTCTTCGCGGATGTAGACCGAATGTCCCTTCGCCGTCTGGAGCGGCGAGATCATGCCGCGCTTCCAGCCGGCGGCGTACGCGAGGCTGTAGATCAGCAGGCCGACGACCGAGCCGATCGGCTGGCTCTGCGACCAGGCGACGTGAAAGCGGATGGCGTTCTCCAGTGCGAGGTAGCCGAGGAGGATCAGCTGCCACGGCTGCAGCGGAGTCCCCGCCATGTACTGGTGCACGAAGGCGGCGATCATCCCGCCAAGGACGACGATCATCGTGACGACCGACATCATCGTCATGCGATGCGCGAACATCCCGAGCTCGCTCGCCATCTCCTCCTGCACCAGCGCGGGGAGATGTCCGGCGAGAAATCCGATCAGCGTCGCGCCCTTGCGCCGATGCTCGCGGCGGATGCGCGCCTGATGCTCGGCGTGGCGATGCGCCTCGTGCTCTTCGTCGTAGTGATCGGAGACGCGGATGGCGTGCTCGTCGCGCCACGGCTCGAGGACGTAGCGCACCGCGCCCTGCGGCTGCAGCTCGGCGGAGACGACTTCGTAGATCGCGTCATCCCAGAAGATCGCCGTGCCGGGATGCTCCGGCGACGTCAGCGTCTTCGCGACGCGCGGCTGCCAGTTTTTCGGATAGCGCGAGAAGAGGAGGACCCGCCCGCCGGCGACGGCGCGCACGCGATCGGTGCCGTGGGGGTGCATGGGGATAATTGTGGACCACCGCCCGCCCTTTGCAGATAGCGGATAGCAGATAGCAATGAACGACTGCTATCCGCTATCTGCTATCCGTCCTGGGCGGGCGGCTGGTCAGCGCACGTCCTCACAACCCGCGTCAGATCCCCGATATCGAACGGCTTCGGCAGCAGGTCGAACGGCGAGCCTTTCATCCGCTCGCGGATGACTGACGGCGACGCGGCGCTGGTGACGATGATGCGGCGCAGGCGAAGGGGGTCGTTGGCGGCGAGGGTCTCGATCAGGACGAAGCCGTCGAGGTTGGGCATCATCAGGTCGAGGATGATCGCCGCGTACTCCATGACGCCGAGCTTGAGGACCGCCTCGAGGCCGTCGGATGCGACCTCGACGCGGTAGCCCTCACGCTCGAGCACCATCTTCACCAGCCGGCGGATCGCGGCGTCGTCCTCGACCACGAGCACGGAGGAGTCCACGTATCCAGCAAGTTCCGGTCCTACGCCGCCTTGCGCGCCCGGACGAACGCGCTCATGAACGCGCCGTCCGCGACCTCATGCACGCGCGTCTCCTCGATGTCGATCGCCTCGAACCCCGCCTCGGCGAGCAGCGCGCGGTACTCCGACTGGTGCAGCGCGCCGGCGATGCAGCCGACCCAGAGCTCCGCGTCGTTCAGCAGCGCCGGATCGATCTCCTTCGTCCGCACGATGTCGGAGACGGCGAAGCGGCCGCCCGGCTTGAGCACGCGGAACGCCTCGCGCAGCACGCGCCCTTTGTCCGCCGAGAGGTTGATCACGCAGTTGGAGATCACGACGTCGACCGCGGCGTCGGGGAGCGGGATCTCCTCGATCTCGCCGCGCAGGAACTCGACGTTCTCCACGCCCGCCTGGCGCTGGTTCTCGCGGGCGAGGGCGAGCATCTCGTCGGTCATGTCGAGCCCGTACGCCTTGCCGGTGGGGCCGACGCGGCGCGCGGAGAGGAGGACGTCGATGCCGCCGCCCGATCCGAGGTCGAGGACGATCTCGCCGGCGTTCAGCGGCGCGAGCATCGTCGGGTTGCCGCAGCCGAGCGACGCGCGGATCGCGTCCTCGGGCAGACCGATCGTCTGCGAGACATCGTAGAGGTCGGCGCTGACCGGATCGCAGCAGCTCGTCTTCCCCGAGCGGACGCGGAGCGCGGCCTCGCCGTAGTGTGCTTTGACGTTTTCTTTGACTTCAGTTGCGTTCATTCGATTCACTCCTTGACATATTCGTCAGCGCGAATGTATGTCCGGGACACACATCTGTCAAGGCGAATTTATGAACGGTTACCGCTTCACGACAGGAATGAAGCCGTTGAGGATCCAGAGCGGCCCGACGAGGAGGTGGACGAAGTTCCGGAAGAACGCCGGGTTCTTGTGCTCGTACACCTTGTGGCCGATGAACTGGAAGATCCAGCCGAGGACGAAGAGCGCGACGTTCGCCCACATCGGGAGGGCGATGCCGAGGAAGTAGAAGCCGATCGAGATGAGCAGCATCCCGAGGCCGAGACGCCATTCGACCGCGAGGTAATAGATCTCCGAGAGCGCGATCAGGATCATCGCCGCATCGACCGGCCCGAGGTGCACGCGCGCCAGCATGCCGATGAGGCCGAGCATGATCATCGGGATGCCGAACCGGTGGAAGAGCTTGTTGCCCGCCGTCTGGTGATAAGCGGAGTAGTCGGTGAAGAGGGCGTCGATTGACTGCATCGATAAAGTTTATCCTTTTCGCCGTGAACGCCCTCCCGCTCATCCTCTTCTTCCTCGCCATCATCGCCATCGGCTACCGCTACTACTCCGCGTTTCTGGCGGCGAAGGTCATGGTCCTGGACGACGCGCGCATCACTCCGGCGCATCGGTTCGAGGATGGGCAGAACTACGTGCCAACGAACAAATGGGTCCTCTTCGGGCATCACTTCGCGGCGATCTCCGGCGCCGGTCCGCTGATCGGTCCAGTGCTGGCCGCCCAGTTCGGATATCTGCCAGGACTCCTCTGGCTGGCGTTCGGGGTCGTGCTCGCCGGAGCGACGCACGACTTCGTGATCCTCGCCTCGAGCGTCCGCCGCAACGGGCGCTCGCTCGCGGAGATCGCGCGCTCGGAGATCTCGCCGCTGGCGGGCTTCATGGCGATGCTCGCCATCCTCTTCATCGTGATCATCGCCCTCGCGGGCCTCGGCATCGCCGTCGTCAACGCGCTCGCCGACTCGCCGTGGGGGACGTTCACGATCTTCATGACCATTCCGATCGCGCTCGTCGTCGGGCTCTACCTGCACAAGTCGGGAGCGCCGAACGCAATCCGCACCGGCTCGATCTTCGGCGCGCTCGCGGTGCTCGCCGCGGTGATCATCGGCCGCTGGATCCCCGGCTCGCCGCTCGAGGCGATGTTCACGCTGACCAAGCCGCAGATCACCTACGCCATCGCCGCTTACGGTTTCATCGCCTCGGTGCTGCCGGTCTGGATGCTCCTCTGCCCGCGCGACTACCTCTCGTCGTACATGAAGCTCGGCACCATCGCCGCGCTGGTGATCGGCACGATCGTCGTCGCGCCGCACATCTACGCCCCCGCGATCTCGCAGTACGCGAACGGCGGCGGCCCGATCATCCCGGGCAAGCTCTATCCGTTCGTCTTCATCACGATTGCCTGCGGCGCGATCAGCGGCTTCCACGCGCTGGTCGGATCGGGGACGACGCCGAAGATGCTCGACCGCGAGTCGGACGCGAGGATGATCGGCTACGGCGCGATGCTCTGCGAGGGACTCGTCGGATGCGTGGCGCTGATCGCCGTCTGCGCGCTCCATCCGGGCGACTACTACGCCATCAACGTCCCCGCCGCGGCGTTCGCCAAGCTCGGACTCTCACCGGTGAATCTCGCCGGGCTCTCGCGGCAGGTCGGCGAGACGCTGGTCGGGCGGACCGGCGGCGCGGTGTCGCTCGCCGTCGGCTTCGCGCAGATCTTCTCCGGCATCCCGTTCCTCAGCCACCTGATGTCGTACTGGTACCACTTCGCGATCATGTTCGAGGCGCTGTTCATCCTCACCACGATCGACACCGGCACGCGCGTGGCGCGCTTCCTGGTGCAGGAGTTCATCGGCCGCGCCTGGACGCCGTTCGCGAACACCAGCTGGCTCCCCGGGACGCTGCTCTCGACCGCGCTGGTCGTCGTCGGCTGGTCGTACTTCATCCTCACCGGCTCGATCTCCCAGATCTGGCCGATGTTCGGCATCGCCAACCAGCTCCTCGCGGCGGTCGCGTTGTGCGTCGGCACGAGCGTGATCATCAACGCCGGACGGGTGCGCTACGCGTGGACGACGATGTTCCCGCTGGCGTTCGTCGCGTCGACCACGCTCTACGCCGGCTACCTCTCGATCACGGACAACTTCCTGCCGCTGACGAAGAATCCGGCGAAGGCGTTCGCCGGCTACCTCGACGCCGTGCTGACCGCGATCCTGATGCTTTGCGTGATCGTGATCCTCGGCGCATCGGCCCGCGCGTGGATGCGCGCCATCCGCGGCGAGCAGGTGTCTATGGTGCCGCTGCCGGCAGGACCGGATCACCGGCACGTGCCCGGTTCGGGCTGTTGCTAAGTGGAGCGCGGGCGTCCTCGCCCGCAGCGGCCGGCCGTCACGGCCGGTCGCCAATGAGTGCGTCGCCGGCCGGGACGGCCGCCGACTGCGGGCGGGACGCCCGCGCTCCGAGCGCCAATCCCACGAAGTAGACGACGCACCCCAACACCGCCGGCCCGAGGTGGCTCACGTCCGTGTAGCCGATCACCGGATGCACCAGGATCGCCGTCGTAAATCCCGCGATGCCGGCGAAGAGGAGCGCCTGGCGGAGGCTCTTCGATGGGCGTCCGAACGCGGTGCTGAAAAGCATCGCTATGCCGCACGAGAAGAGCGCGCCGCCGAAGCCGGCGCGGTCGTGGGCGATGAGCGGCACGAGGTGCGCGTTGATGGCGCGGATCCGTTCGGCGCTGATGCCCATGTAATCGAGGTCCTGCGGGACGAAGACGCGGGTCATGCCGACGGCCATGATCGTCAGGCCGGCCATGGAGATGCCGAAGGTCGAGAGGACGAGCAGCAGTTGCCCGAGGCCGCGGATCTTTGGACGCGTCATGCGATCGCCGCGCAGCGTCCGCGTGCGCCAGAGTCCGGCGATGAAGAGCGGAAGCAGCACGAGCGTCGACGCGCCGTGCCACGTGTCGAGGTAGCCGTAGCCGAGGTAGGCGAGGAAGCTGAGGAAGCCGCAGACGCCGCTGACCACGAACGCCCACCAGGCCCACGACTCGCGGTTGCGGAGCGGGAACTCCGACAACCACAGATACATGATGCCGGTGGCGATCATCACGCCGCCGAACGACACGCGGTCGTGCACCATGAAGTGGAGGATGCGGCAGCCCTGCATCGAGCAGAGCTGATCGGCGGTCATCCCGAGAAACTCCACGTCCTGCGGCAGGAACCCGCCGCTCGCCGCCTGGAAGATGGCGAAGCCGCCGCAGCCGATCAGCGTCAGCGCCACGAGGTTCAGGAGCGCGCGTCCGTCGCCGATCAACGTCTCGAGGAAGCCGCGGTCGTCGCTCATGTCGTTCAGAAGAAGAGTCGCACAGCTCGCACGCCGTGCGATTCGAAAAATGGGTCGAGCCTGCGCGCCAGCTCCGGCCAGCGCTGATGCGGGACCTGCGGGAAGAGGTGGTGCTCGAGGTGATAGAGGTGCTCGAACGCCACGAGCGAGAGCATGCGGCCGCGGAAGAGGCGCGTCTGCGACAGCTCGTCGACGCCGTGCGGATCGTGCACGAGGTACGACGTGACGAACGGGAAGATCCAGCTGCCGGCGATCACCAGCACGGCGTAGACGCCGAGCGCGAGGTGCCTCGTGGCGAAGGCGAGCATGACGATGATCGCCGCCGCCTCAATGAGCGCCCACGGCCGGTGCGGACCGCGATGGCGCAGCGCCGCGGCCCAGAGTCGCGGCTGCAGCGTGATGCCGTCGAGGAGTGCGCGCCACCACGACATCGCCGCTGCCGCTCCTTCGATGTCGTCGGCCGACATCGGGCGCGCGTGATGATGAAGGTGCGTCCAGCGATAGGCGTGGCCGCTGCGGAACGTCAGCAGTTCGATCGCCGCCAGGAGCGGCTCGTTGATCCAGGGCGGGAGTCCGAGGTTGCGGTGCACGAGGTCGTGCGAGACCGAGCCGTAGGTGATGAAGCTGAGGACCATCGTGCAGAGGAGCGCCGGGATCCACCAGTCACGCGCTGCGAAGAGAAAGAAGAGGGCGGCGACGAGGAAGGGAACGACGAGGCTGACCACGCGGCGCGCGACCGGGACGCGCAGAAGATCGCGGCCGAGGTCGTCGAGCGAAGGCGTGCCGTGCGGCATGCCATCACTTTACTCCTCGCGATTTCGCTTCTCCTGGTTCCGCAGCGCCTCGTCGACCGTGCGCTCGTCCCCTTCGGCCTGACCGGGTGTGCGGCGAGGGAGGGAGCGGCGGTCCTGCTGAGCCTGGCGCGGGGCGGGTGGGTGGGTGGTTCGTTCGACGCGGGACATGGAGAGAGGCGACGCAAACGGAGTGCCCGTTGGTGGATAGCAGATAGCGGATAGCAGAAAGCAACCCGCCCTCCCCTTGCTATCCGCTATCTGCTATCCGCTATCTATCCCCCGGAATAGTTGACAGGCAGGCACGTTATGCATAAAAATTCTTGACGATGAATATTCATGCACCAGGTGAGGCCGTTCGGCGGCGTGATGAGATCCTCCGGATCGTCCGGGAGAGCTCTGTCGCCTCGCAGGAGGAGCTGCTCAAGCTCCTGCGCAAGAGCGGCTTCCGGGTCACCCAGCCCACCCTCTCGCGCGACGTGCGCGAGCTCGGGCTGGCCAAGACTCCGGCCGGGTACGTGGTCCCCGAGGAGATCTCGCCGATGCCGGCGCCTGTCGCGTTCATTCCGCGCGACCGGCGGGAGGCGCGGCTCGATCACCTCATCGCCAGCTCCGTCGTCTCGGCGCAGGCCGCCGGCAACATGGTCGTCATCCGGACGCCGGTCGCCGCCGCGCAGCCCGTGGCCAGCGCGCTCGACGGCGCGCAGCTCGAGGGAGTTCTCGGCACCATCGGCGGCGACGACACGATCTTCGTCGCCTGTGCAACACCCGCGGACGCCACCGCCTTAGCGCGGCATGTCCAGCAGATCGCCGGGCTCTCGCCCGAACGACCGCGACGATACACACGCGTGTAGCTCGCCTCCGTCGTCGTCGCAGTTGCCGAAAAAAAGGATTCCACGAACATGACCAGTGTTGATCTTCAGTTGCCAGTTACCAGTGTCCAGTTGCCTGCCGGGGAACCGGCAACCGGCAACCGGCAACTCGCCGTCAAAGCCGCAATCGCGGGCGCGACCGGCTACGCGGGTGCGGAGCTCTCGAAGATCCTCGATCGCCATCCGCATGCCGACGTCGTCGCCGAGTACTCCTCGGAATCGTTCTCCGTCGATGCGCTGAAGGCGTCGAACGCCGAGGTCGTGTTCCTGGCGACGCCGAACGAAGTGTCGGCCGAGGTCGCGCCGAAGGTGCTCGATCTGGGGATCAAGGTCGTCGACCTCTCCGGCGCGTTCCGGCTGCGGGAGGCGGGCCTCTATCCGAAGTGGTACGGCTTTGAGCACGAGCGGCCGGAGCTCCTCGGCGAAGCGGCGTACGGCCTCACCGAGTGGTGCAACGGCGAGCTGAAGAAAGCGCGGCTCGTGGCGAACCCCGGCTGCTATCCGACGTCGATCATCCTCGCGCTGCGGCCGCTCACCTACATGATCGATCGCGACCAGCCGGTCATCATCGACGCGAAGAGCGGCGTGAGCGGCGCGGGCAAGAAGTCCGACCTCGCGTACTCGTTCGCGGAGCTCTCCGGCAACTTCAAGGCGTACGGCGTCGGCAGCCACCGGCACGAGCCGGAGATCCGGCAGGGGCTGCACCTCGGCGACAAGACGACGCTCGTCTTCGTCCCGCACCTGCTGCCGACCGTGCGCGGAATCCTTTCCACGATCCACGTCGGCTTCACGCACGCCGTGACCGACGAAGAGATCGCGCAGATCTTCGCCAGGACGTATGCGAACTCGCCGTTCGTGCGGATCCTCAAGGCGGGACAGCTCCCGGAGATGAAGGACGTCGTCAACACGCCGCGCTGCGACATCGGCTGGAAGCTGATGCAGGGCGGGCGGCGGGCGGTGATCGTCTCGGTCATCGACAACCTGCTCAAGGGCGCGGCGTCACAGGCGGTGCAGAACTTCAACCGGATGTTCGGCTTTCCGGAGACGGAGGGACTGCAGTGAAAGTGATCAAGCTGGGGGGCTCTCTGTTGGATGACGCACAGACAAGAGTGTCTGTGCTACAGGACATCGCGGCGTCGTGGAATGCGGGGCATGACGTCGTGCTGGTGCATGGCGGCGGGAAGCACATCGACGCGATGATGGCGAAGCTCGGGCTGCCGAAGCGGACGCACGCCGGCCTGCGCATCACCGACGACGCGACGCTCGACGTCGTGGTCTCGGTCCTCGGCGGATTGGTCAACAAGTTGATCGTCGGCGAGCTGACGGCGCTCGGCATCAAGGCCGCGGGCATCTCCGGCAGCGACGCCGGCACGCTGATCGCCGAGCAGCATCCGCCGATCGACGGCGTCGACCTCGGCCACGTCGGCCGCGTCGTGTCGTCGAATCCGACGCTCGTGAAGTCGATGCTGAACTACGGGATCCTCCCCGTCGTCTCGTCGATCGCGATGTCGACGGACGGAAAGCTCTTCAACGTGAATGCCGACAGCGCGGCCTCGGCGCTCGCGGCGGCGTTGAAAGCGACGTCGCTGCAGTTCATCACCGACGTCGCGGGACTGATGGATAGCGAGGGCAACGTCGTCGACGCGCTCGACGCCAGCGACGCGCATGCGCTCGTGGCGGAGGGCGTGGTCAAGGGCGGGATGTTGCCGAAGTTGACGGCGGCCCTCGGTGCGATGAGCGCCGGGGTCGGGAAAGTGAAGATCGGAATCACGGAGTGCACCCATGCTGCTTCATGACGAATCCCCCGCCGCGGTCGAAGCGCGGGAAAAGAATTTCATCCTCGGCACCTACAACCGCACGCCGTTTCATCCGCGCGCGGGCAAGGGGGCGCAGCTGTTCGACGCCGAGGGGCGCGCGTACTGGGATCTCCTCGGCGGGATCGCGGTCAACGTCCTCGGACACAAGCATCCGAAGCTCGTGAAGACGCTGCGCGAGGAATCGGACTCGCTGCTCCACGTCTCGAATCTCTTCTACCACCCGGCGCAGGGAATCCTCGGCGAGCGGCTGGTGCGGGAGTCGGGACTGCGGCGCGCGTTCTTCTGCAACAGCGGCACGGAAGCGAACGAAGCGGCGCTGAAGTTCGCGCGGCTCGCCAATCCGGGACGCACCGGCATCGTGGCGCTCGAGGAGAGCTTCCACGGCCGGACTCTCGGCTCGCTCTCGATGACCGGACACGAGGCGTACCGCACGCCGTTCGGCCCGCTCGTTCCCGGCGTGACGTTCGTCCCGCCGAACGACGTCGCCGCACTCGAAGCGGCCGTGTGTGGCACAGACACTCCTGTCTGTGCAATTTTCCTCGAGCCGGTCATGGGCGAAGGCGGCATCATCCCGCTGACCGATGAATATTTATTCACGGCCCGCAAGCTGGCCGATCAGACCGGCGCCGTGCTCGTGTTCGACGAGATCCAGTGCGGCCTCGGCCGGACCGGCAAGTTCTTCGCCTTCCAGCACAGCGGCGTCGTCCCCGACATCGTCACGCTGGCCAAGCCGCTCGGCGGCGGCCTGCCGCTCGGCGCCGTCCTCACCGGCGACGTCATCGAAGGCCTGGTCAAGCCGGGACATCACGGCACGACCTTCGGCGGCAACCCGGTCGCCTGCCGCCTCGGCAACGCCGTCCTCGACGAGCTGAAGGCGGGCGCGCTCGTGGAGCGGGTCGACGCCTACGGCCACTGGTTCAAAAAGCAGCTCCAGGCGCTGCAGGCGAAGACGCCTGCGATCGTCGAGATCCGCGGCATGGGGATGATGTGGGGCCTGGAGCTCGATCGTCCCGCCGGCGCGGTCGCGCGCGAGCTGCTGAGTAAAGGTTTCGTCGTCGGCACGGCGCGCGATCGCGTGCTGCGCCTCCTTCCGCCGTACATCGTTCCGAAGAAAGCACTCACCGAATTCATCAGCGCGCTCGAGCAGACGCTCGCTGCCGCTTCACAGGAGAAAGCAGCGTGAAAAAGATTGCCCTCGCCTACTCGGGCGGACTCGATACCTCGATCATCATTCCCTGGCTCAAAGAGAACTACGGCTGCGACGTCGTCGCGGTGGCCGTCGACGTCGGTCAGGCGGAAGAGACGCACCACCTCGCGGACAAGGCGTATCGCACCGGCGCGTGCGACTTCCACCTCGTCGACGCGAAGGAGGAGTTCGCCGCCGACTACCTCTTCCCGGTCCTGAAGGCCGGCGCGATCTACGAGAAGGACTACCTCCTCGGCACGTCGACCGCACGCCCGCTCATCGCGCGCAAGCAGGTCGAGATCGCCCTCGCCACCGGCTGCGACGCGCTCGCGCACGGCTGCACCGGCAAAGGCAACGACCAGGTCCGCTTCGAGCTCGCGTACCAGGCGCTCGCGCCGGAGCTGGAGATCGTCGCACCGTGGCGCGAGTGGTCGATCACCTCGCGTGAAGACGCGATCGACTACGCGTCGGAGCGCGGCATCCCGGTGCCGGTGACGAAGAAAGACCCGTACTCGCGCGACCGGAACCTCTGGCACCTCTCGCACGAGGGCGGTCCGCTGGAGGATCCGACGTTCGAGCCGGAGAAGTCGATGTTCAAGCTGACGGTCGATCCGGTCGATGCACCGGAAGAGCCGGAGCGGATCACGATCGAGTTCGAAGCGGGTCTGCCGATCGCCGTCAACGGCGAGAAGCTCTCGCCGGCGCAGCTCATCGCCACGCTGAACGAGATCGGCGGGACGCACGGCATCGGCCGGGCGGACATCGTCGAGAACCGGCTGATCGGCATCAAGTCGCGCGGCGTGTACGAAACGCCGGGCGGCACGCTGCTCGTCACCGCGCTGAAGGCGCTCGAATCGATCGTGCTCGACAAGGAGTCGTCGCACGAGAAGGAACGGATCGCCACGCGTTACGCCGAGCTCGTCTACAACGGCCAGTGGTTCTCGCCGCTGAAGGAAGCGTTCGACGCATTCGTCAACGTGTTGACCGAAGACGTCACCGGCGTCGTCACGCTGAAGCTCTACAAGGGCTCGGTGATGGTCGTCGGACGGACCTCGCCGTACTCGCTCTACCAGCAGAACCTCGCCTCGTTCGACATGACCGGCTACGACGTGAAGGACTCGGCGGGCTTCATCAAGCTGTTCGGCCTGCAGCTCCGCGGTCGCAAGCGGCTCGCGCCGTTCGTGATCAAGGAGGAGGTCGCTCAGTGAAGATGTGGGGCGGCCGTTTCGAGTCGGAGCCGTCGAAGCTCCTGCGCGCGCTGAACGACTCGTTCGCGTTCGATCGCGAGCTCTTCGCCGAAGACGTGCAGGGCTCGGTCGCGTGGGCGCGGGCCATCGGCGAGTGCGGTGTGCTGACGGCGCACGAGGTCGAAGCGGTGATTAACGCATTGCAGACGATCGAGCCGCCCCCATCTTCCGGCGATCACGAAGACATTCATTCGTACGTCGAAGCGAAGCTCTTCGAGAAAGTCGGATCGCTCGCGGGCAAGCTGCACACCGGCCGCTCGCGCAACGACCAGGTGGCGACCGATCTGAAGCTCTGGTTGAAAACCGCGTCGAACGAGGCCGTGGCGCAGGTGGCCGCGCTGCGCGCGACGCTGGAGCGGAAGGCGGTCGCGGAGAGCGACACGACGATGCCCGGCTACACGCACAGCAAGCAGGCGGAGCCGATCACGTTCGCGCTCTGGTGCCGCGCGTATGTCGAGATGCTGACGCGCGATCTGTCGCGCTTTCACGATGCGTCGGCGCGCGGCGACGAGTGTCCGCTCGGCTCGGGCGCCCTCGCCGGCACACCGCTGCCGGTCGACCGCGAGAAGCTCGCCGCGGCCCTCGGGTTCGCCGCGCCGACGCGCAATTCGCTCGACGCCGTTTCCGATCGCGACTTCGCCGCCGAGTACCTCTTCGCCGCGACGATGACGCTGTCGCACCTCTCGCATCTCGCCGAGGATCTGATTTTTTACACCACGGACGAAGCGGCGTACGCGGAGCTGCCCGACGCGATGGCCACCGGCTCGTCGCGCATGCCGCAGAAGAAGAACCCCGACGTGCTCGAGCTGGCGCGCGGCCACGCCGGACGCGCGATCGGCGAGCTGACCGGCCTCCTCGCGGTGCTCAAGGGACTGCCGCTCGCATACGACAAAGACCTGCAACTCGACAAAGAACCGCTCTTCCGCATTCGCCACGTGCTGGCCCTCGTGCTGCCGGCGATCGCGGAGCTCATCTCCGGCTTGAAAGTCGATCGCCGGCGGATGGCCGAGGCGGCGTCGAGCGACCAGCTCGTCGCAACGAGCTACGCGGACAAGCTCGCGGCCACCGGCATCCCCTTTCGCCAGGCGCACGAGATCGTCGGCAACGCGATTCGAAATGGCACGCTGCAGGAGCTCGCGGCCCGTGTAGGACAGGCGCCCTCGCCTGTCCACTCGGACGAAGCGACAGGCGAGGGCGCCTGTCCTACACGCAAATGAAATTACCCAAGGGCTTCCTCGCCTCCGGCGTCCGCGCCGGCATTCGCAAGAAGCGTCCCGACCTCGGCTTGATCGTCGCGGAAGATGGCGCGAACGCCGCTGCCGTTTTCACGAAGAACCGCTTTCAGGCGGCGCCGGTCGTGCTGTCGAAATCGGCACTGAAGAAGTCGGGCGGACGGGTGAAGGCGGTCGTCGTCAACGCCGGCTGTGCGAACGCCGTCACCGGCACCGAGGGGACGAACGCGGCGAAGCGCGTGCGGACGCGCGCGGCGGAGCTGCTTCGCTGCCCGGAAGAAGAAGTGTTCCTCGCGTCGACCGGCGTGATCGGCGTCGTGCTGCCCGACAAGAAAGTGCGCGAGTCATTGCCCGACAGCATCACGCGGCTCTCCGCCGGCGGCGCCGACGCATTCTCGCAGGCGATCCTCACCACCGACGTCGGTCCGAAAGTCGCGCAGGCGACGTACACGATGGGCGGCAAGCGCGGGCGCGTGGTCGGCATCGCCAAGGGCGCGGGGATGATCCATCCGAACATGGCGACGATGCTCGCGTTCGTGCTGACCGACGCGAACGTCGCGCCTGCCGCGCTGCAGAAAGCGCTGAAGCTCGCGGTCGATCAATCGTTCAACGCGATCTCCGTCGACGGCGACACGTCGACGAACGACACGGTCCTCGTCCTCGCCTCGGGGAAGCTCGACGCAACCGGCGACCTCGCTGATTTTCAGCGCGCGCTCAACGACGTCTGCCGCGAGCTGGCGTGGCTCATCGTCCGCGACGGCGAAGGGGCGACGCGCGTGATGGAGCTCGAGGTGCGCGGCGCGCGCAGCGATCGCGACGCGAAGATCGCCGCGCACGCCGTGGCGACGTCGCCGCTGGTGAAGACCGCGCTCCACGGCGGCGACCCGAACTGGGGCCGCATCCTCGCCGCCCTCGGCCGCAGCGGCGCAAGGTTCAGTGTGAAGAAGGTGTCACTCAACGCCGGACGAGTACAGCTCGTCGCGAACGGCGAGCCCGTGGCCTATCGCGAGAAGGATGCGGCGAAAGTGTTCGCGCGCGAGCGCGTGCCGATCGTGCTCGATCTGGGCGCGGGGAACGCGAGGGCGGTGGTGTTGGCTTCGGACCTCGGACACGATTACGTGTCGATCAACGCGGACTACCGTTCGTAGCTCTTAGCTGTTAGCTGTTAGCTCTTAGCGAAACCGTCGCATCTCGGTACGCACCGCTAAGAGCTAAGAGCTTAGAGCTAACAGCTAACAGCTACTCCACCACCGCAATCTGATACTGCTCCACCTTCCCATCCGGCATCGTGAACGTCGTCAGCCGCAGCGTCCGGCTCGCGAACGCGATCTTGTAGCGGCGCAGCGTCATCCCGCCGCGCAGCGACTGCGCGATCTGGGTGAACTCTGTCGGCTTGCCGAGCGGGCCGAGGCTTGCGGCGAAGTCCTTCAGCGCGAGATCGCTGAAGTATGAATTCGCGTTCGACGTGAAGAGCGCGCGGTCGATCTGACCCTTCTGCAGCGATCCGAAAATCTTCTGCACGAGCGCGAGCGCATTCGCGTCGGTCGTGGCGAAGAACTGCTTTGCCAGCGCGGTCGCGATCTGCTCCGACGCGTTCGTCGCGTCGAGGTTGACCAGCGCGATGACGGCCGCGTGCTCGTCGGGGAAGATCTGATTGTTCGCGGTGAAGCCTGAGACTTCGCCGCCGTGCGAGATCACGCGGCGGCCGTCGACCGTGTTCACGCTGACGCCGAGGCCGTAGTGCGTGCCAACGCCGGAGCTGAGAGGCGTCTCGGTTTCCAGCGCGCGATATGACGCCGGTTGGAGGACGCGCTGATCGATCACCGAGATGTCCCACAGCGCGAGGTCGTGCGCGGTCATCGCCAGCTCGCCCGCGGCGAACATCCAGCCGCGTCCTTCCTTCGGCGCCACGCGCGGCGGACCGGCGGCGTAGCGGAGGTAGCGCATCGGATCGCCGTCGCCGAGCGGCGCTTCGTCGGTGTTCGTCACCGTCGTCATCTTGAGCGGCGTGAAGACGCGCGCGCGGAGGAAATCGAGCAGCGGCATCCCCGCGACCTTCTCCGCGATCATCCCGGCGATCACGTAGTTCGTGTTGCTGTACTGCCACTTCGCCCCCGGCTCGAAATCGAGCGGGATCTTCGCCCAGCCGGTGAGGATCTCCTGCGGCGTGACCGGCTTCATCATCATCGGCATGACGTAGTCCTGCGGCCAGAAGTCCTGGTAGCCGGAGGTCATCGACAGCAGCTGGCGGATCGTCACGTCCTTCGCCCGCGTGAGCTCGGGCAGCCAGCGGACGACCTTGTCGTCGAGCGCCAGCTTCCCTTCTTCCGCCAGCAGCAGGATCGCCGCCGAGGTGAACTGCTTGCTGATCGAGCCGATGCTGTAGCGCATCTGCGGCGTCGCGGCCAGCGGCGGCTCGAGCCGCGCAGTTCCGAACGCGCGCTCGTAAACGATCCTGCCGTCGCGGACGATCGCCACCGAGGCGCTCGGCGCGCCCGATTTCGCGAGAAGGTCGGTGACGGTCTTGTCGAAGTCCTGGGCGGCGAGGGGGAAGGCGAGAAGGAGAAGAACGAACAGCTTGCGCATGCGGCGCATTTAATCAATCTTCCGGCCGGCCGCGCAGCTTCTTCGTCTGGGCGCGCTGCTTCTTTTCGCGGATGCGCCGCTCCTTCGACGCTTTCGACGCGCGCGTCTTCCTCCGCGGGCGCTGCTCGATCAGCGAATCGCGCAGGAGCTCCTCCATCCGGGCGAGCGCGCGGTCGCGATTGGCGAGCTGGCTCCGCTCGGCCTGCGACGTCACGCGGAGCACGCCTTCTTTGTTGATGCGACCGCCGAGGCGCGTACGGACCAACATCTTCTGTTCGTCGGAGATCGGGAGCGCGTCGACGTCGACTTCGATCGTCACGCGCGACTCCACCTTGTTCACGTTCTGGCCGCCCGGTCCGCCGCTGCGCGAGGTCGCGGCGCGGAGCAGTTGAGCGGGGACGAGGAGGCCGTTGCCGAGGTCGAGGTCGCGCATTAGGATGCGCAATCATGCCAGACGAAAAGAGCGGACGTTTCGACATCCTGTCGAGCAGCGAGAGCGGCTTGAGCTACGTGCGCGAAAAGCGCGGGGGCCTGATGCGCGTGCTGACCGAGAGCGAGCTGCAGGATTTCAACGATCCGCCCCCGTGTCCGCAGTGCGCGGAGCAGTTCGGCTGTGAGCACATCAACTGCGCCGGCGAGCCGCTGCTGAGCGAGAGCGAAGTGGAGTCCGACGTGCCGGCGGAGTGGATGGGCTTCGCCAAAGAGAACGGCGTGAGCCGCGGCGATCTCGAACGGTTGCGCGCCATCGAGCGCGGCGGCGACAACGAGTATCACGTCGCCGGTGGCGTCAACGCCGACATGCGGACGCTGGAGATTGTCATTCTGCTCAACGACGCGCGATAGAATCCGCGCGCAATGAAGCTCGACAAAAAGTCTCTCACCGACTTCGCGCGCAATGAGCGCGAGCGTTTCGAAGCCACCCTCCAGCAATTCGTCGAAATCCCGACCGTCTCCGCCGATCCGGAGCGCGCGTCCGACATCCGCCGCATGGCCGAAGTCGCGGCGCAGCTCGTGCGCGATCACGGCGGCGAGGCCGACATCCTGGAGACGGACGGCAATCCGCTCGTGCACGGACGCTTCGACGTCGATCCGAGCGCGCCGACGATCACGGTCTACAACCACCTCGACGTGCAGCCGGCGTCGCGCGAGACGGAGCCGTGGAAGACCGAGCCGTTCACGTTCACGCGGCAGGGCGACCGCTACTTCGGCCGCGGCACGACGGACGACAAGGGTCCGGCGCTCTCCGCGCTCTGGGGTATCCGCGCCGCGCGCCAGGCTGGCGTCCGCGCGAACCTGCGCGTGCTGTGGGAGCTGGAGGAGGAGATCGGCTCGCCGAATTTCGAGGGCGGCGTGAAGAAGCACCTCGACCGCCTGAAGACCGATCACGTGATCGTGAGCGACACCATCTGGGTCTCGCGCCAGCGTCCCGCCTGCCCCGCCGGACTGCGCGGGCTGCAGGGATTCGAGCTGGTGCTGGAGACCGGTCAGACCGATCAGCACTCCGGCACCACCGGCGGCGCTGCGCGCAATCCGCTCGGCGAGCTGATGAAGCTCGTCACGGAGATGCACGACGCCACGACCGGCAGGGTGAAGATCAAAGGCTTCTACGACGACGTCGTCCCTCCGACGAAGCGCGAGCTGCAGGAGTTCCGCGACTCCGGCTTCTCGATCAAGGCGTTCAAGAAAGACCACCTCTACAAATCGATCCGCACCGACGATCCGCTCGAGGTGATGAAGCGGATCTGGGCGATGCCGACGTTCGAGATCCACGGCGTGACCGGCGGCTACACCGGCCCGGGCATCAAGACGGTCATCCCGCCGCGCGCCTCGGTGAAGATCTCCTGCCGCCTGGTGGCCGACCAGGATCCGAAGAAGATCATGAAGCTGGTGAAGGCGTTCGTGAAGGAGCGCAATCCGGACGTGAAGATCGAGTCGGAAGCGGCGATGTATCCGTACAAGGCGCCGACCGAGGGCGCGCTGCCCGATGCGGTGCGCGCGGCGATGAAGTTCGCCTTCGGCCGCGAGCCGGTGTTCGTGCGCGAAGGGGGCTCGATCGGCGCCGTGGTGTCGATCGAGAAGGTCATGCGCTGCCCCGTCCTGTTCCTCGGCCTCTCACTCCCCGAGCACGGCTACCACGCGCCGAACGAGAACTACGACTGGCAGCAGGCCAGCGGCGGGATGGTGGCGTTCGCGAAGTACTTCGAGATCGTCTCGAAGTAACGTCCTTCTCCCCCGCAACGGGGGAGAAGGTGCCGCAGGCGGATGAGGGGGTCGATCATCGCCGCGACGAGACCCCTCACCCGCCTTCGGCACCCTCTCCCCGCGCGGCGGGGAGAGGGAGAAATCACACGAGGTAGTCCACCCACCCACCACCCGGATCGAGCTCGAACGGCGCGGCCGCTTCCGCGATCTGGTCGCTCTGCGCGTAGCGGTCGCCGACCTGCTTCTTGACCGCGCTCACGAGCTTCGAGTACGGCACCGGGAACTTTCCCCTGTTGAAGGCCGTGACCGTGTCGGTCGACGCCATCGCCGCGACCGACCTGCCGGTCATCTTGCGGAGCGCCTCGTGCGGCGTGGCGTTGTGGCTGCCGTGGTGGCCGACTTTGTAGAAGTCGATGTCGTTGAGGATCGCCTCCCACTCACCCTGCCACGACTGCCAGTTGCCCCACTGCGCGTCACCCGGGAAGAGGAGCGTCCTGCCTTTGTACTGCAGCAGCAGGCAGAGACTCGTGTTGTTCAGATAGTTGTCGACCGACAGCGCGAGCGCCCGCATCGGCGTCGCCACCTGTTCGTGCAGGAACTTCTCATACACCGGGTCGAGCGCGCCGGTTTTCCCGGTCCAGCGCTCGGCGAACGGCACCAGCGTATCGAGCGTCGGATCGCCGTTCTTGTCGAGCCCGTACAACTGCGCCTCGGGCGGATTCATCCGGCTGAGGAACGTCGGATCGTCCGACGGCGCGAGCACGCGCACGGTCAGCCCTTTGATCCCGCCCGCGTTCTGCAGGACCCGCCCCGCCTTCAGGTACTTCGTCCGCTTCTTGTCGCCGAAGCCGCCGCGCAGGAGTGCGAGCGCCTTCGCGTTGTTGCCCACCGGCGAGCGGCCGTTCGCGCCGAGGGCGTTGAGCGCGATGCCGGTGATCAGCGGGTCGGCCTCGGCGCCGGCGACATTGAGGTGCGCGTGCAGCAGTCCGGCGAGCGCCGCGGTCTTCGCGTGCAGCTTCTTTGCCGCGGGATTGGAGAGATCCTCCAGCCACGGCATCCACACCTCGCCCACCGTGAACTGGCGGAACGCGTCCGCCTCGGTGCCGAAGCCGCTGATGTGATCGGCGTGCGCATGCGTGGCCACGACGACCGCGAGCTCTCCCTGCGTCTCCGTCTTGATCGCCTGCACCGCGGCGGCGATCCCCTTGAACTCGCTCTGCGCGTGGACGCCGCAGTCGATCAGGATGTGCTTCTGCGTCTCGCCGTCCGGGATGGTGACGAGGAAGCAGTCGCCGAAGCCGACGCGATACATGCGGACGCGAATCTTCGAGCCTGCGGCCATCTCAGTACCCCCGGTGAATCGACGACAGGCGCATCTGCTTGTCCCTCTCGACGTACGTCGGAGCGGCGGCGAGACCCTTCTCGTGGAACTCCTTCTGCTTGTCGCGCCGCGTCTTCGAGCTCAGTTTCTTGTAGACGATCATCAGCGGCTGGCCGTCGCTGTCGAAGACGACGGTCGAGCCGCCGCAGAACTTCAGGTCCGGATCGCCGTCGAGCGGCACGGAGCGAACGATCTCGGCGACGAACTCCACCTTCGGCCGCTGCTCGCCGCCGCGGATCACGGTGTTGACCGACTTCACGACCTGCTCCCCCTCGGGGACCTTGCACGTGCACGACGTACAGTCGTGCTTTTCGACTTCGCACAGTCCGAAGCAGAACGGATTCGCGTGGACGATCGCTTCGAGCAGGGCGCGATTCTTCGCCACGTGCCGCTCGGGCTTCAGGAGGTTGAAGCGCAGGCCGGGACAGATCGGCGTGCCGGGCGCCGGCTTGTCCCACAGCAGCGACTCCTCGCCGAGCGAGGCCACGCCGTCGGGATAGATGCCGCGTGCACGGAACGCCTGGATCAGCGTCTCGCGATAGTCGTGCGCGTCGCTGGCGTACAGCATCGTGTCGGAGGTGATCAGCGCGCGGAGGAACTCGCCGAACGTGATGTCGACCGGCGGGCAGTAGTCGATCGCGCGGATGCACATCGTGCAGAAGTGCTTCGCCGTGCGTGCCGCTTCGCTCGCCAGACGCGTGGCGACGTCGGGATGGATATCGTCCGATCCTGCCGCGGTCGCGCGCGCGAGGCGGATCAGGTCCGCGCTGCGCTCCATGAACGCGCTGAAGAACGCATCGAACACGGCGGCCACCAGCACCGCGCCGCGCTCGTGCGGCTCGGTCGCGTTCTCGAGCGCCTGCGGATCGGGAGGCACGCCGAGCGCGGAACGGAGCGCCGCGCGCCGGCCCATCGACTCGCCGAACTGCCGCGCCAGATCGAGCAGCGGATTCCCTTCCGGCATCTCGCCGACGATGAAGATCTTGCTCTCTTCGCCGGAGGCGGCCGCCTGGCCGCCGCGCGGCGTGAGGTTGAAGCGATGAAGCACGCCGCCGCTGCGGCGCAGCGTGTCGCGCACGACGTCCTCGAAGCTGAAGTGCTGGAAGAGCGCGACGATGTCGGCGAAGGCCTCGTGGAACGCCGCGACGTCGGGATTGCTCGACTCCATGAACGCCGAGCGGAGCGTGTCGATGACCGAATGCGTCGTCTCGTGCGCCACGATGTCGTGGGAGAGACAGGTGAAGATCGTGCCGCCCGGCAGTCCGGTCCCGGCGTCCTCCGTCGAGGCGCGAAAGTAGCCGAAGAGCAGCGCGCCGAGCTCGCGCGAGTAGTAGGCGTTCGGCTCGTACATCGCGTGCGGATAGATGCGGAGCTGGTTGCGCGCTCCGTCCGGATCGAAGAACGAAAAGCGGATGTCGCGGCCGAGTGCCTTCTCGAAGATGTCGATGGTCTGCATGGCCACGGCGTAGACCATCTGCTGGTGAAAGCGCGGATCGGATTCGCTCGGTTCCAGGCCGCCCTCGACCAGCGCCGAAGGGGAGTTGAGGTTGATCGGCGTGTAGTAGCACTCGTTCGTCGCGTCGAAATCGATGACATGGAGCTGCTTGCCCTTGAGCTCCTTCCGCAACGGTTCGTACTTCACGCGCACCGTCATGTGGTTGCCGAGGCGCCTGCCGCGGCTGGGATCGAACGCGTAGACCCGAAGCGCGCGGTACTTTGGTTGGTCGCGCTCGGGCGTTGGGGGCATGCACTCAAGGAGTGTCGCGAATGGAGGGATTCCCTACCCCGTCGTCTACTTGGGCATCGCCCCGACGTACTTCGCGCGCGGACGGATGGTCGCGCCCGTCTGGTATTGCTCGATGGCGTGACCGATCCAGCCGATCGACCTCCCGATCGCGAACAACGTCAGCGCGGTGCCCTCGGGGAGCTTGAGCGTGTGCACGAGCGCGACGAGCGCGAAGTCGACGGTCGGCTTCTCGCCGAGGACCTCCTCGCCGAGGGCAGCGACCTCGCGGGCGAAAGCGAGGTCCTTCGACTTCGGGTAGTGCTTCTTCAGCAATTCGAACAGGAGCTTCGCGCGCGGATCGCCGTCGCGGTAGAGCGGATGGCCGAATCCCTCGACCGATTCGCCGCGGCGGAGACGCGCGGTGAGCGTCTTGCGGACGTCGCGCGAGCGCTTCAGCTCATCGAAGAGCGTCTCGACGCGCGCCGTCGCGCCGCCGTGCTTCACTCCCTCGATCGCGGCGAGGCCTCCGACGACGACGGAGTACGGATTCGCGCCGGCCGAGGCGATGCAGCGGGCGGTGAAGGCGGAGACGTTCAGCTCGTGATCGGCGCAGGCGATCAGCGCCGCGCGGATGATCGCCGCGGCGCTCGAGCCTTTCGGCTTCCAGTGCCGGACGAGCGTCTCCTCGATCACCGCCTCGAGCTCCGACGACTCCGCGGCCACGCTGGTCAACAGGTTGACGATCCGCCAGCCGGTCTGGGCGATGGCCTGCGGACGGAGGTCGAACGCCAGCGGATCGCGCGCCGCGACGAGCGGCAGCATCGCCTGCGCGCGAGTCACGAACGGCAGCCCCTCGGCGCTGCGGCCGCCGGCGACGACATGCAGCGGCGTGCTGCTGAAATCGGTGTCGAAGTTGCCGCACCAGATCAGCGATGCCACTTCCTCGATGGAGCGCGTGCGCGCCAGCTCCGCGGCGTCATGGCCGCGGTAGTAGAGCCCTCCGTCGGCCATGAGGCTGATCGACGACTCGAGGATCGGCATCCCCCACTGCAGCGCGTTGCCGGCCGCTTTCTCCGGATCGCGGCGCTCTTCGCTGCGCCGGCGGAGGCGATTCACGTCCTCTTTCGCATAGCGGCGGACGCGCGGACGTCCCGGCTCCGGCTCCGACCGGATGAAGCCGCGGCTGACGTACGCGTAGAGCGTCTCACGGCTCACGCCGAGGAGGCGCGCGGCCTCGGCCGCGGTGATCCACATGAAAATGAGTTTAACACATTGATCGATGAATCAATGTTGACTAATCCGTCTACGCCGCCCTAAGTTGGATGCATGAACAAGGGACTGGAAGGCGTCGTCGCCGCCGAAACGCGACTGAGCATGGTGGATGGACAGGCGGGCGAATTGATCATCGGCGGCTTCGACGTCGCGGAGCTGGCGATGAACGCGTCGTTCGAGGAGACGGTGTGGTTGTTGTGGCATGGGGAGATGCCCTCCGAGGACGAGCTCGGGCGGTTCGGCGGGTCGCTTGCGGAACGACGCGCGCTCCCCGCCGCGACGATCGCGTTGCTGCGTGGGTGCGCGGGTGCGCGGGTTTCCGTCATGGACGCGCTGCGCATCGCGGCGGGGACGATCTCGCTGATGCCCGGCGACGAAGCGCTCAACCTCGTCGCCACGTTTCCGACCATCGTCGCGTCGTACTGGCACCTGCTTCACGATCGGGAACCGATCGCGCCGCGCGCCGAGCTGTCGCACGCCGCGAACTACCTCTACATGTTGACCGGCGAGGTGCCGGACGCGGAGCGCGTGCGCGGGATGGAGACGTATCTCAACACTGTCGTCGATCACGGGCTCTCCGCGTCGACGTTCACGGCGCGCGTGATCACCTCGACCGAGTCCGATCTCGTCTCCGCGATCACCGGCGCCCTCGGCGCGATGAAAGGACCGCTGCACGGCGGCGCGCCGGGACCGGCGCTCGACATGGTGTTCGAGATCGGCGACGCGTCGCGCGCCGAGGAAGTGCTGCGGCGGAAGATCGAAGCGGGCGAGAAGCTGATGGGCTTCGGCCATCGCGTCTACAAAGTGCGCGACCCGCGCGCCGACGTTCTTGCGGCCGCCGCGGAGCGGATGTTCACGCGTGGCGGCGACATGCACCTCTACGAGCTGGCGAAGGCGGTCGAGGCGACGGCCATCCGCCTGCTCGAGGAGTACAAGCCGGGACGCAACCTGCAGACGAACGTCGAGTTCTACACCGCGCTCCTTCTGCACGGCCTCGGACTCGAGGTGCCGCTCTTCACGCCGACGTTCTCCATCAGCCGCGTCGCGGGCTGGATCGCTCACGCGCTCGAACAGAGAAAGGACAACCGCATCATTCGGCCACAGAGTGTTTACGTCGGGCCGAAAGGGCGAAGCTACAATCGCGCGCTATGCGCAAGCTGATCGTCCTCCTCTCGTTCCTTGCACTCTCCGCCCGCGCCCAGACCATCGCCATCAAAGCGGCGCGGATGATCGACGGCACCGGCGCGGCGCCGGTGGCGAACGCGGTCGTCATCATCGAAGGCGACACGATCAAGGCCGCCGGCTCGAATCTCGCCATTCCGGCGAACGCGAAGGTGATCGACCTCGGCGGCGCCACGATCCTTCCGGGCTTCATCGACGCGCACACGCACCTCATCGGCCGCGCGCTCGGCGAGCCGGGCTGGGACGTTTCGGAAGTGCGCGACCTGGAGGGCTACCTCGCCATCCGCGGCGTGGAGAACGCGAACAAGACGCTGCTCGACGGCATCACCACGGTGCGCAACGTCGGCGCCGGCGCGTTCAACGACGTCGCGTTGCGGCAGGCGATCAACGAGGGTCACGTGCCGGGCCCGCGCATGCGCACGGCCGCGCACGCGATCGGCATCACCGGCGGCCATTGCGACGACAACGGCTACCGCCCCGGCGTCTCCGAGCGCGGGCCGCGCGAAGGCGTGGCCAACGGCGCGGAGGAAGTGCGCACCGCGGTGCGCTACCAGGTGAAGTACGGCGCCGATGTGATCAAGGTCTGCGCGACGGGCGGCGTGTTGTCCGAGGGCGATGCCGTCGGCGCGACGCAGTACTCGTTCGAGGAGTTGAAGGCGCTGGTCGACGAGGCGTCGAAACTGGAGCGCAAAGTCGCGGCGCACGCGCACGGAACCGAGGGGATCAAGCTCGCGGTGAAGGCGGGCGTGTCGTCGATCGAGCATGGATCGTTCCTCGACGAGGAAGGGGCGAAGATGATGGCCGACCGAGGGACGTATCTCGTCCCCACGCTCTCGGCGGTCGAGACGGTGGAGAAGGCGGCGAAGAGCGGCGTGCTGAAGGGACTGCGCGCGGAGAAAGCGCTCGCCGCGGCCGCCGGCGCGCGCAACGCGCTGAAGATCGCCATCGCCAATCACGTCCCGATCGCGATGGGGACGGACGCCGGCGTCGGCGCGCACGGCACGAACATGCACGAGCTGCCGCTGATGGTGGAGTGGGGCGGGATGAAGCCGCTCGACGCGATCACCGCCGCGACGATGGGCGGCGCGCGCCTCCTCGGGTGGGACAAGCGCATCGGCTCGATCGCGGCGGGCAAGTACGCCGACATCATCGCCGTGCCGGTCGATCCGCTGGTGGATGTGCACATCCTGGAGCACGTGTCGTTCGTGATGAAGAACGGGGTGGTCTACAAGCAACCGTAGCAACCCAACGCCCCTCGCCCCGCGTGCGGGGAGAGGGTGCCCTGAGCGAGCGAAGCGAGTCGAAGGGCGGGTGAGGGGCTGTGCCTGCCGCGATGAGCAACCCCCTCATCCGCCCTTCGGGCACCTTCTCCCCCCGCACGCGGGGGAGAAGGGAAAACATTCGCGAGGCGGCGTCGTATCACCCTTCGGAGGCACGTATGCTCACGCTTCTGGCAGTTTCGGCAATGCTCTTCGTCGGCGCGATCGTCCTCGGGGTGTTCACCGTGGCAGTCACCGCACTGAAGGTAACGCTGAAGCTCGTGCTGCTGCCGCTGAAACTGCTCTTCATCCCACTCATCGCGATCGTGGTGGTGCTCAAGCTTGTGGCCCTGGTCGTGGCCGGCATCTTCGTCGCGGCGATCCTGATTCCGATCGCCATCGTCATCGGCCTGGCGGCCCTGCCTTTTGTGATTGCAGCCACGGTCTCTTAAAGGCAGACTTCACGGTGCATGTCACTGGACTCCCCGAAGCGGGCGCTCGTCGTCGATGACGACGAGCCGATCCGCACGATGCTGGCAAAAGTTGTGGAGCGGCAGAACCTGGCGGTCGACACCGCGCGGGACGGCGCGGAAGCGATCGAGCGCATCGACCACAACGGCGGCTACTCGCTGATCATCCTCGACCTGATGATGCCGAAGGTCGACGGGTTCGCCGTCCTCCGCTACATGCAGCAGCATCATCCCGACATGGTGCGCTGCACGATCATCGCCTCGGCCGTTCCGGAGGGCGAGATCCTCAAGAAGTTCGACGGCGGCGTCTTCCGCATCCACGCCAAGCCGTTCGACATGACGCAGCTCATCAACGACATCCGCCGTTGCGCGGAGTCGAACTGATGCCGCAGACGCCGCACACCGAACGGCACTTCACGTCGAGCGCGGTGGTCCGCGACATCGTGATCGGCATGGCGGACGGACTGACCGTTCCGTTCGCTCTGGCGGCGGGCCTGTCGGGCGCGATCCAGTCGACCGGCATCGTCGTCACCGCCGGCCTGGCCGAGATCGCCGCCGGCTCGATCGCCATGGGCCTCGGCGGCTACCTCGCGGCGAAGAGCGACGCCGAGCACTACCTGGCGGAGCAGCGGCGCGAGGAGCGCGAGGTCCGCGAAATCCCGCGCGAGGAGATGAACGAGGTGGCGGAGATCTTCCGCGAGTACGGCGTGGCGGAGGAACACATCGCGCCGGTGGTCGAGGCGATGACGCGGCGTCCGAAGCAGTGGGTCGATTTCATGATGCGGTTCGAGCTCGGACTGGAAAAGCCCGACCCGAAACGCGCGACGAGAAGCGCGCTGGTGATCGGCGGCGCCTACATCGCCGGCGGACTCGTGCCGCTCCTCCCCTACATGATCCTCGGATCCGTCGGATCGGCGCTCCTGCTGTCGTGCGCGATGACGCTGATCGCACTGGCGGTGTTCGGCTACGTGAAGGGGCGCTACACCGGCGCGAAACGCTGGAAGAGCGCGCTGCAGACGACGATCACGGGCGGACTCGCGGCCGCCGCGGCGTTCGGCATCGCGCGGGCGATCACTTAGCGCGCGCCGTACTGCTTCTCGTAGTACGCCTTGAACTCCGCGCTGCGCTCCTTGATCGAGCGCCACCACGCTTCGTGCTGCTGATACCACTGCACGGTCTTCTCCAGCGCGGCGTCGAAGTCGGTGTCGCACTTGAAGCCGAGGTTCGCGAGCTTGTCGGTGTTCAGCGAGTAGCGGCGGTCGTGGCCCTGGCGGTCGGCGACCGGCTTGATGAGCGTCTTCGGCTTGCCGGTCAGCTCGAGCACGCGATGCGTGATCTCGATGTTCTCGCGCTCGTTGCCGCCGCCGATGTTGTAGACCTCGTCGTTCTGTCCGTGCTCGATCAGGAAATCGATCGCGGCGCAGTGGTCCTCGACGAACAACCAGTCGCGGACGTTCTTCCCGTCGCCGTAGAGCGGCACCGGGATGTTGTCGATGGCGTTGGTAACGAAGAGCGGGATCAGCTTCTCCGGGTACTGGAACGGCCCGAAGTTGTTCGAGGCGCGCGTGACGATCACCGGCAGCTTGTACGTCTGCCCGTACGCGTAGGCCATGCGGTCGCCGCCGGCCTTCGACGCGGAGTACGGATTGCGCGGGCTGAGCGGATCGCTCTCGCGGAACGAGCCGGAGTCGATCGAGCCGTAGACCTCGTCGGTCGAGATCTGCACGAAGCGGCGGAGGTTCGGCGCGTGTTTGCGCGCTTCCTCGAGGAGCACGAGCACGCCGTGGACGTCGGTCTCGATGAACGTGCCGGCTTCCATCAGCGAGCGATCGACGTGCGTCTCGGCGGCGAAGTTCACCACGACGTCGACGCCTGTGCCGTCGACGCCTTTGTAGGCCTCGGCCACGTCGTCCGGCTTGGCGATGTCGCCCTGCAGGAAGCGATAGTTCGGCTTCCCCTCAAACTCCGCGAGGTTCTCGCGGATGCCGGCGTACGTCAGCTTGTCGAGGTTCACGACGCGCACGTCGTCGCCGTACTTCGTGAAGAGAAAGCGGATGAAATTCGATCCGATGAAACCGGCACCGCCGGTAACCAAATAGCGCATGGGAATCTCCAGTTTTATCCCGAGCGCAGCGAGGGATCAGTGATGGCGCCGCGAGAGGGTTGCCTTCAGCGTGCTAAGCGAGGGTCGCGCGGTGCCGCCATTGATCCCTCGCTGCGCTCGGGATGAACTACATCACTTCATTGCCCAGCCGCGGGTGAGGTAGTCGGCGAACGTTAGCACGAAGAGGACGCCGAGCCAGAGGAAGGAGGCGACGACGACGACCCAGGTCAGTCGCGTCGAGTGAATGACGTGCATGAAGAAGAGGATGACCAGCACGGCCTTGATCGTGGCGATGATCAGCGCGACCGGCGTGTTCCACATCCCGAGGTCGATGGTCGACGCGTACCAGGTGAGGAGCGTGCCGATGGCCAGGGCGAAGAAGACGGCGAAATAGACGCCGAGTCCCGTGACGTGCGAGTGCGGCGCGTGCTCGAGCTGCTCGTGATGTGTATCAGCCATGGTGAACCCCGTGGATGAGATAGAGGAACGGGAAGAGGAAGATCCAGACGATGTCGACGAAGTGCCAGTAGAGACCCATGATCTCGACCGGCGCGTAGTACTCCGGACCGAAGTCGTTGCGCCACGAGCGGCCGATGATCCAGAGCAGCAGCCCCGCGCCGATGACCATGTGCAGCGCGTGCAGGCCGGTCATCCCCCAGTAGAAGCACATGAAGAGCTGCACCTTGTTGGCGAGCGCCGGATGCTCGTGCCAGGTGAAGTGCGATCCGGGGAAGAGTCCCTCGTGCCAGTGCATCGAGTACTCGATGCCTTTCACCACGAGGAAGATCGAGCCAAAGATGAGCGTGGCGAACAGCATGATCAGCTGCCACGTCCGGCTGCCGAGTTGCGCCGCGCGCACCGCGAGGGCCATGGTCAACGAGCTGATGATCAGGACGATGGTGTTGATGCCGCCGTACAGCGTGTTCTGCTGATGCGCCGCGAGGGCCCACGCCTCGGGGTACATGACGCGATAGATCCAGTACGCGCAAAGGATGCCGCCGAAGAAGAGGATCTCGGTGCAGAGGAACATCCACATGCCGAGAGTCGACGCCTCGTGCTGCTGCCCGAGGTCCTCGAAGTGATGCTGGAGGAACGGGTGGTGATGGTGGTGCTCGTTGCCGGCAGCGATGTCAGACATTCTGCGTCTCCCCCATCGCCTTCATCATCGCCGGGTAGTCGTACGCGTCCCACGTCACGACCGGCGTCTCGTGGAAGTTCTCCTTCGGCGGAGGGGACGCGGTGGTCCACTCCAGGCCGACGGCGCCCCATGGATTCGGTCCGGCGGGACGTCCGAACCAGATCGACCAGACGAGGTAGATGATCGGCAGGACGTAGCCGACGGCGAGCACCGACGCGCCCGCGGTCGAGAGGACGTTCAGGACCTGGAACTCCGGCGCGTACGCGTGATAGCGGCGCGGCATGCCGAGGTAACCGAGGATGAACTGCGGGAAGAACGTGAGGTTGAAGCCGACGAAGACGAGCAGCGCCGCGAGGCGCGCCCACCATTCGGGATACATCCGGCCGGTGATCTTCGGCCACCAGTAGTGAATGCCGGCGAGGTACGCCATCACCGTGCCGCCGACCATCACGTAATGGAAGTGGGCGACGACGAAGTAGGTGTCGGTGACGTGGATGTCGAGGCCGAGCGACGCGAGGAAGAGTCCCGTGACGCCGCCGATGGTGAAGAGTCCGATGAAGCCGAGGATGTAGAGCATCGGCGTCTGCCACGAAACCGAGGCGCGGTAGAGCGTCGCCGTCCAGTTGAAAACCTTGATCGCCGATGGGACCGCCACGAAGAAGCTGAGGAAGGCGAAGATCAGCGCCGAGTAGACCGAGATGCCGGCGACGAACATGTGGTGCGCCCACACCAGGAATCCGAGGAACGCAATTGCCAATGACGAGAAGGCGACGAAGCGGTAGCCGAAGATCTTCTTGCGGGTGAACGCGGCCACGACGTCCGAGGCCACGCCCATGGCCGGCAGAATCATGATGTAGACCGCCGGGTGGGAGTAGAACCAGAACATGTGCTGGTAGAGCAGCGGATCGCCGCCCAGCGACGGATCGAAGAATCCGACGCCGATGGTCCGCTCGACCATCAGCATCGTCAGCGTGATGGCCAGCACCGGCGTCGCCAGCAGCATGACCACCGACGTCGCGTACAGCGCCCAGACGAACAGCGGCAGGCGGTACCAGGTCAGTCCCGGCGCGCGCATGCGGTGGATGGTGACGATGAAATTGAGGCCGGTGAGGATCGACGAGAAGCCGGCGATGAAGGCGGCGAACGTCGTGCCGAAGACGTGCGTGTTGGAGTACTGCGTGGAGAACGGCGTGTAGAACGTCCAGCCGGTGTCGACGCCGCCGGTGACGATGACCACGAGACCGATGATCGCGGCGGCCATGTAGAGGTACCAGCTCAGGAGGTTGATCTTCGGGAAGGCCAGGTCTTTTGCTCCCAATTGGATCGGAAGCAGGAAGTTGCCGAGGACCGCGGGGATGGCGGGGATGAGGAAGAAGAAGATCATCACCACGCCGTGCAGCGTGAAGAATTTGTTGTAGGTGTCGCTGGTGAGCAGATCGCCGGCCGGCGTGAGCAGCTCGATGCGCATCATCATGGCGAAGAAGCCGCCGAGGACGAAGAGGACGGAAATCGAGAGCAGATAGAGGATGGCGATGCGCTTGTGGTCCTTGGTCAGGAGCCACGACAGCGCGCCGTATTCATCGTTGATGTAGTTCCGGCTCGTGGAAGCCCCGGAGAGCCGGACGTCATGCAGCGTTGCAGTGGTCATTGCGGTGTACCTTTTGTGGTCGCGGCAGGCCCGATTGATTTCACGTACGCGAGGAGCTTCATCAGATCGTCCTCGCTCACCTGCCCCTGGAAGGTCGGCATGATCGGCTGGAAGCCTTTCGCCGTCTTCGCCTGCGGGTTGAGGATCGATTCGCGGATGTAGTTGTCGTCCGCTTTCACGACCGTGTCGTTGCTCAGCGTGATGTCCTTTCCGTAGAGACCCGCGAGCACCGGGCCGCGACCGGTCGCGTCGTTCGTGTGGCAGGTGTTGCAGGCGTACTTCTGGAACAGCTGCTCGCCCTGCGAGGCCATCGAGCCCTCGGTGCCGCCGGCGAGCCACTTCTGATAGTCGGCGGGCTCCATCACTTCCACCCAGCCGATCATCCCGGAGTGCAGCGTGCCGCAGTACTCGGCGCAGAAGATGTGATAGCGGCCGGTCTTCGTCGCCTGGAACCACATGGTGCGGTAGCGGTTCGGCAGCACGTCGGCCTTGGTCCGGAAGTACGGGAAGAAGAGACTGTGGATGACATCCTCGGATGCCATGGTGATCTTGACCGGACGGTTGACCGGGACGTGCAGCGCGTTGATCTCGCGCTGTCCGCTCGGATGCTGGAACTTCCACATCCACTGCTTGCCGGTGGCGTAGATGTCGAGCGCGTCATCGGGGACGCGCGCCAGGTGGAAGTAGAGCCACGAGCCCCAGACGAAGAGTCCCATGAAGATCACGGACGGAACCGCGATCCACATGACCTCGAGCAGTTTCGGCGGCTCGTAGTCCTGGGCGATCTCGTTGTCGGGACGGCGGCGGAACTTGATGGCGAAGTAGAAGATCGTGAGAAAGACGCCGACCGAGACCGCGCCGCACAGGATGATCAGGAAGATATAGAGGTTGTCGACGTCCTTCGCGAACGACGACGCCTGATCAGGCCAGAGGGGGAAATCCGCAACCATCATCGATTCGAGTTCCGTTCATTGCGCAGCATGATGAAGATGAAGCCGGCCAGACTCATGACGGTGGCGATACCGCCGGCGCGGACGATGTTCATCGCTGTCTTGCTGTACTTCCCGGTTGACGGGTCGTAGTGAAAGCAGAGGAGCAGGAGTTGATCGGACGGCGTGCCGATCTTGTTGGCCGAGGCCTCGACCAGCCCGAGGCGGATGTCGCGCGGGTTGTACTCGAAGCCGTAGAAGTAGCGCGAGACGCGCCCCTGCGGCGTGAGCACGAGCAGCGCCGCGCCGTGCGCGAACTGGTCGGTGGTGATGTCGTAGGCGTATTCGAAGCCGACCGCCGAGGTGAGCCTCTTGATCGAGATGTCGGACCCGGTGAGGAAGTGCCAGCCCGAGGCGGCGCTCATCCGGCCGTAGCGCTTGAGGTAGTGATCCTTCTTCTGCGTCGCCTGTTCCGGCGTGTCGCGCGGATCGATGCTGACGGTGATGACGTCGTACTCCTTGCCGATGTCGAACTTCAGCTCGGTCAGCGTGCTGGTCGTCCCCTCGAGCACCGTGCTGCAGAGCATCGGGCAGCGGTAGTACATGAAGTCGAGGAGGACCGGACGTCCGCTCTTGAAGTAGTCGCCGAGGCGGACGATCTTGCCGGACTCGTCGCGGAACATCGCGTCGAGCGGGACCTGGGAGTCGAGCTTCTGGGCGATGGCGACGCGGCCTGGGAGCTTGGGCGGGGTGGCGGAGTTCTGCTGACCGAGCGCGGGGATCGCGAGCAGGGAGAGCGCGAGGAGAAAGCGTTTCATGGCGCAGTCCCCGTGACCGGTGGTGGCGCGACCGGCGCAGCCCCGGTCATCGGCGCGAAGCCGCGCTGGAGCGCGAGCTTCTTCGCTTCTTCGATCGGGATATGGACGACGCCCTTCTGCCGGTCGACGAATCCGTAGCTGGTGAGCTCCTGATCCTGCGCGGCGCGCATCTCCACCATGTCGGTGACCGGAGTATTGGCGTTCGGCGCGATCACGCCGCTCTCGCTCTTCGCCGGGAACGGCTGCAGGCGCGGGATCTGCGGGACGCTCATGCTGTCCGGACGATTCATCATCGTCAGCGGCACGTGCTGGTTCTTGTTCTCGTGCTTCACGAACTGCCGGTACATGACCAGCAGCACGAAGTGCGAGACGGCGGCGAAGATGACGAAGGCCAGTCCGAAGGCGAAGAGCGCCTTGACGTTGACGTCGCTCTTCTCGTGATGCGTCTCGACGTTGACGATGTCTTCGTCGTGGTAGTCGTGCAGATTGAGGTTAGGCATTGACCTTGATCGCCCCCTCTCGAATCGCTTCCTCGACCCACGTCTCGTGGATCGGGATGATCGTCTGCCCCTTCAGCTGGCCGATGAAGAAGTAGAGCCAGATGCCGCCGACGCCGAGGAGCGAGCCGATGTCCCACAGCGTGTAGGTGAAGTGGCCGAATGCCGGCGCGACGCTCCACAGCGTGCCGACGTAGCGCATCACCAGCACGACGATGGCCACCATGCCGATCGTCGCCGGCCGGTCCTTGATGCCGCGCATGAGCAGCATGAAGAACGGCAGGAAGAAGTGCAGCACGATGAGCAGCAGCGCCACCGCGCCCCACGCCCCTTCCTGGCGGCGGATGTAGTGCGGGATCTCTTCCTTGATGTTGCCGTACCAGATGAGGAGGAACTCGGAGAACGCGGTGTAGGCCCAGAGCATCACGAAGGCGAGCATCAGGTTGCCGAGGTCGCGGAAGTGGAGCGGCTTGATGATGTCGCCCATCGCCGGCGCGGTGGCCAGCCTCGAAAGGAAGAACGTGCAGAAGGCGAACGCCGCCAGTCCCGCGGAGACGATGAAGTTGATGCCGTACATCGTCGAGTACCACTTCGGCTCGAGCGACATCATCCAGTCGATGGAGCAGAAGGTCAGCGTCAGGATGATCATCGGAATCCCAGCGGCGGCCCAGCCGCGGCGGCGGAGATCGGTGAACGGCGAGCGGTCCTCGTAGAACTTCAGCGAGAGGATGCGGATGCGCCACGCCCAGAGAATCCAGATGATGAAGTAGGCGGCGGCGCGGATCAGCCAGAACTGCGTGTTGAGGTAGCCCTGCTTCAGATGCAGAGTCTCGTCCGAATGCATGAAGGCGTTGTTGGTCCAGGGATAGATGTGCGAGACGCCGATCGCGATCGGGATGCCGAGGACCAGCATCACGATCATCGTGCGGGCGGCGGCGCCGAGCGGACGGCGGAGCAGCACCCCCCACTCGCCGCCCGTGATGTACTGCAGGCAGAGAACGCCGAGCGCGCCGGCGACGATCTGGAACCAGAAGAGATAGCTGGAGAGGTACGCGCGGAGCGCCGCCTCGCGGCTCATGAAGAAGCCGGCGATGCTGATGGCGAAGCCGATGACGCCGATGATCAGCGCCGGGACCTGAAAGCGTCCGATGCCGGTCGATTCTGAGGAGGGGACGTTGCTCACTGTCCACCTCCGTGTGGGACAGGCACTCCTGCCTGTCCGGGAGGCACAGACATGAGTGTCTGTGCCACATCCGCTGGAACGTCATTCATCGTGGCGTTCTGGCTGATCTGCAGGGCGCGGATGTAAGCGACGATCGCCCAGCGGTCGTTGACCGGCACCTGGTGGGCGTACGACGGCATGGCGCCGAATCCGTTGGTCATCACGTCGAAGAAATGTCCTGTCTTTGCGCTGCGAAGCAGTTCGGTGTGGAACGAGGGAGGATGGCGATAGCCGCGCGACGGGATCATGCCGTTGCCGTCGCCGGTCCTGCCGTGGCATGCGGAGCAGTAGATGTTGTAGCGCTCCTCGCCGCGATTGAGCGTCTGCGCGGTGACGGCCATCGGGAAGCCGTCGACGTCCTGGCCGTTCATCTTGCCGCTCGCCACGATCGGATCGATCGCCAGCTCGCCGCGGGCGACGGTGCCGGCGATGCGCGGACGCGCCGCCATGCCGTCGGCGAAGAAATCGCTCGGCTCGAGCGGGTCGTAGCGGGGTTGATTGGCCATCTTCTGGCGGCAGGCGCCGAGGGCCAGCAGGGTTGCGAGGAGCGCGACGACGCGCGCGCTACCACGGGACATCGGTCACCTCTCGCGGTCCGAGACTCTCGAGAAATTTCCAGACGGCGTCGATGTCGAACTTCGGGTCGCGGGCCTGGATCACGAGGAAGAATTTGTCGCGCGACGCCTGATCGAAGCGCGGCACGTTGAAGACGGGGTGATACGGCATCGGCAGTCCGTTGAGGGCGAGCATGCCGAAGACGGCGGCGAAGGCGGCGAAGAGGATCGTGCACTCGAACGTGATCGGGATCCACGCCGGCCACGAGTTGTACGGCTTGCCGCCGATGTTCAGCGGATACCAGATCACGTTGGCGTACCAGCACATGAAGAAGCCGGCGAGTCCGCCGATGATGCCGCCGCCGAGGACGACGGCCGACAGTCGCGAGTGATGGAAGCCGATCGCTTCCGACAAGCCGTGAATGGGGAACGGCGAGTAGGCGTCGAGCTCCGTGTAGCCGGCTTCGCGCGCCTTGTTCGCCGCGTCGAGCAGCTCCTGCGGGTCGGTGAACTCGGCGATCACGCCGTACGTCCCTTCGATGACTTTTCCGAGCGCCATCTAGTGCTCCTCTCCATGCGCCGCCTGCGCCTCGGGGAGCATCGTGCGGATTTCGAAGATCGAGATCATCGGCAGGAACCGGAGGAAGAGGAACAGCAGGAAGAGGAAGAGTCCCATCGACCCGA
>Ga0157375_10000176_pt1 | contig 59624 bp, 50 predicted proteins | sample M35metaG_FD_115311 | JGI IMG/M metagenome (GOLD analysis project Ga0157375, IMG submission 115311) | Miscanthus rhizosphere microbial communities from Kellogg Biological Station, Michigan, USA - M3-5 metaG | ecosystem: Host-associated > Plants > Roots > Rhizosphere > Soil | place: USA: Michigan...
GGGTCGGCCGCGTCGGCGGGCGCTGATTCGTCGAGATACACGCCAGCACCCGGCGCTATGCCGGCCGCGTCGGACCACCACGCCGCGCGCTCGGACGCCGTTGGCGCGCGCACTTTGCCTGTTGCATCGCGCGCGACGAAGCGGAAGCCGCACGGCATGCGGCCGACACCGGTGCGTGCGTAGCACGCTGCATACGTCGCGGCCGCTGCGCGCCAGAGGTCGAACGCCGTCGTACTGGCGGCGGTGGCCAGCGCTGCATCGCTCCAGCCTGCACCGTGCAGGCGATCGAGCGCCTCGGCCGCCTGCGCCGGCCAATTTGCCGCGTGCAGTACGCCTCTCGCATGCAGCGAGGTACAACGCGACATCCAGGCCGGCGGCACCTCGCCCTGCACGCGCGCGAGCGGAGTTGTGTCGAATCGCGCATCGGTCAGCGCGCACGGCAGCAACAAGGCAGCCTCGGTTGCATAATCGTAGAGCGGCCGGCCCAGCGCCGGCACGTTGACATTCGGTGCCACTGCCACGACAGCGGAAAGCATTTCCGCATGATCCAGTCCCGCCGCCTGCAGCACCGCGCCGGCGCCATTCGACAATCCTGCGGCGATGATCTTCGTGTTTTGCGCAGTGAATGGGGCGTGTTGCGGAAACGCGCGATCGAGCATCGCCAATCCGAATTGCGCTGCCTGCAACACGTGGCGGCCCCAGTCCGCCTCGGGATTGTCGCCGGAGTGCGCGTGCTTGATCGCGATGCCGGACTCCGGCCCCGCGGATTCCGCAGCGAACTCGAGTTCGGCGTCGCCAACGCTCGCCTGCGTGCCATCGAGCTGCGAGCCGGAAGCCGTGGCCGTGTCGAAGTAGCCGCTGCCGGCGCCCTTGTCGGTGTAGGCGACGGCGCAGCCGCGCGGCAGGCCCCATGCGCCGGCAAGCGCGATCGCTCCATAGATGCCGCGCGAGCCGGAGGATGCGGTGACCACGAGGCACCGCCCCATCGCGTCGAATCCATCGGGAATTTGTACAAGTATACGATGCGGCGATCGCGCGCCGGGGACTCTTGCGAACGCCTGGTATTCGCGACCCGCCACCGTGACAGTGCTGCCGTACAGGTCGCCGTAGGCGCCGAGCGGGCCAAGATCGGCGATACCCTTCCAGTTCGCCTGGATCGCGCGGCGGCGCAGCTCCGCCGGCGTGGGCGCTTCGACGTTCGCGAACGGCGGAGGCGGTCCGCGCAGTCCAGCCAGGCCAAGGCCTGCGCTCAGCAAGTCATCGCCGTTGCGATGCTCGGTTTCACGTATCGCGCTGGTCAGGAAATCGGTCTGCAAGGTTCTCTCAGGATCGGCTTTCGCGGCGTCGTGTCTGTGCTATGCGCCGCGCTCTGCAATCAGGTACCGCTCCGGCCATATTGCACGCAGTCGGCCTGATTTTCGCAGCCGGAGCGTGCGCCGTACGCGCGGCCGGCTGGAGGCTAGAGCTCATCCTCATCATCGATGAGGATATGGCCGTCCGGCGTAAGCTTGAGGTGTGTAATGCCGGGCGATTCGGCCTCGAGACGACGCAGTTCGGCCTCGCGCCGGGAGATCTTTCCGTATTGCTTCCGCACCAGGTCGGCGAGCCGGCGGTTTTCCATGACCAGAGAACGCGCCGCCAGGGCCTGTACGACCGCCGTCTTGAGTTCGAAGTCATGCCATGGCTTGGCGATGAAGCGAAAGATCTGCACTTTGTTGATGGCGTCGACGACAGCGTCGATATCGGCATTGCCGCTCAGCACGAGACGCGCCATGTCGGGTTGCAGCTTCACCGCATCGGAGAGGAACTCGACGCCTCCCATTTCGGGCATGCGGAAGTCGGAAATCACCAGGTCGACCGGCGCTCGCTGTATTCGCGCCAGGGCCTGTCGTGCAGAAACGAACGTTTCCACTTCCGGGCGTTCTCCGTCGAGTTCATCGAACGGAATTCTTTGCAACGACCGCTTCAAAGCGGACAGGATGTTGATTTCATCGTCAACCAGCATGATGCGGTACATGGGTTACTACCTTATGGCTGCAATTGCGGATCGGGTGCAGGAGTATTTTGGATGTCGCGCACTGGCTCGCCGGCGGCACCGTGCCGCTGATGAACCGGCAGCTTTATCACGAACGTCGTGCCGATGCCGAGCTCGCTGCGCACGTCGATCTCGCCCAGGTGCTTGCGCACGATGCCATAGGAAATCGACAACCCAAGGCCGGTGCCCTGGCCGACCGGCTTGGTCGTGAAGAACGGTTCGAAAATGCGCGGCAGGTGCTCGTGCGCGATGCCCTTGCCATTGTCCGAAATCTCGATGTATACAAAATCACCGGCCGGTCGCGTGGCAATCGTGATCTGGCCCTGTCCGTCGATCGCATGCCCGGCATTGACCAGGATGTTCATGAACACCTGGTTGAGCTGCGACGGCAGGCATTCGACCGGCGGCAGGTCGCCATATTGCTTGACCAGTTCGACCTTGTACTTGAGTTCGTTCCAGACGATGTTGATCGTACTGTCGATTCCGGCATGGATATCGGTCTGCGTCCACGTTTCGGCGTGACCGGCCCGCGAAAACTCGCGCAGGTCCTGGATGATCTTGCGCACGCGCGAGATGCCTTCCTGTGATTCGGCGAGCAGGGTCGGCAGATCCTTGGCCAGGAAATCGAAATCGATCTCCTGCCGAACCTTTTCGATCTGCTGCAGCTGTCCGGGCTGGCTCATGCCCATCTTGCGCAGCGCCGCTTCCTGCATGCTGATCAGGCGAAACAAACTCGACACATAGTCGCGGAGCGTTTCCAGATTCGATTGCACGTAGCCGATCGGATTGTTGATCTCGTGCGCGACGCCTGCGGCGAGCTGGCCTATCGTCGAAAGTCGGTCCGCCTGCAGCAGCTGCCGCTGCGCTTCCTCGAGGCGTGCACGTGCGAGTTCCGACAAAACGTCGGCATGCATGCGCCCGCCTTCGCCTTCCGAAGTGCGCACGAGCACGATTGCCGAGCACCCCTCGGGCCGGTCGGCCGGCGAGGCATCGAGAAGAATCGCGCGATAGGACCGCTCCGCCCCGGAATGCTGGCGCAAGGACGCAAGGAGCACCTGCGGCGAATCGTTCGCTTCGATCGCGATCAGCGCTGGTTGCAGCGCCGGGCCCAATTCCAGCATCAGGCTGCGCGACGGGTCACCGACTTTCAACCAGTCGTCGAGCTCGCGCGCTGGCGCGTTGAGCCAGGCGGTGCCGTCATCGTGCAGGATCAACACCGGCGCGGGTACGTAGTCGAGGATCCCGCCCATGGCCAGACCATCGAGCAGCAGGCGCTGGCCTTCGCTCAGTGCAATGGACGTCATGGCAATTCCGATCGCATCGGGCGCAGCCCTGGAATTTGCATTGGTCGCATGAGGTTTCCTTCAGGAAGCAGCGGATTTGCGCGGGTCGCGCCGCTGCGCGATGCGGAAGGCATCCCGGATCTGCAGGCGCAATTCCTCGTCGTCCCAGGGTTTGGTCAGGAATTTGTATATGGCACCCTCGTTGATGGCGGAAGTGACCGCGGTCAGGTCGGTGTATCCGCTCAGCACCATGCGTACGGTTTCCGGATGCATTTCCTTCACCTGGGCGAGCAGTTCGGTGCCGCTTATGCCCGGCATGCGCTGGTCCGAAATCACTACCTGAACCTCGTTGCGGCCGAGAATATCAAGTGCATCCTGGGCGTTGGTGGCGGTCAGAATGCGATAGCCGTCGCGCCGCAGCATGCGCATCAGTGCATTGAGAATGTTTTCCTCGTCGTCGACGAGCAGCAGGGTCGGCTTCTGTTCTGCGGGTTGCTCGAGGCCCTCGTGAGCCAGGTATCGGTGACGCAGCATCTCCAGAGCCTGCACGGCTGAAATCGGCTTGCAGAAGTAGTAGCCCTGGAAAAAATCGCATTCGTTGCGACGCAGATAGCCGATCTGCGCGGCGGTCTCCACACCTTCGGCGAGCACGGTCATGCCGAGCTGGTGAGCGAGGGTGATGATTGCGCGGCAGACGCCGGCTGCACCGGCATCGGTGCTGATGTCGCGCACGAAGCTGCGGTCGATCTTGAGCGTATCGAGCGGAAAACGGCGCAGGTAGTTGAGACTGGAGTAGCCGGTGCCGAAATCGTCGAGCGACAGCTTGACCCCCAGGGCCTTCAGCGCGCGCATGGTTCCGGTGACGCGCTCGATGTTGCCGCTCATCATGCTTTCGGTCAGCTCCAGCTCGATGCAGCGAGCGGGAAGCTTGAACTGCGCCAGCAAGGTGCGGATTTCGGCGACGAAGCCGGGTCGCTGCATCTGCGCTGGCGATACATTGATCGAGACGCTGAAGTCTTCGGCGCCTGCGTCGAGCCAGGCGCGTGCCTGGCGACAGGCGGACTCGAGAACGAAACTGCCGATGTCCAGAATCAGGCCGAGATCTTCGGCCACCTGCAGGAAACGGTTCGGCAGCAGCAGGCCGAGCTCGGGGCTCTGCCACCGCAGCAGCGCCTCGAACCCGCTCACACGCCAGTCCTGGCCGTTGATCAGCGGCTGATAGTGGAGCAGGAATTCCGAATTGCGCAGCGCATCGTTGAGGCGCAGCCCGAGCGCAACCCGATCGTCGAGTGCCTGGCGTTGTTCGTTGGCGAACGCGACCACGGTGTTGCGGCCTTCGGCCTTTGCCTGGAGCATTGCGGATTCGGCTTGGCGCAAGAGTTCCTGCGGACTGGATCCGTTGTCGGGAAAGCAGCTCACGCCGATGCTGCAGCTGACGTAGGTGCGCCGGCCTTCGAACAGGATCTGCTCTTCGATCCTGGTGCGGATGGTTTCGCCGAATTCGACCTGATCCTGGGCGTGTTCCGGGTCGCGCAGGACAATCGCGAATTCGTCTCCGGCAACGTGCGCAACGCGGCCGTCGTTGCCGGCGACCTCGCGCAGCCGTTCGGCTACCACGCGCAGCACGTGATCGCCACCCGCCCGCCCGCGCGTTTCGTTTACCGTGTGGAATCGATCGAGATCGACGTGCAGCACGATCACGCGGCCGTCCTGTGTCGTGGCTTCGACGCATGCCGTCTGCAGGTATTCCTCGATGATCGCGGACCGCGGCAAACCGGTCGTGCGGTCATGCGTCGCGGCATGGCCGAGCGCAGCCTGGGCGCGGCGTTGTTCGGTCACGTCCTCGCCGAGGCTGGCAACGCCGACCACTTCACCGGAAGGCGCGCGCAGAAGGGTATTGTTCAGGCGGATAAGCCTGCGTTCGCCGCTGCGTGTGAGAATTTCGCGCTCGAGGTGCAGCGCGGTCGCATCGCCGGCGATCAGACTCGTGTACCGCGCGCGCCGTTCCGCGACCTCATCCGCAGGCGGAAAGAGCTCGAACCAAGATTGACCGATGACTTCTTCGCGCCGCCAGCCGGTAATGCGCAGAAAGTGGTCGTTGCAATAGGTCAGGCGACCGTCCATGTCCAGCATTACCGAGATCAACTCGACATTGTCCAGCATCTCGCTGAAGCGGCGGTTGCTCTCGCGAAGTTCGTCCTCGCTGCGCATTGCCGCGCTGATGTCGGTCGCTATGCAGGCTGTGCGATAGGGTCTGCCGTTGGCGTCGAGAATCGGAAATCCGCGCAGATGGATCGAGCGCAAGCCCGACGGGTGCGCCAAGCGATGCTGGAGATCGAATCCGAGTCCCTTGACGCTGCGTCTTGCGATGGTTTGTTCCACCCGCGAGCGGTCGTCCGGGGGAATCAAGTCCAGCCAGGAGCGGGGCTGCGCGTAAAGACTCGCGCAGCTCGAGCCCCACACGACCTCGTACGCCGGGCTGACATAATGGACTTGCGAACTGTCCGGTTCGATCAGGAAGAAAACCGCATCGATGTTTTCGGCGATCTGCCGGAACCGAAGTTCGCTTTCGCTCAGCGCCTGTGCCGTCTTCTGACGCTCGGCAATTTCGGCTTCGAGCCATCTTGCGTGGTGCTCGACTTCTTCGTACAGGGCGAGATTGCCGTAGGCCAGGGCAAACTGGCCGGCCATCGTGACGGCCAAGCGCTCGTCCTCCACGTCGAATGCCTGGCCGCTCAATTTGTCGGCGAAATAAAGCCAGCCTGACGCATGCATCGCGGAGTTGACCGGGATCGGCAGCACAAGGAGGCTGCGTACGGGCGGATGAAAGGCCGGCAGTCCGCAGTCGTCGGCTGCGCTGTCGCCCTCGATGCGAATCGTCCTCGCCGACGAAACAACCTCGCCGAACACCCCGGACCACGGATCGATCGATTCGAAGTGATTGCGCACTTCATTGCTCAGGCCGCGCGTAGTGATGCTGCGCAAGTGCTTGCGATCGCGATCGAGGATTGCAAGGGCGAGATACTTGCAGTTGATTATTTTCTGCGCGCTGCGGCAGAACAGCGCGAGCATCGCCTGTGGATCCCGCTCTGAGGTCAAGGCGACATTCAATTGCAGCAAGGCCTCGAGGCGCAGGCTGAACGGATAGAGCGCCCTGATCCCGGCCCGCGCGATGGCCCCGTGTGCGTGTTCGTGCGAATCGGCCTTGCCGATCGCATCATCGAGGGTCTCACGCAAGGAGCTTTGCAGTGCAGTCAGGCTGTGCAAGTAGTCCGGTTGCGCGACATCCATGAATTCGGACGTGCGCTCGGCGACGTCGGCCGGGAGGAGTGCGGACGGACTGGCGTCGAGTGCCGCTGCGACAGCGTCGAGCACGGCCTGCGGTTGCACCGGTTTGATCAAGACGGCGGCGACCCCGCACCGTTCTGCCGCGGAGGTTGCCTCGCTCACGCGATACGTCGCCGTGTAGAAGATGATTGGAGTATCCGCAACATCCGATTCGGCGCGCACGCGGCCCGCAAACTCGATGCCGCTCATGGTCGGCATCGTCAGATCGGTAATGACCAGATCCGGATGTTGAGCGCGCACGATCGCAAAGGCCTCGGCGCCGTCCGACGCGTGCAGCACTGCGTGACCGACATGGCCGAGCAGTGTAGCCAGGAAATCGCGATTTACCGGGCGGTCGTCAACGACCAGGATCGTCGCCATGCGCGCCTCCGTCGACAAGACAGGCAGCGATGACGTCGACCAGCCTCCGCGGCTCTTCTGGACACTGCAGTAATCCCTCGAGACGGAGCGGTCCGTCGCACATCGCGATTGGACCGCGGCGGATCGCCTTGGTCGGGGCTTCCATCAGATCGCTGTTGCGACAATTGACATCGACGACCAAACACTCGCCCTTCGACACCACATATGTGCCGGCCTGGTCGAAATGTCCGAAGTCGATTTTCACGTCAGATGCTCCTGACCGGTCCATGTCGTCACCCTGTCCAGCACTACATTCCCGTGTGAACGCGCCCGCCTTCATTGCCGGCTTGATCGTGCACCGACAAAGGCCATTGTTCGCTGCTTCGCGGCGAATGGCCCGGTGATACTAACCAAACAGCATTTGTACCATGCAAATATGGTTCCAATAAGCGCTCCAAGGCGCCTCGAACGGCCCAATTGGAGTGACTGCGTACGCGGAATCGGCCCAACGTGATCAGCCGAACGGTGCCACGCCAATCCATCTCGCGTGCAGGAAGAACGCAAAGGCGGCCCACGCGGCAATGCCGACGGCGATAGACAGCACATCGCCGATTGCCGTACCGGCAGGGTAGAGGATACCCGCGAGCCGGTCGCGCCGTCGCGAGACGGTGAAACCCGCAATCGCCCAGATCAGAAATGCTCCGAACAAGATGACGTCATGCAGCATGCCGGTCGCCAGCAAATGACCGAGTGCCCAGACTTTGACGCCGGCAAGCATCGGATGTCCGAGCTTCGCCTTGAAGTGATTGCGCGGAACGAACGCGGCGGCGACCAGTACAAATGCGATCAGCGTGAACAACGCATTCGCGTGCCGCAGCGCCAGCGGCGGAACATAGAGCAGCACTGGCTGCAGCCGCCGCGCCTCGGCGAAGCCCCAGATCAGCAGCACGAAGCCGGCGATCGAGATCAGCGAGTAGATTCCCTTCCACGGCCCTTCGCCCATGCGCGCAATCTGCCGCGCGCGCCAGCGCTCGGCAAAAATTCGCACCGAGTGCAGGCCGAGAAACAGGACCAGGCCAAGGATCAGCATCGTCATGCGAGGCAACTCCTGCGTTGTCGGGCGGTCGCCCTTTTTCGATTGACTGTACGCGTTGCCAAGTATATTCGCCTGCCGGTCAATCGTTGGCACCGTGCCGGGCTGCCCGATCCTCAGATCCTGCGTGATAATGGCCAACGCCTTCAATCCGGAATGAATTCATGACCGCACCCAGGCTCCCCGCCATCGGCACGCCCCTTTCTGCCGCCGCAACCCGCGTGATGCTGTTGGGGGCTGGCGAACTTGGCAAGGAAGTGCTGATCGCGCTGCAGCGATTGGGCGTCGAGACGATCGCGGTCGACCGCTACGAAAACGCGCCCGGCCAGCAGGTCGCTCATCACGCGCGGACGATTGCGATGAGCGATGCGCAGCAACTCAAGGCGCTGATCGAAGCCGAGCGGCCGGATGTCGTCGTGCCGGAAATCGAAGCGATCGCCACGCCGATGCTCGAAGAGCTGGAAGCCGCCGGCGTCGTGCGCGTGATCCCGACCGCTCGCGCCGCGCGCCTGACCATGAACCGCGAAGGCATTCGCCGCCTGGCCGCCGAGACGCTCGGTCTGCCGACCAGTCCGTACGAGTTCTGCGATACGCTCGCCGAGTTGCAGGCCGCAATCGGCCCCTCCCGGCCATCCATGGCCTCCGGGGCACTCGGGCTCCTGCCCATCGCACTTGGGACCCTGCGCGGCGACATTGGCTATCCATGCATCGTCAAGCCGGTCATGAGTTCTTCCGGCAAGGGCCAGAGTAAGATCGACGGCCCCGACGACGTGAGGAAGGCCTGGGATTACGCGATGGCCGGCGGGCGTGTCAGTCTCAATCGCGTCATCGTCGAAGGCTTCATCGACTTCGACTATGAGATTACTCTCCTCACCGTTCGCTATCGCGAAGCCGACGGAAGTATAGGCACCGGGTTCTGCGCGCCGATCGGTCATGTGCAGGTGCATGGCGACTACGTCGAAAGCTGGCAACCGTGTGCGATGCATCCGGCGGCGCTGGCGCGTTCGCAGGAGATCGCGAAGAAGGTCACCGACGATCTCGGTGGACAGGGCATATTCGGCGTGGAACTTTTCGTCAAAGGCGAGCAGGTGTGGTTCAGCGAAGTCAGCCCGCGCCCGCACGACACCGGCATGGTCACGATGATCACGCAGTGGCAGAATGAATTCGAGCTGCACGCACGCGCGATACTCGGCCTGCCGGTGGATACCACACTCAAGAGTCCTGGCGCATCGGCCGTGATTTACGGCGGCGTCGAGGGCAAGCCGCTGGTGTTTGACGGAGTTGCCGATGCCCTCTCTGTGCCGAACACGGACGTGCGGCTGTTCGGCAAACCCGAGAGTTTCGTCAGACGTCGCATGGGCGTCGCATTGGCGCACGATGCGGATGTCGAGGTCGCACGTCGAAGCGCGAAGCTGGCGGCAGGCAAGGTCCGACCGCGTCTGACTTGAGCCGGCGTACCGCTTCTTACGCCCTTCCGTCCGTCCATCGCCGCGCCGAGAATGCGGGGAAATTCATGCCGAACGCGTCGTCCGTTGCGTGCCGCGTCCGGACTTCCCTTCAGAATTTCGCGAAGTAGACGTCTCCCGTGCCCGCTTTCGACTCGCCCTCCGCCCAGATGCCGTAGAAATTTCCAGCCTGGTCGGTGACGGTCTCGCTGTAGTCGCCGTATGGGTGGAAGAATCCGGACTCGGACTGATAGTTCCTGTACGGCATCGCCTGCGCCATGACGCTCTCGGCGCTCCAGTTCGTGGCGCCGTCCGCGCTGCTGCGCTCGTAGACATTCCATGTGCCGCACTGGCCTGCGGCGCTGGAACTCAGGCAGGTGTAGTTGCCGCCGTCGGAAGCGCGATTGTCCATCCAGATCACCTTCACGCTCGATGCAGTCGATGCGATCGAGGGAAAGCCATGCCACGCTCCCGCAGGGGCGAACGACAGTTGCGCTCCGTTTGGCCAGGAAGATGCGTTGAACGGAATATTCCAGGTGGTGCCGAGCGTGTCGGAATACTTGGTATAGATGCGCTCCGGCGCGCCGGTGGAGCCGGCGCCCGCGTTGTAGACGACGATGACGCGATCGTTGGCCGGCGGCGTCCTTGGCTGCACAGCAATCTGGATCGAGCCACCCCAATAGTCCCATCCCGCGCCCGCGACCTGCGGACCGCCGGCACCGCGGTCAAGCGTGCTCACGGAATAGGTGGAAAACAGGTTGCTCGAACTCTGCAGGTAAAAGGTGCTCTGGCCTGTGCCGTTGTTGGTCGTTCCCACCCAGGAGAAATAGGCATGGCCCTGCGTATCGAGTATGCCGCCGGTGGCGAGCGCAATACCGCTGGGTGCAATGTTGACCTGCTTTGAAACAAAACTCGCGCCGCCGTTGGTGCTGACGCTGACGTGCTGCTTGCCGCCGTTCTCGAATGCCACCATTACGTTGTTGCCGTGATCCACGAGCACGATGTCCTTGTCGCCCCTGCCGCCGTTGGTCACGTCCACCGGTTGGCTCCAGGTGACACCGAAATCATCGGAGTAGATCACCTCGATCGGCGTGTACTGCGTGTTTCCATCCATGTAGCCGGCATAGATGCGGTGATTGGCGCCGAGTGCAAGCTGGGCATCGACGTCGTTGCCTTGTACAGGACAGCGCGGGATCGAAACCGGTCCCCACGTGCTTCCACCGTCGCTGGAGGACTGGAAATACATGTATGAACTCGTCGTGTGCTTGCCTGCCCCCTTGAACGGCATGCAGGTCGCGCCGCTCGAATCCATGTAGGCAGTTGCCGCGTAGTGCGGCCAGAAAGCGTAGACGTGATTTCCGTCCGCAAGAATCGCAGGCTCCCAGTCTATGCCGGTATTGTCACCGAGTCGGTACGACGTGATAGCCGACTGCGCAAGGCTTGGAGAAGCAACAAAGAGTAATGACAATGCGGCGAGCCAGATTGGCAGCTTCACGGACTGTTCCCCCGTTTGCAGGACCCGCATCAGTCTAGCGCATGAGGGCGATATCCGCCGCCTGACTTGGCCGCTTCAGGTAGGGGCACTCGGCGCCAGGAACTCGCCGCGCAGCGCCAGGAGGGCGCGCTTGTGCTCGCTCCGCTCAGCGCGTCCGCACGACAGCATTGACTCTTATCGGCGTCATCGGCCGTTGCGGCCCCCGGGGATTGGGCCAGGGCCTGACAACGTCATGTCCATGACCATGATGGCCAACCTCAGGACCATGATGGTGGCCATCATGACGCGAATGCAGGAAAGGGTATGCGCCGAACCACGCCGGATAGTAGACGTTGTCGTCGTAGGAGTGTGCACCACCTTCCGTCTCGTATTCTGCCTGGTAGTACGCCGCCTGCGCAGCCTGATTCGCGGCGGCTTGCGCCAGCTCCGCCGCTTCGCGTGCCTGCTGCGCGCTGAGCGCCGCTGCCTCGGCCGCAAGGTCCCTAACCGGAGGCGGCGAATCCTTCTCGGGCACGTAACTCGCAACGTGTTGGACCTGGCTCTTTGCCGGGCAGGCGAGATTGGTATACATCACATCGCCATTCGCTGCCGTGCAACGATAGATTTCGCCGGCACAAATACCGTGGCTGGCAGCCGCGGTCAGGAGGAGCACGATGATCTTGCCGTGCATGACCGAATGTCCACTTCAAATCTGCTTGCGGGAAGCAGAACGTCGAAGTCCACTCTAGCGCGATTTTCCCCGCGTGTCCCGGTCCGGTTGGCCCTATTTGTGCGGGAAAGTCATCCCTTGGCAGGCGGAGGCGGCAGGAACGATATGGGTTTCGTTGGCGCGGCGCGCGGCTGGTGCGCCGCTTCACCGCCTTGCCGCCGAGACGAAAAGGGGCTAGGACAGCAGTCGTTCGAATTGCGCGACCTTGATCGTCGCGGTGCTCTCGTCGAGCCCATAGCGATCGCGCAGGCGTCCGATCAGATAAACGCGGTCGCCTTCGCCGAAACTGACGTCCTCGTATGTCAGCTTGCTCCACTTGGAGCGCAGTTTCCCCTGCAGCCGGGGCCAGTGACTCTTGATTACGTCGCGGCTCATGGCGCGGCTCCTCGCAGGACGATGGACCTTGCATAGTGGTCCACATGTTGCGGAATAGCCATGATTATCGGTGTCGCGTCAGCCTGGACGACCTGACAGCGAGCCAATGTCCCCTCGAGGATCGAACGCAAGAATGCGCGCATGCCCGGAATGATTGCGCTGCAACTGGGCGCAGCGGGGGCCGCATTGCGCGAACTTGTGCGGTGAAGTGTAGTATTAGCTTCCCAAGTACACGCCGCAAAGAGAGTTTATGCCAAATATCGGCGCAATCCTGAAAGACGAAATTTCACGCCTCTGCCGAAGGGAGATTCGCAAGCAGGTGCAGCCCGTGCGCAAAGTGTCGGCCGGCTACCGCCGGGACATCGCCGCGCTCAAGCGCCAGGTGCAGGACTTGCAGCGGCGCACGAGCGCACTCGCCAAGCGCGCCGTGCAGGCCGGCGGCAACAACGACAAAGCCGGCGAGCCGGCGCGAGCGTCGCGATTCGTGGCAAAAGGGCTTAGGTCGCTGCGCGCCCGGCTTGGCTTGTCCGCATCCGATCTGGCGCGGCTCATGAGCGTGAGCGATCAGTCCATCTACAACTGGGAACTGAAGAAGACCAGCCCGCGTAAGGAGCAACTGGCGACGCTCGCGACGATCCGCTCACTCGGCAAGCGCGAGGCGCACAGCCGACTGGAAGCGCTCAAGGTACCGAAAGGACGCAAGCGCCGGTAGCCGTGCCGGACTGCAGTTGTCGCCCGGGGACACCTGCTTGGTGTCCCCCACAGAGTGTCTAGGGTGCTACCAGCGCGTCGTATGAGTCGGGCCTGCGGTCGCGATAGAACTGCCAGATGTTGCGCACTTCGCGGATCTTGTCGAAATCCAGTTCTGCCGTGATCAGTTCGCTGCGGTCGCGCGAGCCGGTCGCCAGGAACGCGCCGCGCGGATCGCAGAAATAGCTCTGGCCGTAGAATTCGCCGATGTTCCATGGCGCTTCGGTGCCGACGCGATTGATCGCGCCGACGAAGTAGGCATTGGCCACGGCGTGTGCCGGCTGTTCGAGTTTCCACAGGTATTCGGAAAGACCGGCAACCGTCGCCGACGGGTTGAACACGATCTCGGCGCCGCCGAGGCCGAGTGCGCGCGCACCTTCCGGAAAATGCCGGTCGTAGCAGATGTAGACGCCGACCTTGCCGTACTTGGTCTGGAATACCGGATAGCCCAGATTGCCGGGGCGGAAATAGAACTTTTCCCAGAATCCCGGCAGGCAATGTGGGATGTGGTGCTTGCGGTACTTGCCCAGATACGTGCCGTCGGCGTCGATCACGGCGGCGGTGTTGTAGTAGATGCCGGGCTCGTCTTCCTCATAGATCGGTACGACGATCACCATGTTGTGGCGGCGCGCTTGTTCCTGCATCAGCTTCACGGTCGGGCCGTCGGGGATGCGCTCCACGGCTTCGTACCAGCGCGGATTCTGCTCGGCGCAGAAGTACGGCCCGGTGAATATCTCCTGCATGCACAGCATCTGCACGCCTTCGCGTCCGGCCTGCTCGACGAAGGCGAGGGTCTTTTCGATGTTGGCGCTGCGAATCGTCGCCACGCTTTCATCGACGCCGCATGCCATCGACGTCTGGATCAGTCCGCACTTCACGATTCTGGGCATAACCTTCCATCTCCTGCGAGAAATTCTCTGCACATCATCTCATCGCCGCCACGCCGTGTCGCGTCGGCCTTGCGCCGCCACAGGTACTAACGGGCCACGTTGGATTTCGCCCGGTGCACGCGCTCGATCAGGTCTTCGATGATCGGGTTTCTGGCGAAGGGGTTCAACGTGAAAGGCCGTTTCGGCGAAAACGCGATCTCCTTGCCGAGACTTCCCGGCGTGATCAGACGCAAAGTGGCGCGCGGCGGATTCACGAGAAACGAATTGTCGATGTTCATGATGTTGGTGAGTTCCACACGATCCTCGACTGCGCCGCGCCGCACGCGGAGGTACGTGCCGTGGTCGGTTACTTCGTCGGCGAGATCCCACACCAGCTTGCGCATGAGAAGGTAGCCGAAAACCGCCATGGCGACCGGCACGAGCAGGAAGAACGGGTCCTTCTGCACCACGCCGGCAACACCGGCCGTGGCAATGAACACGGCGATGAACCCGAACCAGATGAACGGAAAGATCCGTTTCCGGAAGAACATGCCTTTGGCTGAAATCCGGTCCATGCACGCAGGTTCCTGTCACCAGCCGATCGAAGTTTCGCGCCTCGCCCCTGGCTGTTTCAAACAGGTCGCCGCGTCAGGCGCCGGTAGCGCGCCAGATGACGGATCGCATCCTTGGCGCGGCCGACGGATTCGTAGAGCAGCGCGAGGTTGTAGTGGCCGTCGGCAAGATTCGGGTCGTCGTGCAGTGCCGCTTCGTAAGCGCGCATCGCATCGGCCTTGCGGCCCATGTCCTCGAGCAGCACGCCGAGGTTGAAATTCAGCAGCGGGTCGCGGGCGCCACGACGCAGGGCATCGCGATAGATGCGCTCGGCATGCGCGTGGTGGCCGGCTTCGTGCAGCAGGCGGCCCAGGTTGATGTGCGCGTCGATGCGAGTCGGATCGAGCGCAATGGCTTGTTCGTAAGCCTTGCGTGCCGAGCCGGCGTCGCCGGATTCGAGTGCAGCCGCGCGATCGAACAAATCCTCGCCGGCGCTCGAATCCGCGGCCGCTGTTCTGCGCGGCGTTGCGGAAGCCGGATCGATGACGCCGAGCGAACCTTCCGCCGGGTCGCCTTCAAAGGCGAGCAGGTATTGTCCCGAGTCTGCCTGCCAGCGGCCGCCGCGCTCACTGACGACAACGCGGTCGCCGACGGCGCGAATGCGCAGGCCGGATAGCGGCATCGATTCCGGCAGCCGGCGGCGCAAGGCTTTCAGCGACTGGCTGATACGTCGCGGCGTGAGCTTCGCATCGACCAGCGCCTGCGCCGTGCGCAGCACGATGAGGTCCTGGAAGGAGAACAGCCATGCATTGCGCGGTCCGCGCGTCGGGGCGACGAAGCCGGCGCCGACGAGAGCACGCAACGTCCGGCGGGGAATCCGCAGCAGTTTCTCGACATCGGCGACGCCGTACTGCTGCGTGGAATTGCGAGTGATCTGCATGCTCGCATCAGTCCCCTTGAGTCAAGGGGGCGAAACTCTTGCAAAGCAAGAGTTGGGGGTTGTGGAGATTATTTCCTGGCCCTCTTGCGTGGGGCAGCTTCTGCCGGTGCGGCGCTCGCGGTTTTGGCTGGCTTGCGCGTCGTCGCCGGCTTTTCCGCCGTTTCATTTTCTTTCGACGGCTTGACGCCCTTGCGCGCAAGACTCGCGCGCAGGGCTTCCATCAGGTCGATGACCTGGGCGCCGCCGCCGTGGTCTACCGGCTCGGCGAGCGTGACTTCCTCACCCTCGACCTTCTTCTGCACGGCCTTCTCGATGCGCTCGCTCACGTCGTCCTTGTAGGCGCTCGGATCGAAGCGGTTGGACGACTGCGCGTCGATGAGCTGCTGGGCGAGTTTCAACTCGGCCGGCTTGACGTCCATGTGCGGGATGTCGATTTCGCTGATCGAGCGCACTTCGCCCGCGTACAACAGCTGCTGCATGACCAGGCCGTCTTCGGCCGGGCGCAGCATGACGATGTACTGCTTGCCGCGCGCCGCCCAACGACCGAGCGCACAGCGCTTTGATTCCTTCAAGGCCTTGGTGAAGAGCGCATAGGGCTTTGCGCCACCCTTGTCGGGAGCGAGGTAGTACGCCTTGTCGAAGTAGACCGGATCGACGGCGGAGATCGGCACGAACTCGGTGATGTCGGCGGCACCGGTGCCAGCCTCCTCGAGCGCTTTCAATTCCTCGTTCGAAAACATCACGTACTGGTCCTTGGCGAACTCGTAGCCCTTGGCCATCTCGTCGCGTCCGACAGGCACTTCCTCGCGCGCGCAGATGTACTGCTGCTTCAGGCGCGAGCCGCAGGTCTTGTGCAGCAGGTTGAAATGAATCTGCTTGCTCGCCTCGGTTGCCGAATACAGTTTTACCGGAATCGCCACGAGTCCGAACGTGATCGTCAGTGATGCGATGGAACGCGCTGCCATGACCGTCTCCGCTTGCAGATATAAAAACCTGAATAAGCCGTGGCACCTGCATCCGGCGTGAATCCGATGCCTGTTGTCCCGCAGGCATCGAAGGTACCGGGCTTATTCAGGCCCCCATGTTTTTCTTGAGCGCCCGCTCCAAATCCTGCTTGTTTTTCAGAGCGTTGCGCCAATGATCTCCGGATCGAGTCAATATGTCTATCACATTTGTCATGCGAAAGTCGAGGGGATGGGCCTTGGCCAGTTGCTCCCAGGTCAGCGGCATCGAGATCGGGCCGCCCGGTTCGCCGCGCGGCGAATAGGCCACATTGAGGGTTTTGCCGCGCACGTTCATGTTGTGGTCCATGAAGATCTTGCCGGTGCGCTTGGGCACGCTCCATTCCATCGTGATGATTTTCGGGTGCTGGCGCAGCAGGTGGCGGCCGACAAGTTCGCAGACATGGCGCGCCGTGTCGAAGTCGATCGTGCGCTTGATCGGCACGAATACGTGCAGGCCGGTCTTGCCCGAGGTCTTGACGATCGAATCGAGCGCCATGCCGTGCAGCAGCTCGCGCAGCCAGAACGCAACTTCCTTGCCCTTCTCGAAAGCGACCGTGTTCAACTCGGGCTCGGCGCCGGCCTTTTCCTGGCCCGAGTAGATGTACGGATCGATGTCGAACACGACGTAGTCGGGGAAGTTCAAAATCGAGCTCTCGAGCGATTCGAGCGAAGTGGCGTAGTCGGTGTTCCTGTTCGGCGTATCGGCGCCAAGTTTCGCCCGCGAATGCCAGATGTGGAACTCGAGCGTGCCGGACTGCGCGAGCCAGAGCAGCGTCGGCAGGTTGTTGCACAGCAGATACTCGTGGCTTTCGTCCTTGTGGCCCGAGTAGACGGTGATCGTTTCGGTGAACGCCGGCCGCTCCTGCTCCCAGTGCTTCTGGAAGAAACGCTGGCCGCGAATTCCGTCCGGCATGCGGATCATCGTCAGCGGCCGGTCGGCCAGATGCGTCAGGATGTACGGCGAGACCTGGGCGAAATAGCGCAGCAGGTCGCGCTTGGTCAGCGCCGGCTGCTGCAATGCCGGATCGGCGGGCCAGTACACACGATCCAGGTGCGTCAGGCGAATGCGATCGGTGCCGACGATCAGGTCGAATGCATTTTTCTTGCTCGTGAGCTGGGCGAGAATCGTATCGATCTCGCTGTCCACGGCGTCGCGCTTCGCGGCGCGTGGCGTCGCGCCCGGTTCGACTCGATGCACCTGTGCGGGGTCCAGATCGTCGCGCAGACGCAGGAACACCGGCGCGCGCAGCGCCCCGTCGGCCGTCCATTCGTGGAACGTGACCTCACAGACGATTTCGGGCTTGACCCACGTCGTCGGCGCATTGAGCTCGGGTTTTTCCACAAAGGGACAAGTGCGCGTCACCAGCGGTTCGAGGCGCGCCTTGATCTGCTTGAGCGAGCGTTCGTCGAAACCGGAGCCGACATGCGAGGCGTAGTGAAGCTTCTTCTGCTTGTCCCAATAGCCGACCAGCACAGCGCCTAGCGCGGAGCGCGAGCCCTTGCCGGCGGTGTAGCCGCCGATGACGAAGTCCGCGCTGTGCGTCGGCTTGACCTTCAGCCACGCCGATGAGCGCTTGCCGGTTTCGTACTGGCTGTTCCTGCGCTTGCCGATCACACCTTCGAACCCGCTGGCGACGGCGGCGCTGTGCAGCGCGACGCCGTCGTCCTCGGCGTGCACGAGTTGCACGAGCGAAGAGGGCAGCAGGCACTGGGCGAGATAGCGGCGCCGGTCCTGGTATTGCGCATGGCGCAGGTCGATGCCGGCGAAATGGAGCAGGTCGAAGGCGAAGAAAATCGCCGGCGCGTTCTGGTCGGCGGCAGCCAGTTCGCGCGCGGTCTTGAGTTGCACGCGGTTCTGCAGCGCGTTGAATGACGGCTTGCCCGTCGCGTCGAGGGCAACGATCTCGCCGTCGATGATCATGCCATCGACTCCCTGCTTCGCCAGTTCGGCGACCAGTGCCGGAAATGCAGGGGTCAGGTCGAGGCCGCGCCGCGAGCGCAGCGTGACGCCCTTGTTGTCGATGAATGCGATGACCCGGTAGCCGTCGAGCTTCGGTTCCCACATCCAGCCGGCATCGTTGAACGGCGCATCAGCGGTTTCCGCCTGCATCGGCTCGAGCTTGGCCGGCATGGTCGACGTTTCGCCCGCCGGAACGAGTTGCGCCGCCGGAATGCGATGCGCCGGGACGATCTTCAAATCGGCGACCGACGCGCCCGACAGCACCGAGCGGTTCTGCGCCGTGATGTCTTCGCTGCTGACGAAGCGATCCTTGTGCTTGAGCATCAGCCAGTTCTTGGCTTCCTTCATGCGCACCAGCGCGAACGAGCCCTTGAGCTTGAGTCCGCGTAACTGCACGCTGAGCTTGCCCTTCACCATGCCATCGCGAATCTGCCGTTCGGCTTCGTCGCGATCATGGAAGCACAGGCCGTTTTCGTCCGGGCTGTAGACGCCACAGTCCCAGACGATGACTTCGCCGGCACCGTATTGTTTCGGCGGGATCACGCCTTCGAACGAGGCGTAGTCGTAGGGATGATCTTCAGTCTGGGCGGCGAAGCGTTTCTCGCCGCGATCGAGGGACGGTCCCTTCGGCACGGCCCACGACAACAGCACGCCATCGCATTCGAGGCGGAAATCGTAGTGCAGCTGGCGCGCGGCATGCTGCTGCACGACGAACAGCAGTGGCCCGCGCCGTCCCGTCGCCAGCTCCGCTGCCGGCTCGGGGGTGGCGTTGAAGCTGCGCTTGGCGGAATATTCGCTGAGGCTGTTTTTCTTGACCACGGCGGGATTCTAGCGGAGGTCGCACACATGGCAGCAACAAAGCTCCTGGCCGGTGCCAGCGGCTATGCATTCAAGGAATGGCAGGGCAGTTTCTATCCGGACAAGATCAAGGGCGAAGACATGCTGGCTTGGTATGCGCAGCGCCTGCCGACGGTCGAGATCAACAACACGTTCTACCGCATGCCCAAGCCCGCAGTGCTGGAGAACTGGGCGCAGGCGACGCCGCCGGATTTCCGTTTCGCCATCAAGGCATCGCGGCGCATCACGCACGACGCCCGCATCAAGGCCGACGCCGCCGATTCGGTCGCCTACCTCTACCGCATGCTCGTCTCACTGGGCGGCAAGCTCGGCGCCGTGCTGTTCCAGTTGCCGCCGAACCTGAAGAAGGATCTGCCGCGTCTGGAAGCATTCCTGAAAATGTTGCCGGAAGGCCATCGCGCGGCGTTCGAGTTCCGCAACGAGAGCTGGTTCGACGAAGAAGTCTACGGGCTATTGCGGCAGGCGAACGCGGCGCTGGTGCTGTCCGAGCGCGAAGACAACGCGCCGCCGCCGCTGGTCGAAACGGCGCCGTGGGGCTACCTGCGCCTGCGTCTGGAGGAGTATTCCGGCGACGATCTGCAACGCTGGGCTGCGCGCATCGCCACTACGGGCTGGGGCGAGACGTTCGCGTATTTCATGCACGAACCGACAGCGCCCGGATACGCACGCGCGCTGCTCGATCACGCATCCGCGCCGCCGCTGCAATAAACAATCCGATTCGGCGCGAATCGCGGCGCGAATTAACTATGTTGCGGGTGCCAACAGACAGTGAGTTATGCGACCTGCCGCGCGGTCGTCGCGCTCATGGCTTGCCGGGTGCGAGCGGAAATGTGCAACGGCTTGATCATGTAGACGATGCGGCAGATCGCACACAGATTGAACGTCTGGATCGTCTTGCGGTTCCTGTCGTCAGTCGCCGACAGGGAGTATTCGCGCAGATTCTCGCTTTCTGAGCGGCAGCAGGAGCATTGCATGGGAACCTCCGCGTGTCGGTTCAGTAGACGGTGCGCCTTTGCCCGTTCGGCACATGGGAGATTTGCCGAAAGATTCCGTTAAGGATCGGCGGCGCAGAACGTGCATGCGCCCCCGCAGCCGCCGGCTGCCTACCCGGCCTGCTGCCGGCCAAGCACGACCAGCGCGATGCCGCCGAGAATCGCAGCGGCGGCGATCGCCAGCCGCACCGAGACGTGCTCATCCAGGAAAATCACGCCGCCAAGTGCGGCAATCACCGGCACGCTCAACTGCACCGTAGCGGCATGCGTGGCTTTGAGGCCCTTGAGTGCCGTGTACCAGATCGCGTAGCCGACGCCCGAGGTCAGGGCGCCCGATGCGATCGCGTAGTGGATGCCCGCATGGTCGAGCGACGTCCACGGCAATGCGGCGAAGCTCAGGATGGCGGCAAAGGGAAGCGCACGCAGGAAATTGCCGGCGGTCGTGCGCGTGGCATCGCCGGCGCCGCGCCCGCGCAGGGAGTAGACACCCCAGGCGACACCCGCACTGAGCATCAGCAACGATCCTTGCACTGACGGCGCGGAGATGCCCGGCAGCATCAAGCCGACGAGGCCGGAGAACGCCAGTATCAGCCCGGCCACCTGGCGCAGCTGGAACCGCTCGCCGCGATAGAGGCCCCAGCTGATCATGGTCGCCTGCACGGCGCCGAACAGCAGCAGGGCGCCGGTTCCGGCGGGCAGGCTGATGTAGGCGAACGAGAACGTGACTGCATAGGCGAACAACGCGAAAGCCGACCACCAGTTCGCTCCGTCGGCCAGCGTCCCATCGCGCAGTCGCACGATGAGCCACAGCGCGATCGCGCCGGAAGCCAGGCGGATCGAGGTGAAGCTCGCGGCATCGATCTGCGTGTTCTTCAGGGCCACGCGGCACAGCAGCGAATTGCCGGCGAAGGCAATCATGGTCAGCACGACGAGGACGAACAGGCGCGCGCGCGACATCAGCGGGTTCGTTGTCGCGCGAACACGCGGAGCAAGGGACAGGCGCTGCAATGATGCATCGGCGTTGCACCCGCGATGGAAAGTCGAGCCGATACTAACGAGTTATCCATGTGTCACGGAAGTCGGCCATGGTCGAACTCCCTTGGGCGAATTTCCGGTCGACGACCCTTGGCGCGGCCCCGGTCCGGTGATTCCGCGGCAGCGCTGCGACCAATACTGAGGTCAAGGAGTTGCGCGAAGCCACGCGATGGCATCGGCCTCGGTGGCGAATGCGTTGGTCGACGCGCCGAATTTCGCGGCGACGACGACGCCGAACTTCTGCGGATCGATCATCTCAGGTTTGGCCACGACTGCGATCTGGACGGCACCACCGGCCGCACCGGCCCATTCGCGGGCCAGCATGTGGCGCGTTGCAATGCTCGGCGAATCAAAGCCCTCGAGGCCCGACGTGACAACCAGCAGTTTGCGGATCTGCTGCTCGCGTGCGGACTCGATCGCAGACTTGACCAGCCAGATCGCCTGATCGATCGACATGCTGGCGCGCGGCCGAAAGACCGCGATGTCGCCGATCATGTCCAAACCTTGCGCTGCGCTCATGGCTGCCATGATGCACGACGAACGCCGGTGCTGCAGCAAAGGCAGCAATCACGACGGTCCACACTCACCGACTAGCGATCTAGCCGGCTGCCAAGCTCGGGCGCCATCGGAAATATTGCCGCCGCGACGCTCAATGAACCGCCACGGCTGGCTTGGCATTCGATACTGCGGCCGGTGCGCGCTTGCGCGGAGCCGGTTTCTTCGCACTGTTCGTGGCTCTGGCTCTCTTTGCTGCGACCGCTGGCCGCTTCTTGCTGGCCAGCGCCGCGGCGCTGCGGCGACGCCACTGGAGTATGGCAAGGTACGCAGAGGCAGCGCCGGCAACGACGATGACGGTCGCGTAAGGATGACGGCTGACGATGTTCGGCTCGCGGATTCGCTTCGCCATCGCTTTGGCGCCGGAGGCGATATGGTCCTGCGTCGATACGGCGATTTCCTGCGCACTCTGTGCGTACGGAGCGGCTGCCGAGCGGACTGCGCGCGTCGCATCGTATGCGGCATCGCGCAAAGTCTCCGCTGCGAGCATCAATTGCCTGCGCACCTCCTCCTCGTGAAATGAGTTGCGCAACTGCGCTCCCTTGTCGCCGATATTCCGGGCGATGGCGACGAGATTCTTCGTGGCCGCCGACAACGGCGCGATGATCGATCGGGTATCCATTTGCGGTCTCCAAAAAGTTGCGGACGCGGCGGATGCGAAGCGTCCGCTCGCACCTTGTCGCTGGCCCGGCGGCGAATGCGCAAGCGCAGTGCGTCCGGTACTTCAACGGTCACATCGCATATTACGCAGCGCAGTTGAACGCAGTGCGAACCGCCGGTGCGGGTCGATGCGCAAGTAAACTATTAAGAATTCGTTCACGCGAGCGGCCCTGGCGTGCCGAATCAATTTGCGGCGTGGTCATCTCGGTTGACTGCCGGGAAGCGCGCACGCTGGCGCGCGATTGCTACTAAGTGAGGCGCAGTTGTCCGGGCCAGTCGCGGAAGTTGAACACCTGGCCCTCGCGTCGCACCTGCGCGATGGCGCCAAGATCGACGTCCGCGAAGACCCACTGCGCGGCATTCAGCGTGCCGCTCGCGAGCACGCCATCATCGGGAAAGCCGCGATCGACCGGCGTGTAGATGGCGGCGGCGCCGACATTGACGTCGACCGCGGGCGACCACGGTGCGCTGCCGACGGTCGAAGCATGCACGACATAGCACTGGTTCTCCAGCGCGCGCGCCTGGCTGCCGATGCGTACGCGCCAGTAGCCGGCGACGGTGTCGGTGCAACTCGGCACGAGAATGAGGTCGGCGCCCATTTCGACCTGGCGGCGCGCGATCAGCGGAAATTCGCTGTCGTAACACACATCGATCGCAATGCGGCCGAGAGCGGTATCGAATACGCGCACGTCGCCGCCGGCCTGGATCAGCCACTGCTCGTTCTCGAAGCGCGTCATCTGCAGCTTTTCCTGGAACTCGCTGCGGCCGTCGCCATGAAACAAGTACGAGCGATTGCGATAGCCGTCGCCGACGCGCACCGGAAAACTGCCGGCGCAGATGATCAGGCTGTGTCGTTTCGCCTGCGCGGCGAACAGCTCGAGGAAGCGTGGCAGCACGGTCTGCAGCGCCGGCAGTTGTGCCGGCAGCGAGGTATGGATTTCCGCCGGGAACAGCGATGCCAGTTCCATGCTGAAATATTCGGGAAACAGCAGCAGGCGCGCGCCATTGCGCGCGGCTTCGTCGACCCAGCGCGCGATCTTGGCTTCGTAGCGCGCCCAGTCGCCAAGGAATTCGATCGGATATTGCGCGGCAGCGATGCGGAACGCCTGTGGCGCGGGTTTGCCGTCCGCCGGCAGCGACTTGGTCCAGAAGCGCATCGTCTTCGCGCTGGACTCGCTCTGGTCGATGTCCTTCCATGCGTAGCTCGTCTCGAGCTGCGCCTGCTCGAGGTAGCCGAAGCGCTGCCAGATCGCGTTCAAGGGCGAATAGTCGGCCGGGCGCAGCGGATGATCCGGAGCGCGCCGAACGCCGCAGAACGTGCACAGCTCGATTCCCGGCAGCCCGGCAGCATGCTGCTCGCGCGCCTGGAACAGGTGCTTGTAGATGCCGCGGCCACGATAGGCCCTGCGCAACACGGACTCACCGCAATAGAAAACCTTGGCGACGTCGTAACCGTGTTCGACGAACGGCCGCTGGAACTCCGCCGTCTCGTCCTGCATCGGCAAGCCCGTCGACGCGCCGATCAGTTCGACGCCGTCATAGACCAGCACCGCGAGACTGCGCGGCGAATTGACGTAAGTCTGCAGGTAGGTGCGCTCGTACTCCTCGTCGCCGTCATACAGATAGGGAAACTCGCGGAACACCTCGATGCGCAGGCGCGCCAGTTCGTCAACGTGCGCGGCAATGTCCTTGCCGATCACGCGCTTGAATGTGAAGGTGTCGTTGCCGTTGTTCATTGCCGTGGCGACGGGCGTCCCTAACTGACCTGCGCGATCCAATCCTGCAGGTTGTAGTAGTTCGTGATGCGCGCGACCTTGCCGTCGCGCACGTCGAAGAATGCGCCCGCCGGCAGGCGGTATTTCTGGCCGTGTGCCGGCGGCAGGCCCGGGTCGCTGGCGAGGTACTCGCCATTGACGATGAACTCGGCGGCCGCGCGAGTGCCGTCGGCGTTCGCGAACACGACGATATCGGTCAGATGTTCCCGATACGCACCGTTCATGCGCTGCATGAACGCGCGGAATGCCGGCTTGCCGGTTTCGCGCCCGCCCTGGTTGACGTCGTGCACGACGTCATCGGTGAGCAGACTCTCGAACGTCTGCATGTCTCCGGCGTTGAATGCCGCGTAGTACTTCGTGATCAGCTGGATCGTCGTTTGCTGCATGGCGGCTCCAAGTCCTGGGCAGGCTGCTCTTGTGGATATTTCAGATGGGATTGTCGCGCCGGCGTTCAAGCCGCCCGGGCGCAGGGCAACACCCCGCATTGCACCGCACGGGCAAAGAAGGGCGCCTACCGAACTGTCAGAACGCGTCGCCGCCGGCCGAAATGGCTTCCTCGAGGCGATCGCCGAGCGGGCCGATTTCGTCGATCAGGCGGTCGAGTTCTTCCGTCGACAACAGTTCGTAGGGCCGGTTCTCGCACAAGTGCAGGTACGGCGAGCCGTCGAGGTCGCTCACGGCGAGAAAGCCGACGCGCTGCTCCCAGTTGAAGCGCAGGCAGCGCTTGGCGTCCATGCCGGTCAGCGGACCGATCGGTGTCGAGATGCGCAGATACTTGCGGCCATCCTCGGCATCGATTTCCGCGAAGTACAGACCCTGGTGGCGCTTGCCGCCCTCGATCACCAGGTCGAAGCTGATCAGGTACGGATCGTTGATGCGCAGCTGCTGCTGCGCCGAGATGTACGAGCGGACTTCTTCGAAGGATTGCACCGGCGTCTCCAATGGCTGGCGCCTATGCTAACGTGCCCGGCCCATGACGCAAGCCCGTGTTGCAAAACCCGAACACCTGGCGATTCGCCGCGTGGTGGCAGCGATCCCGCGCGGCCGGGTTGCCAGCTACGGCGAAATCGCCGCGCGAGCGGGCCTGCCAGGCCGTGCGCGGATGGTCGGGCGCGTGCTCGGCGACGCCGGCCCGGAAGCAAAACTGCCTTGGCACCGCGTGCTGCGCTCCGACGGGCGCTTTGCCTTCGCACCCGGCAGCCGCGGGTTTCGCGAACAGCGTGCGCGCCTCATCGACGAAGGCGTGGTCGTTTCCAATGGGCGCGTCGATCTAGCGCGCTTCGGCTGGCAGCGCAATCTCGACGCCGAGTTGTGGGCCATGCGCTGATCGTGACCGCCGTCACCATCTGAAAAACCGCGAATCTCACGAATTCACACCGGTCGTCTGCGCCTTGACGCCAATTGTCCCTCGCGTGCCCGTGTGACCGTCGATTTTGCGTAGAGATTGTAGTTCCAGCTGCGCCGATCAGCTCTTGCGAAAACGATCGGTCGTCCAGCACGGAATTGCAACTTCGACCGCGATGTTCGGATTGCCTGCGGTCGATCGTTGCCTTCGAAATGACCCTCGAAGACCTACGGAGGATAGCGATGCAGGAAACGGATGGGCAGGGGAGAGCGGCGACATGATCGCTTGGCAAGGAATTTCGCGGCACTGGCGCATCGTATGCCTGCTTGCCGCGTCGACATTGGGTGCGGCACCGGTTGCGGCTGCGGTCTTGAGTCATTTTCCGGATCCGATGTTTCATGACGGCATGGAGGGTCCGACCGCCGGTCCGTTCAACGATGCCGATGCCGCGCGCTTCCTCGCGCAGGCGACGTTCGGTCCGACCGACACGGATATCGCCGGCCTGCGCGCCAGCGGCTACGTAGCATGGCTCGACAAGCAGTTCGATGCGGTGCAGACGCCGCCATCATCGATGCTCACGTATTACGACTGGGTCGCTGGACCGAGCCCCGGCGGTCTCGATGAGAACACCGGCTACCAAGACATCATCGAAGCCTGGTTCCTCGGCGCGCTCGGTGGTCCGGATCCACAGTTCCCTTTGAATGCGGCCAATAACCACACCGATCAGCTCCGCCAGCGCGTCGCTTTCGCGCTAAGCGAGATATTCGTGATCTCCGACCAGAACACGTTGATCGACCAGCACCCCGACGGGCAGGCCTACTTCTACGACATTCTCAGCAACAACGCATTCGGCAACTTCCGCACGCTGCTCGAGCAGGTGACGTTGAGCCCGGCGATGGGCGTCTATCTGAACATGCAGGGCAATCCGCGCGCGAACCTCAGTCAAAATCTGCATCCTGACGAGAACTACGCGCGCGAGATCAATCAGCTCTTCAGCATCGGTCTGGTCGTGCTGAACCAGGACGGCACACCGTTCCTGTCCGCTGGCGAGCCGCTCCCGACCTACGATCAGTCGGTCGTCACCAATTTTGCCCACGTTTTCACGGGCTGGAACTGGGCCGATTGCGACACCGGCAATTTTTCCGGCTGCGGCTACCACGGATCGGATTTCATCCTGCCGATGGTGTCGTTTTCGGCACATCACGACAACGGCACCGATTTGACGAATGACATCGTCAGCAAGCAATTGCTGAACTATCCACCACCCAGTTACGAGGTCAATCCGGATCTGCCGGCCGCGGTCAACGGCGGCGTGCTGGTTGCCGGCGGCACGCCGACGACGGACCTCGCGTTCGCACTCGACAACATCTTCCATCATCCGAACGTCGGCCCATTCATCAGCAAGCAGCTGATCCAGCGGCTGGTCACGAGTAACCCGAGTCCGGAATACGTCCGGCGTGTCAGCAACGTCTTCAACAACAACGGCAGCAATCAGCGCGGAGACCTGAAGGCCGTGGTCAGAGCCATTCTGCTCGATCCCGAAGCGCGCTACGGGCAGTTCCGGGATCCCGAGGTTTTCGGCAAGCTGCGCGAACCGTTGCTGCGCATTACGCACTTCTGGCGTGCGATGGGTGCGCGCCATCAATGCGGTGGCGCCGGCTATGTGAACGGAGATTACGTGAACGCGCCGTATCGTTATGCGGGCTACGACCTTGCCTATGGCACCAACGACACGATCTACGGCAACGGCGTCGGCCAGGCGCCGATCAAGGCCGACACCGTGTTCAATTTCTTCAAACCCGGTTATATGCCGGGCGGCGAGATGGCTGCGGCCGGCTTGTCGGGGCCGGAGTTCCAGATCAATACCGATACGTTGATCAGCAACTCGACCAACGCGATCTTCGATTTCTACGGACCGGGCTTCGACACCAGCGATGCCCCTGCGTGCAGTGGTTATGGCGGAGGGCCTGGCGAAGTTGCGATCGATCGTTCTTCCGACATGGCATTCGTCACCGCCAACGGCAACGCGGCGCTGATCGACCGCTACAACAAGCTGTTCATGTCCGGACAGATGTCGCCTTTCATGCGGCAGACACTGCTGACATATCTGAACTCCCTCGGCGGAAGCAGCAAGCAGCGCGTCAACGCGTTGCTCATGCTGATCCTGACGTCACCCGAATACATGATTCAGAAATAGGGCCCGGCCATGAGACCCGATCGTCGCAAGTTCCTCCGCCAGACGCTGAGCGCCGCGCTCGGCGGCGCCAGTGCATATTCCGCCCTCGGCAACCTGCAGCTGCTGCAGGCCGCGACACGCGCGTCGGGCTATTCGTTCTCCGACTACAAGGCGCTGGTTTGTGTATTTCTATACGGCGGCAACGACGGCTTCAACACCGTGGTGCCCTATACACCCGGCGCATTTCACAGTTTCTATGGCGGCGGCGGCGTGCTCAAGCCGGTACGTCCGCAGCTGGCCCTCAGCGGCGCCGCTGATCTTGGTTATTCGACACTGCATCCGTTGAACGCGACCGCCACCTCGGGTGACGGCATCCAGTACGCACTGCATCCGCAGATGCCGGAGTTGGCGGCCTTGTTCAACCAGGTGAACAGTCCGGTCGCAATCATGGGGAATGTCGGCACACTCGTCGGACCGGTAACGCAGAACCAATACCTGCACACGAATCCGAATCTGCCGCCGCAGTTATATTCGCATTCCGACCAGGCAGCGTATTGGCAATCCTCGCCGCCGAGCAATACACCGACGACCGGCTGGGGCGGGCGCATCTGCGACATGGTTGCCAGCGCGAACCCTGCGAACATCCCGATCATGACGTCGTTCGCCGGGCAGGATGCCTTCATTCGCGGTCAGAATGTGAACGGCTACATCATGAACGCGAGCATTCCGCTGACGGTCGACCTGCCGTCGAATTACGACAGCGGCGGAATCTATACGACGGCCTTCAATGCGCTGCAGGCGAACGGCACGCAGGCCAACGTTCTCGAACGCACGTTTTCGGCGACGATGAATCACGCCAGATCGACCGCGCAGATCGTTCTCGCCGCCCTGAATGCCGGGGGCGTGCCGACTTTCGCATCATTTTTCCCGCAAGCCGACGGATACAATTTCGACAGTCAGTTGCAGACGGCGGCGCGCCTGATTTATGCGGCCTATTTCAACAGCGTGCCTGCCTACAGTGGTCTGACGCGCCAGGTATTCTTCATCAATACCGGCGGTTACGACACGCACAGCGACGAGCTCAATCAGCACACCGACTTGCTGCCGGTGCTGTCGCGCGCGCTGGCGGGTTTCTACAATGCGCTGAACAGTGTCCCGGCCGGTGCCGGCACGCTGGCCGACGCTGCGACAGCGTTCACCGCGTCGGACTTCGGCCGCTCGATGACCACGAACAACGGCGGTACCGATCACGGCTGGGGTTCGCACCACTTCGTCGTCGGCGGCGCGGTGCAGGGCGGCAAGTTCTACGGCAACGGCTGTGGCTTCAGCGGCGCCAGCGCGAACTATGGGCTGGTCATGCCGAGCCTGTTCAATCCGACGCCGTCGAGCTACGGCGTCGCATCGCCGAACCTAAACGACCCGGGCGACGGCAACGGGCGTATCATTCCGACGACCTCCGTCGACCAGTACGCGGCGACGCTGGCGAACTGGTTCGGCCTGAGCGACAGCGACATTGCCACGATCTTCCCGAACCTGAGCAACTTCTCGGCGTCGACGAGCTATGACCCCGCGGCAGGCTACATGAAGTTTCTGGGATGATGCGACATCGCATGGATCGACTGGTCGCGAGCCTGTCGAGGATCGTCTCGAACCATTCGCGCTTCGCGGCCCTTTTTTTTATCTTGGGCCTGCTTGTGGCGGTCGATGCCCACGCGACGCAGTGGTATGTGCAGTCCGGCGGTGCGAGCGTCGCATTCTCGCCGCAGTTCATCACGATTCACGCTGGGGACACGGTGACGTTCCTCAACCTCGGCGGCAACCACAACGTCGTTGCCGACGACGGCTCCTTCCGCTGCGCGCACGGGTGCGACGGCGACGGACATGGCGGCAACGGCAATGCCAGCGGCGATCTGTGGGTCGCGACCATCACGCTGGATGAGCCCGGCATGGTCGGTTATTTCTGTGAACCGCATGGCTCTCCCGGGGCCGGCATGTTCGGCACGATTCAGGTGCTTGCGCCCGCAACGCCGGCCACACCGGCGCCGGCCGGAGGCGTGTGGCTCTATTCGCTGCTGGCGATCGTGTTGAGCGCGGTCGCGGCATTGCGCCTGCGTGTGCGGCGGCGCAGCGCGTCGTAGCGTCGCTCGCCACTGGGATCCGCTGCTCGCCTGGGTGGCCGCACCCGCTCAGCGTGAGCGGCGAAACCATCCGGCAATGCTCATTCGCTCGCGCGAAGCGGGCAGGACTTCGTGCTCGAAGTCTGCGCTGAGAAACAGCGCGAGCGTACCGGCGTGCGGCGCGACATCAATATGTGAGTCGGGCTCGGACGTGCCGGCCATGCCTGGATAGATCCGCAACGCTCCGCCGTCGGCCTTGCGCCACTCGCGATTGAGGTAGAGCACCGACGAGAGCACGCGCGCGTCATCGTCGCGAAAACGATCGCGGTGGCGCGCATAGCGGGTGCCCGCCGGGTACAGCGCGTAGTGCGCTTCGATCTCCTCCAGGCCGAGCAGCAACTGCCGGTTGAGCGACGTGCGCAGGGAATCCATTGATGTCCAGTAGGTCAATTGTGCCGGCGTCAGCCACGCCGGGTCGAACCAGCGCGTGTGGTCGCCGCGAATGCTCGCATCGACGTTGCGTCCCCGTGCGCGCCCGATTGCAGCGGGGCGCAACTCTTCGCGCTCGTGCATCGATCTGCACTCGAGTGCAAGCGCCGCGATCGCGTTCGCATCGAGGAATCCCTCGACAATGCAATAGCCGCTGCGTTGCAGATCCACGGCAACGTGCGCGGGCAGGGCCGAATCGGGCATCATGGCTGCAAGGATAACCCGACCAAGCCCCAGCCCATGTCCAAGATGCCTCCCGTCACCGCGGCCCTGCTCATCGCGAACATTCTCGTATTCATGCTTCAGCAGGCGGGCGGCGAGGGCATGCTCATGCACTTCGCACTATGGCCGCTGGGCCAGTCACAGATGGCGCAACTGGACAATGGCAGCCTCGTGCGCGTGGCTTTTCAGCCGTGGCAGATCCTCTCGTACGCGTTTCTGCATGGAAACCTCACGCACATTGCGTTCAACATGTTTGCTTTGTGGATGTTCGGCGGCCCGGTCGAAACCGCGCTCGGCCCGCGCCGCTTCACGTTCTTCTATTTCGCCTGCATCATCGGCGCGGCATGCGCGCAGTTGGCGGTGATCGCCCTGTTCCAGTCCGGTCAGTTCTACCCGACCGTGGGTGCGTCGGGCGGCGTGTTCGGACTGCTGCTGGCGTTCGCGATGTTCTATCCGCAGGCGCGTCTTGCCTTGATCTTCGTGCCGATTCCAGTGCCGGCACCGATCTTCGTCGTCGGCTACATGGTCATCGAACTGTTCCTCGGCATCACCGGCACGCAGGCCGGCGTCGCCCATTTCGCGCATCTCGGCGGTGCGATCGTCGGATTCCTGCTGATCCAGTACTGGCGCGCCCAGTCGGCGCGGGCACGCCGCTGATCAGTCACGCGCGACGCGGCCACCTTTCATGACGAAGCGCACGCGCTGCAACACCGTGATGTCGGCCAGCGGATTGCCGGGCACGGCGACGATGTCCGCGTAGTAACCGGCGGCCAGGCGGCCGATGTCGCGCTCCCAGTCGAGCAGCTTCGCGCCGTTGATCGTGCCGGCCTGAAGCGCGGCGAGCGGCGTCATGCCGTATTCCACGAGCAGCGCGAATTCCCGCGCCTGCGTGCCGTGCGGAAACGGACCGACGTCGGACCCCATCGCGATCGGCACATGCGCCGCCAGTTGTTGCTTGAACTGCCCGACATGGTAGGCATGGATCGCCCGATAGCGCGCCGCGGCTTGCGGCGTCGCGGCGTGGTCGGCGAAGTATTCGACGACGGTGAACGTCGGCACGGCAAAGATGCCACGCTCGCGCATCAGTTTCATCGTGTCGGCGCCGAGTTGATCGGCATGATCGATCGATGCGACGCCGGCGCGTGCGGCATAGCCGGCGCCGGGTTCGCCGGTGGCATGCACGGCGACGCGCCGGCCGGTGCGCGCGGCCTCGCGCACCGCCGCGCGCAGTTCCTCTTCGCTGAACTGGTACGGCGTCGAAAACACGCCGTCGGCGATTCGATCCCTGCCGGTCTCGTAGATCTTGATGAAGTCCGCGCCGAGCTTGACCTGCGCGCGGATCGCGGAGACGAGCTCATCGGCACTGTTCGCCTGAGTCGCGTTCGGCAAGGCATGCTGCTCGGGATTCAGGCCGTTCGCATCCTCGTGGCCACCCAGGATATCGATGGCATTGCCGCTGATACGCAAGCGTGGACCGGGAATCGCGCCGCGGTCGATGGCATCGCGCACCGCGGTATCGGCCGCGCCGGCACCCTCGGTGCCCATGTCGCGCTCGGCCGTGAATCCGGCCATCAAGTCGTCGCGCGCCGCCAGCGTTGCGCGGATCGTCCGTTCCGCGACCGATTCGTTGAACGTCTGCTCTGCCTCGCCGCCGGCATGGAGAAACAGGTGCACGTGCGCGTCGATCAGGCCCGGCAGCAAAGTCGTGTCGCCGAGATCGATCACGCGCGCATCGGCTGGATGTTCGACCTTGCTGCCGACCGCCGCGATGCGCTCGCCACGCACGAGTACCTCGCCGGGCGCCAGCATCCTGCCGCTGTCGATGTCGAGCAGGCGCGCGGCGTGCAGCACGATAGGTGCCGATGCGGATTCCTGCGCGGCGAGCAGCGAGGACGCCAGGATGGCTGCAGCGAACATAGCCGCACGGCTGATTCCAAGAGCATTTGAGCATCGGCGCATTCCCTTTGAAAATATCGTTCGCTTGAGCGTAGCTCGCGCAGCGAGCGAAGTCGAAACGTCTCAGGCTCTTCGACTCCGGCGCTCGCGGCGCCGTAGCGTGCCCTGAACCCGAAGGGCTCAGGGCGAACAGAATTTCACGCAGCAATCCATTTTCTGCCCGCCGCCGATCCTGCGTCAGCACCACGACAGAAAATCCGCGCCACAGCCATCAGCCTTCAGCGCAGCGACAGGAAATCTGCACTGCAGACGAAGCGCACGGCATCCAGCCGCAGCAGCGCCCGCGGCAGCGCATCGCGCAGGGATCCGAGTTCCTGCGCTACTGCATCGATTTCCTCGGCGCGCACCGCAGCATTGACCCGTGCCAGCGCGACCAGGCGCTCGTGCTCGGCGCCGAGTTCGCGCTCGGCGGTCGCGACAGCGGTGGCGATCTCGCCGTTCGCCTGTTCGCGCGCCAGTTCTTCGCAACGCTTGAGCATCGGCGGCACGAGCGCGGCCAGGAACTTGCGGTAGCGCGAGACTTCCAGCGAGCGCTCGCCCGTGCGCGCCAGCGCATTCCTGCCGGGGCGCCATTCGCTGCGTACGCCGAGCTTCGTGTCGACGGCGCAGCGGATCGGCAGCGGCGGCAGAAAACGCTGCGCCTGCAGGCTCGATGCTGCGACCGGATCGAGAATGAAGATGCACTGCAGCACCGCGCTGCGCGGCGGCAACGTGTCGTCGACGAGAAATGCGGCATTGCCGAGTTCGCTGCCGAGCAATAGATCCAGTGCGCCGGTGACCATCGGATGATCGGCGCCGAGAAACGGCAGGTCTTCGCGCACGAGCGCGGTGGCGCGGTCGAACGTGACCGTTTGCGGGCCGTCGTGCAGTCCCGGGAAACCGTCGGTACTCAGATATTCCGGATCGAGTACGTAGGTGCGCCTGCCCTGGTCTTCGTTCTCGACGCCGAACTGCTCGAACAGGCGCAGGGCGAACTCTTCGACCGCGCGGTCTGCGTCGGCGGCGACGAGCGCGCGATAGAGCAGTTGCAGCCGCGCTTCGCGCTGGCTGGCCAGTTCCAGCAACCGGTCGCGACCTTTCTGGATCAGCGCCGACAACTCGGCGTGCGCGGCGCGCGTCTCGGCGACGATGGAATCGATCTCGGCGTCGGTATCCTCGCCGCCGCGCGCGTGCTCGACCGCAAGCGCGTGCAGTCGCTCGCCGAAGCGCTTGTACAGTTCGCGACCGTCGGCAGGGCTGCTGCGCAGCGCGTCGAGGCCGGCGTCGTACCAGCGCAAAACGGCCTGCTGCGCGCTGCCGGGGACGACGGTGATGTGAATGTGGATGTCACCGCGCTGGCCGATGCGGTCGAGACGGCCAATGCGCTGTTCGAGCAGATCCGGATCGAGCGGCAGATCCCACAGGACCAGATGGTGCGCGAACTGGAAGTTGCGGCCTTCCGAACCTATCTCGGCGCACAGCAGCAGGCGCGCGCCGTCTTCCTCGGCAAAATACGCCGCGTTGCGATCGCGCTGCACGATCGTCATCGCCTCGTGGAAGCGGGCGAGCTTGACGGTGCTGCGCGTGCGCAGCGCTTCTTCCAGTGCAACGACCTTGGCCTGACTGCGGCAGATCAGCAGGAATTTTTCCGTCGCGTGACGCTCGAGCAGTTCGGTCAGCCAGGCCAGGCGCGGGTCGTTGGCGTAGTCGAGCGCCAGCACCGCAGGCGGCTGTTGCGCATCGGAGAGGAACTCGACGAGCAGATGCTGGCGGAAATCGTCGTTGCAGTCGCCGCCGGGAAGTTCGGTCATTTGCGGGATGCGCTGCGGAAATCCGCCGACTGCGGCACGCCGGTTGCGGAACATCACGCGGCCGGTGCCGTGGCGGTCGATCAGGGCATCGAGCACAGCGCTCGCGGCTGCGCTGTCGATGCCGGCAACCGCAAGAGCACCGACGAGTGAGACATCGTCGCGCAGCATCGTGGCAACGCGCATCTGTGCGGCGTCGCCGAGCGGCGCTCCCTCCTGCAACTTCTCGACGATCTGCGATAGCTGCGCGTAACTTTCCGCCTCGTGCTGAAAACGTTCCAGATCGCCGTAACGCGCGGCATCGAGCAGGCGCAGGCGGGCGAAATGGCCGGTGCGTCCAAGTTGCTCGGGAGTCGCCGTCAGCAGGATCAGATTCGTCGTGGCGCGGGCGAAACGCTCGATCAACTCATATTCGCGACTGGCCGCGGCGGGACTCCAGGCCAGATGGTGCGCTTCATCGACGACCAGCAGGTCCCAGCCGGCACCGAGCGCCTGCTCGGCGCGCCGCGGCGCGTCGCGCAGGAATGCGATGTCGACGAGCACGAGCTGCTCGTCCAGGAAAGGATTGCGCCTGTCGCCGGAAAGTTCGATCGCCTCGCAGCGCTCTTCGTCGAATACCGAGAACTGCAGGTTGAAACGCCGCAGCAATTCGACGAACCATTGGTAGACGAGCGTCTCGGGCAGCACGATCAGCGCGCGCTCGATGCGGCCGCCAGCGAGCATCTGCGCGACGATCATGCCGGCTTCGATGGTCTTGCCCAGACCGACTTCGTCGGCGAGCAGCACGCGCACCGGCCGGCGGCGTGCGACGACTTCGGCGACACGCAACTGATGCGCGATCAGATCGATGCGCGCCGATAACAGTCCCCAGGCGAGAGAGCGCCGTGCATACGCACGATGCATGAGCGCGGCGGCGCGAAAATCGAAACGCTCCGCCGCGTCGACGCGCCCGGCAATCAGGCGTTCGTCGGCCTTGGAAAGGTCCTGCACATCATCGAGTTCGCCTTCGGCGAGCACGTCGCCGGCACCGACGTAGCGCAGCACGCCATTGCTCGACTCGACGCGCTCGACAACGAAGCTGCGGCCGCCGCCGGCGACCTTGTCGCCGGCGCGAAACTGCGCGCGCTGCAGAGGAGCCGCGTGGGTCGCGTAGGCGCGCACCGTGCCGGTCGCGGCAAACGCGACTTGCACGGTGCGGTGTTCCACGCGCAATACCGTGCCGAGCCCCAGCTCTGGTTCGGCCAGCGAGAGCCAGCGCTGTCCCGGTGCAAATGCCATGAACGGATTCTAACGGCTCGTGGCCGCTTGCCGCGATGTTTACAAAAATTGAACAGGGCTCGCGGATAGTGGCAATCCGGAGGGCCTTCAGCGCTGGCGCAGCGCAGTGCACCGCCGCCGCAGGCACGACAGGCAGAATTCGCAAGCTAAGGAGACCACGGCATGAGCAACGATCCCGGCAAACCGGATTTTTCCGACGTCAAGGCCGGCGCGACAACTACGCCGGTGAAGCCGGTGGCGCCCGATTTCAGCGACGTCAAGGCCGGCAGTTCCACCGCCGCGGCAGCCGACCAGAGCTATACGGTCGTCGCCGGCGACTCGCTGTCGAAGATCGCGAAGAAGTTTTACGGCAATGCGAACGCGTGGAACACGATCTTTCAGGCGAACAAGGACAAGATCAGCAACCCGGACATGATCCATCCCGGTCAGGTGTTGCGCATCCCCGCGAAGTAACCCCAATTGATTGCAAGGAGTAGCTCATGAATCCGACTCGCAGTGCAACCCAGTTGATTGTCCTGATGGCCGGCGCGCTCGCCCTGGCGGCCTGCGGCAAGAGCGAAGCGCCGCCGCCGCCACCGGCGAATCCGGCTCCCGCGCCTGCCGCCCCGCCCGCGTCCCCGGCCCCGGCCGCCGCACCGGCCGCGGTATCCGGCACGAAGTTCGAATCGGTGGTGCTCGGCAATGCCGTCGATGCTGCCGGCAAGCTGACCGGTCCCCCGGCAACCGCGTTCAAGCCGAATGACACGATTTATGCGGTCGTCTCGACCAACAACACCGGTTCGTCGCCGGCGACGATTGCCGCCCACTGGCAATACCAGGCCACGACGACCGTCAACGACAGTTCGCAGACGGTGACCGCTTCCGGACCGTCAGTGACGACGTTCCACATCGAGAAGCCGAGCGGTTTCCCACCTGGCGCCTACACGGTGGCGATCACGATCGACGGCAATCAGGTCGGCATCAAGGACTTCGACGTCAAGTAACTGCCGACGTCTGCAGCAACGAAAAGGCGCAGAGCGATCCGCGCCTTGTGGCCCTCCCCTTCAAGGGGAGGGTAGGGTGGGATGGTGTTCCGGGAAGTCATCGGCAAGCGCTGTACTCGTCGCATCTCACCAGATCGTCACGCGAAGTTCGTCATCGCGCACCATCGCATCTCCGGCCTTGCAGCTGAACGTGCGCGCAAACACGGGCATGTTCGACGGCGCGGCGATCGCGCGGTACTGCGCTGGCGCGTGCGGGTCGGTGTTGAGGCGAACTTCCTGGGCCTTGGGCAGGATGTTTCCGCTCCATACGCGCGCGAACGCGATGAAGAAGCGCTGATCTTCGCTGTAGCCGTCGATCTTGGATTTCGCTTCCTGCGGATTCTTCTTCAGCGCGAGCTGCAGTGCGTCGTAGGCCGCATTGAGGCCGCCGAGATCGGCCGTGTTCTCGCCGAGCGTCAGCTTGCCGTTGACGTGCTTGCCCGGCAGTGGCTCGTAAGCGTTGAACTGGTCGGTCAGTTTCTGCGTGCGCGCCTCGAACTTGCTGCGGTCTTCGTCCGTCCACCAGTTGTTGTTGTTGCCGTCCTGGTCGAACTTGCTGCCCTGGTCGTCGTAGCCGTGCGTCGCCTCGTGGCCGATCACTGCGCCGATGCCGCCGTAGTTCAGCGCGTCGTCGGCTTTGAAGTCGAAGAACGGCGCCTGCAGGATCGCGGCCGGGAAGTTGATCGTGTTGTCGGTCGGGTTGTAGTAGGCGTTGACTGTCTGCGGCGTCATGCCCCACTCGAGCCGGTCGGTCGGCTTGCCGACCTTGGCGACGTCGTACTGGTAATCGAACTTGCGCGCGGCACGCACATTGGCGAAGTAGCTGTCCGCCGCGATCGTCAGGCCGGACCAGTCGCGCCATTTGTCGGGATAGGCGATCTTCGGCAGGAACGTATCCCACTTCGCCAGCGCCTTCTTCTTCGTCTCGGCGCTCATCCAGTCGAGTTTCTCGATGCGCGCGCGCAACGCGTTGCGCACGTCGTCAACGAGCTGCTTCGCGCGCTCCTTGGCCTGCGGCGGAAAATTCTGCGCGACGTACATTTCGCCGAGCGCCATGCCCATGCCGCCGTCGACCGCCTCGAGCACGCGTTTCCAGCGCGGACTCTGTTCCTTCTGGCCGTTCAGCGCCTGGCCGTGGAACGCGAAGTGCTGGTCCTGGAACGGCTTCGACAGGAACGGCGCTGCACCGTCGATCGTGTGGAAGCGCAGGTAGGCCTGCCAATCCGCGACCGGCACATCGGCGACCATCTTGTCGAACTCGGCGAAAAACTTGGGCTGCGACAGCGAAAAACCTTTCTCGACCTTGACGCCCTGTGCGGCAAGGAACGGCTTCCAGGCGAAGTGCGGCATCACCTGATCGGCTTCGGCGACACTGACGAAGTGGTACTGATTCTTCGGATCGCGAAGCTCGACACGCGACAGCGAGGCAGCAGCCAGGCGCGTCTCGAATTTCAACACGGTGTCCGCCTGCTTCTTCGCGTCATCGGCAGCGACGCCGGTCAGTTCCAGTGTCTTGGCGATGTGCTCGACGTAGGCCTTGCGCTGCTCGGCGTATTCGTCCTTGCTGTAGTAGTCCGGTGTCGGCAGGCCCAGGCCACCCTGGCTGGCGGAAGCGATTTGCGTCTTGGCATCGTTGTAATCGGCGCGCGAGCCGAAGCGGAATACACCGCCACGGCCGTTGGCAAAAGATTCGCGCAGGTAGGGGGCGATGTCCTTGCCCGTCTTCAGCGCGGCGATCCTCGCCAGATCCGGCTTGATCGGATCGAAGCCGGCCTTGTCGACGGCCGCTTCGTCCATGCCGGAGCGATACATCCAGCCGAGTTTCTGCTCGTTCGAGCCGGCCTTCGCCGAGTCGGAATTTCTCGCCGCTGCTTCGACGATCTCGTGCTGGGCGTCGAGGCTCTTTTCCGACAATTGATCGAACGCCCCCCAACGCGTGCGATCGGAAGGGATCGGATTGGCGGCGACCCATTTTGCGTTGACGAAGCCGTTGAGGTCCGAGCACGGGCTGATCGTGGTGTCCAGCTCGCTCGACTGGATCCAGCCGACCGCCGGTTCGGTGTCGTGCAAGGTCAGAACGCCTTGCGGGTGAGCGATTCCGGTTGCGCAGGCTAGGGCCAGCGCGAGCGCCAGCGGTTTGATGCGGAAGATTTTCATGCAGTACCTCTTGTCTCGTTGTTGCTCTTGGTGTTGTGTCCGCTATCGGCGATCGCAACTCAGATCGATGACGCAATCTCTTCTCTTCCCTTCTCCCGCCAGTGGGAAAGGGTGATTCGACATCTCCCGAATTACTTCACTTTATCGCTCGTGAACGATTCTCAAAATCCTCTTACCAAATTTTTACGTTTGCCCCGCCCCTGCGCGCCATGGCATCGCCGGCCTTGCAACCGAAAGCCTGGGCGAACGCAGGAGCGTTGCTGACCGGGCCATTGACGCGGTACTTGGCCGGTGCGTGCTCGTTCGACTGCACCTGGCGGCGCAATTGTTCCGGCCGCTGCAGTTCGCGCCAGCTCTGCGCGTAGGCGATGAAAAAGCGCTGGTCGGGCGCAAGACCATCGACGGTAGTCGTGCCTCGCCCCTGTTCGGTCGACTTGAACGCATCGTAGGCGACGAGCAAGCCACCGAGGTCGGCGATGTTCTCGCCGAGCGTCAGCTGGCCGTTCACGTGCAGACTGTCGATCGGCACATAGTCGGCGAACTGGCGCACCAGTACTGCGGCGCGCGCATCGAAGCGCGCGCGGTCCTCGCTGCTCCACCAGTCGGCGAGATTGCCGTGCGCGTCGAACTTGCTGCCCTGGTCGTCGAACGAGTGCAGCATCTCGTGCCCGATCACCGCGCCGATCGCGCCGTAGTTGACGGCATCGTCGGCGCCGGCGTCGAAATAGGGCGGCAGCAATTGCGCCGCCGGAAACACGATCTCGTTGCGCATCGGGTTGTTGTAGGCGTTGACGGTCTGCGGCGTCATGTCCCATTCGTCGCGGTCGACCGCGCGGTCGAACTTGGCGAACTGGCGCCGCGCCTCGAAGGCGACGGCGGCGCGGATGTTCGCGTAGTACGAATCGCGCGCGATCTCGAGCTTCGAGTAGTCCCGCCAGCGTTGCGGATAGCCGATCTTCGTGCCGAGCGTGTCGAGCTTGGCCAGCGCCGAGCGCTTTGTCTCCTCGCTCATCCAGTCGAGATTGCCGATGCGCGCGCGCATCGCGGCCTTCAGGTTGGCGACCAGTTCGAGCGCTCGCTGGCGCGCCTCGGGCGGCATGACCTTGGCCACGTAAGCCTGGCCGAGCGCTTCGCCGAGTGCGGCGTCGGTGCTGGCTATCACGCGCTTCCAGCGTGGCTTGTCGACCTTGATGCCGCGCAGCGTGCGGCTGCGAAAGTCAAAATCGGCATCGACGAACCTGCTGCTCAGGTACGGCGCGGCATCGTCGAGAAGATGCCAGCGCAGGTAAGCTTGCCAGTGCGAAACCGGCAGACCGGCCAGCGCCTTGTCGACGGCGGCGAAGAAATCGGGCTGCGCCAGCGAAAATCGCTGCACGTCATCGCGTCCGGCGCCAGCGAACAACGCGCTCCACGCAAAGTGCGGCGTCAGGACATCGGCCTGCTGTGTCGTGTGGATGTGGTAGGAATTTATCGGATCGCGCAGCGCAACCGGGTCGAGCGACGCCTTGGCCAGCGTCGTCTCCAGTTGCAGCGCCCAGGCGGCGGCTTCTGCGGCGTTGCCGTCGCCGATCAGCCGCAGCATGCGCGCGATATGCGTACGATAGCGCGTACGCAGCAGGACCGATTTTGCATCCTGACGCAAGTAGTAGTCGCGATCCGGCAGGCCGAGACCGCCCTGGCCGGCATAGGCGATGTTGACGTCCGAGTCCTTCAGGTCTTCCTGCGCCTGCAGTTCGAATACGACGTCGATGCCGCGCGTGTGCCAGGTGCGGATGAGCGCCGCGACATCCGCAGCCGATTTCAGCGCGTCGACTTCGGCGAGTTCGCTCTGCAAGGGCGCCGAGTCGGCACGCTCGATCGACGCTTCATCCATTGCGGCGGCATAGAAGTCGCCGATCTGTTGGGCGATCGTTCCATGCGCGCCGGGCTGCGCTGCCGCATTTTCCAGAATGTCCTTTAGTATACTGAGATTGCGCTGCTCGATTTCCTCATCGACGCCCCAGACGGAGTAGTCGGCGGGAATCGGATCGGTGCGCAGCCAGGCGCCGTTGGCGTACTCGAAGAAGTCGCGGCAGGGACTCGTCGATGCGTCGAGGTAGTGCAAGTCCAGGCCGTGTTCGCCGGCGCCGAACGACAATGCCGCCACGCTGCCGGCAATCAGCAACGCAGCGCGTGACAGACGGCTGTGCAACATCGGGTTACCTGACATAAAAAGCGGCCGGGATGCCGGCCGCCGAAAGGACAAACGATCGGGGCCTCAAGCCCCTGCGCAGCGTTGCTCAGAGCGTGACAGGCGGCCAGTGCCGAAAGCCATGGCGGCAAGCAAACGACAGAGGGCTGAGGGCTGAGGGCCGAAAGACCGGCACGGCGCGATTAGATCACCGACTCGTCAGCCCTCGGCATGTTGCGGTCATGGCAGAACACGATCGGCCGGATGCGACCCCGACGGCAGAATGTCGGGGCCGATCGCGCCCCCGGAGACGATGAACGCCATCGCCTGATCGACGCTCCAGTCGGTCGTGATCAATTCCTCTACCGGAACGATCTCGAGATAGCCGCCGGTCGGATTCGGCGTCGTCGGAATGTAGACCGCCGCCAGTTCGCGGCCGTGCGTGTTGCGGAATACGCGCGTGACGAAACCGAAGGTCTTCAGTTCCGGCGACGGAAAGCCGATCAGCACGACACGCTGCGTTCCCGTCGGCTTGGTCTGCATCAGCGTCATCAGCTTCTTGGCGCCGCCGTAGATCGAATGCACGAGTGGAATGCGCTCGATCATTCGGTCCAGCGCCGCGAGCAAGCGCTGGCCGAATACGCGGTTGGCGGCCCAGCCGACCAGGTACAGCGCGACGATCGTGCCGACAAAGGCGATGATCGACTGGAACCACAACTGGCTGAGCCAGGTTGCGGCGCCGGGGAATACAGCGCTGAGCGCGGCGAACAAGCCGGCCACGGCCGGTGCACCGACGTGCGACAGAAAGCTGAAGATGAAAGCGAAGACGACCCAGGTCAGCCAGAGCGGAATGAACGTGAGCAACCCGGTGATCAGGTAGCGTTGCAGGTGAAGTCGGCGCATGGAATCCGGTTGTTGCCAGGGCCCTACATCATAGCGTGGCCATGGGCAGGCCGCGCTTTATTTGACGCTTGCCGGAACATTGTCGTCGTCGAGTTCGCGCAGCAGGCGGAATCCGATCGTGGTGTAACCGACGTCGACTCCGGCATCGTCCTGCACGTCGATGGCGCCGCCGGGCGCATCGCGCCAGGAGCTGCCGCTGAACATGCGATCCTTGCAGGAATTGTCGTCGGCCTTGCCGTTCTTGCAGTCGTGCGTCCATTCGCTGACGTTGCCAACGAGGTCGCGGATGCCAAGCTGGTTCGGCTTGAACTTGCCGACAGGAGCGGTGTTGGCGTAACCGTCGCTGCATGGCGCAGCTTCGCCGCGGCGCGTCTGCGCGTCCGCCATGTTGCCGAGCTCGCAGGCTTGGCCCTTGCTCGAATTCCAGTGCGTCGCATGGGCCCACTCCGCGTGCGTTGGCAGGCGATAGCGCGCGCGTGTGCGTGTACTCAGCCACTGCGCGAACGCGTTGGCGTCGTCCCAGCTGACGCATACGACGGGATGCGAATCGTCCTGGTCGAAGCCTGGCTCGCGCCAGCTCAGCTTGCGCAACAGCGAGAGTGGCGAGTGCGGCTCGCGGCACTTCGCCGCCGCACGGCCGGTGGCGCTCGCGAACGCGGCATATTCGCGCCGCGTCACTTCGTAGCGGCCGAGAGCAAAGGGGTGGCCGACGTCGAACTTCCGGCCGCCACGCGCAAGCTGGGCTGGCACGAACGAAAGTTCCGGACCGCCGTTGTCACGCAACGCCGCACCGGCAGCGAGATCCGACACACGCAGTTTCGCTGGCTTTGCCGGCTTCGGATTGGGCGCCTTTGGCGGGTCGGGTGGTCTCGCCACCGCTCCGGGCGGCGCGCTTTCCTCTGCCGGCACCACGGCTGCGGCTTCGGTTCCTGAACTCTGCGCAGGATCGGCTACGGTGGCATTGCCCGCGGCAGGATCAGGAGCGGCATCAGCGTCGGCCGCAATCGCTGGCGCCGGGGCATCGGTGGTGGGCGATGGTGCTGATCCTGCCGGCACCGGCTCGCTTGCGGCAGGAACGGCGGTCGCAGCCGCGGTCTCCTGGACCACTGCCGGTGACTGGCGCAAGCGCATCAGCGCGTAACCGATCAGCGCGACGCCGGCCACGCTCAGCACGATGGCCAGCACGATACCGGATCTCCCGCGCGAACCGCGCGGCGCCTCGCTCAAGCTCGGCAGCAGCTTTGTTGCGTACGCTTCATCCGGCTTGTCGCCAAGTTGCTCGGCGATCGCGTCGAGCGCGCCCTCCATCTGTTCGGCGCTCTGGAATCTTTCCTCCGGCGACTTGGCCATGGCCTTGTCGATGAACGCCTGCCAACGCCTCTGGCGCAGCGACAGGCGAGGAATCGGCTGCTCCACGTGGGCGAGGGCGACCGACAATGTATCCGGTCCGTGGTAGGGCAGGTCGCCGCTGATCATCTCGTAAGTGACCACGCCGAGGCTGTACAGGTCGGCGCGTCCGTCGATGGAGAAACCGCGTGCCTGTTCCGGGCTCATGTAGCCGGATGACCCGATCGTCGATCCCTCGCGCGTGACGCGCGCAAAATCGCTGGAAGCCAGCGCGATGCCGAAATCGGCGAGCAACGGCCGGTCGAGTTTGTCGAATAGCACGTTCTCGGGTTTTACGTCGCGATGCACAACACCGTGCTTGTGCGCGTAGCCGAGCGCGCGTGCCAGCGAGCGCACGATGGCGACGATCTCTCTTTCGTCTTCGCGCAGGTCGCGCGTCGACAGGTCGCCGTTCGGCAGATACGGCATGACGTAGTACAGGCGCCCGTCTTCGGTCCGTCCGACGTCGAAGATACTGACGATATTGGGATGATCCAGACGCGCTATGGTGCGTGCTTCCTGCTCGAAACGCGTGACGGTCTCTTCGCCGACGGTGCGCTCCGTGGACAGCACCTTGATGGCAACCGGGCGGCCGAGAGAGACCTGCGTGGCCAGATAGACGTCGGCCATGCCCCCTCGGCCGAGGCGGCGGGTAATTTCGTACCCCGCGATCTGCGGCGATGGCTCGATTTTTGCTTTATCCATAACGGCCCGGATTCGTCCCCGAGCGGATAGTAGCGGATGTGGCAAGGGGGCGAAATTGTAGCCAAACCGTTCCGGGGCGTTGGATCGACCGTTTATGGCGTGTTGGCCCGTACTCTGGCAGGCTTGCAGGCAATGGAATCATCGACACCAATCGAGGGGCTGTCCGCTCGCACGGCACGCGCCGCAGTCGATGCGGGCGGTTCCGCCGAACCGACGCCGGTGGTCGTCGCCCTGATCGGCCTGCCCGGGGCCGGCAAGAGCGTGGTGGCGCGCGCGCTCGCCGAAAAGCTCCTGCTGCGCCGCGTCTGTCGTGACGCAATACGTCAGGCCTTGTTCCCGCAGTGCTCCTATTCGTTTGCCGAGAACGCCGCCGCGTTCCGCGGCGTCATGCTCGCATTGGAGATCAACTGCCTGCTCGGCGAATCCACCGTTCTCGACGGCATGACTTTTGCTCGTCGCAGCGACCTGGAGAAGGTCGAGGCGATGGCGCGGCAGCATTCCTTCACGATGATCCCGGTGTACCTCGACTGTCCGCCCGAGGTCGCCAGCGCGCGCATTGCCAGGGACATGGAAGCCGGCGATCACCCCGCGCGCAATCGGAAGCCGGACATCGTCTACCAGGTCAAGGCTCGCTTCGACGAACCGCCGCGCAATGCGCTCGTGATCAACGCCAACCAGCCAGCCGCCGATGTGTGCCGGATCGCGGTGGATGCCGTGGCGCAGTTCCGCGGCATGCGCAGTATCAGCTCGGTTTCGTAGGGTCCTGACGCGGCAAGCCGGCCGCCTGCTTGCGCCGCACGTACAGTTGCTTGCGCACGCGCGCCACGACCTCGCCGCGCGCCGTCTTCACGTCGACTTCGAACCAGCGCAGAGCTTTTTCGCCGCCAGCCGTCGCGGCGCGCAAGTCGTCCAGAGTGGCATCGTCGAGCAGGAACTCGGCGAACACGTCTTCGCGCCCGGGTGCGACGAAGTCGATGGCGCCAGCCTTGTCCCAGACGATGTAGTCGCGCCCGAGCGACTCCATGACCATGATCATCCAGAACGGATCGGCCATCGTGAAAAGCGCACCGCCGAATTGCGTCTTGACGTAGTTGCGGTTGTACCAGGCGAGCTTGAGGCGCACGCGTGCGTAGCGCCAGTCGTCACTGAGCGCTTCGAGGCGAATTCCGGAGAACAGGAACGGCGGCCAGATACTGAGAAAGCGGCGCAGGCTCGACGGCTTCACGGCGGCATTCCATGCGGCGCTGTGGTCAGGTCTTCGGCGGCGCTTTGAGTGTGGCGCCCTTGAAGTAGCGCACACGCAGGTCGTGGCCGCGCTGGCTGCGGCCGATATACGTGAAACCCGATTTGCTCCAGACCGGGTCGCGGCCGTTTTCGCCGAAGCGGGTATTCTCAAGTTCGATGACGACGCCGATGCAGGGGAAGCCGTGGTTGCGCGCGTAGCCCTCGAGGATTTCCAGCGCGCGGTTCCACAAATGCAGAAAAAGGATTGTGTGCCGCCACTTGGCGCCGATGAAGGTGCGGTAGTAGTACATCGGCTGGCCAAGGCGCGGCAGCGTTACAGCCGCGGCAGTGCAGACGCCGGCGATCTCGTCGTTGTCGTCGCGTGCGTGCAGTACGATTTCCTTCAACCGCTGCCGGGACTGCGCTTCATCGCCGATCGCTTTTTCGCGACGCCAGAACTCGAGCACGGCTTCGCCCTCGTCCGGAAGGTCGGTCTGCCAGTGCGCGACGTAACGAAATGCGGAATGCGTGGTCACTTCGATGCTCCTGCAGCATCCGTGGCGCTGTTCGCGGGGCTGTAGCCGATGCCGGGCGTCGGCGGCTCGATGGGCAAGGGCGGAGCGGAGAAATCGACTTCCTTGAGCGCTTTTTCAGGCAACGCGTAAGCCGACGCGAGCAGGTCGCCCTCGTGCACGATCTCGGGAAACAACACGCCGGGCACGGCCTGCACGGCAAAGATCTCCTGCACGCCGCCGGTGAACTTCAGGAACGCGATCGTCTTGCCGGTACCGATGTGCACGACCCACACGCCGGACAGGCGATCGGAATTGTCGTCGGTGATGGGTATGTCGGTGAACGGCGTCGTGCCGCGCAGCTGCGACAGTCCGATGAACGCGACCGGGCCGATGAAATCGATGCCGCGGCAGAAGCCCGGCACGCGCGCGACGTCGGTGCGCTCTCCGGTCTTGACGTCGACCGTACACAGTGCGCCGCGCCCGGATTCGAGCACCCACAGGCGATTGTCGTACCAGCGCGGCGAATGTGGCATCGACAGGCCGCGCGTGATGACGCGATTCGTCGTCACGTCGATCAGCACGCCACCGTTGCGCTTGTTCGCGCGCCAGCCTTCACGCGCGTTGGTTTCGCCGAGCGCGGTGACATAGCGCGGGATGCCGTTGCGCATCGCCAGGCCGTTCAGATGACAGCGGTCTTCCGGCGCATAGTGGCTGACGAACTTCGGCCGCCAGCGCGGCACGAAGCTCGACTTCGTATCGAGCGTGCACAGGCACGAAAAGAGCGTGTTGACGAACCAGATCGCACCGTCCGCATCCCAGGCCATCTCATGAATGTCGATGTGGCCGGTGATGTGGCCGCGCCGCGCCATGTACACCGAGTCGTGCACGGGCGGATCGTGCAGGCGCTTGGCGACGTCCGGCATGTTGCGGAACTCGATGATTTCCATCATCGCGCCGAGCATCAGCCGCTGCCGGTCCGCGGCCATGCCCATCGGACGGTTGAAGGTGCGGAAATGTGTATTTATGGAATTGCCGTCCGGCCGCAGGATGACGAGCTTGCCGGCTTGGTAGGTACTCAGGATGATGCAGCCGCCGAGTTCGCGCAGGATGTCCGGGAAATTCGACGTGTGGACGCTGCCGAGCACCTGCTCGACGGTCTGTTCCGGAGGCTTCCCTTCGGCGCCCGAGGCATAGTCGATCGCAGGAATCTGCGCCGCTTCGGCCGTGGCGGGCGGCAGCGCCGCAGGTTCAGCCGATTCCCCGTCCGGCGCGGACTTTACGTCGTGTTCGCTCATGGCGGCATTGTCGCGCAAATGCCGCCGTGCAGCGATAGCGCCAATCTCGCCGGGCCGGGCCGCACGTGACGCGGTCGCACTCAACACCGTGTCGATCCGCATCGCAGCTGGTGCTGGGCGGCGACATCCGTCACTTGCCTGATGCCGAACTCATCGATAGCTCAACGGCAAGGTCGCGCGTTTTCGACGGTGTGGCAACTAAATCGGTCAGCGCGCCGGATGGCAACGCCTTCTGTGGCAGCCGAACTGGTGCCGGTGCCTCTCCCGGCTTGTTGCCGGATGCGGAATCGGTTTTCGTCCTCGCCTAAAGACGACGGCATTGTCGCGCAATACCGTCGCCTCGCAACAGCGGTCGACTAGATCAAGGAGTTGCATCCGTCGAAAAAGGCGTCAAAGATCTCGTCGTCCTGCTGAACTTCGTACGCGCCGATGTCCGCGACAGGCGGATCGATGCTGCCGATGGGCGCGGACTCGCGTAAGTAGTTCCTTACGCCGTTGGCCGTCGAGCTGCCGCGCTGGTCGTACATGCCGGCGCCGCCGCCCGTGCCAACCGTGTTGCCCCTGTCGATCGCGGGGCTGGTGCTGCCGAGCGCATGCGTCTTGGTCAGTCCACCGTTGTTGTTCAACGGGCCGAGCAGTGGACACGAGACCTTGGTGTCGTGGGGCAACGTGGCATTGGTCGCACGGATCAGGTTGTTCGCGGGGGTGACGACGTTGCCACCGTTGATTGTCATGCCCGTCCCCGTTGTAAAGAGGTCGTTGTCGCTCAAGCCAACGGAGTTGTTGGATATCAACGTGCTTTCCAGCATTACCGCCATCGCCCCATAGGAATTCAATATGACTCCGGCGTAGACCGGCGCGCTGTTGAATGCGATCGTCGAATTGTACAAGTAAGTCGTTCCCGAGTTGACCCACATTCCGCCGGTTGTGAGTGTTGCGGTATTGCCCGAAACGGTACTGTTGCCGAGCTCGAACGTGTTTCCCGCCGGGGTGGGCGAGTAGGCATCGATGCCGCCGAACGAGGCAGCTGAGTTGCCCGATATCGTCGTCGCCAAAACGGTCGCGTTCCCGTTGACATACACGCCACCGGCTCGCGACGTCGCTGAATTGCCGCTGATCGTGCTGTACTTGGTGGCGATGCCGCCGCGGACAAAAGCTGCCCCGCCGGTGCCGTCTTTCGAGGGGTCAGAAGTGACCTGGTTGCTGGCAATTACGCTGTATTTGACGTTCAGATTTCCCTTTACGTAGACACCTCCACCTGCGGCGCTGACGCTGCCGGTGGCGGAGCCATGGCTGACGGTACTGTGCCGTAAAGTCAGATTGCCCTTCACGTAAATGGCGCCGCCAAGTGGCGTCACACCGCCGTTGTGCGTGATTTCGCACTGTGTGACGGTGGCTGAGCTCAAGGTGACATTTCCCGCCGACCAGAGGCACCCGCCGTAGGAAGTGGGACCAACGTGCAGGATATAGCCGTTCTCGAGGGTCAGGTTATAGACGCCCAATGTCCCGGTGCCGACATGGGTGATAACGCGGCTGTCGGCGTAACCCCGGTAAAGACCCGAGGCATCGATCGACAGCGGGTGTACCGCCCCTGACCCGTCGATAGTCAGTGAATTCTGCGCGACCTGGATATAGGAACCTACCAGGGTGATCTTGTTGGACGTAGCCGTGCAATCCAATCCGGCAAAGTCAATGGTCGCGCCTTCCGCTGCGCCCGTGACAATCGAGCGAAGAGTCCCTCCGCCGCCGTCATCAAGGCAGGAAGTAACCGTTACCGCGAGCGTGACTGTCGGTGCGGCCAGGCAGAAGACCGAAGCGATGCAAGCGGCAATTTGCTTGCGGCGAGACTCGTGGAGCGCAGACAGGATATCCCCATTCATACGACTCTCCCGGTATCAATGACGAGTATTGCACTAATCATCACGCCCCCAGAAGTAAGGTAGCACAAGTGGTGCAGTCTGGAAACGTAAAAATCGGCCGCAAGGGCCACGCCATTGAGAATGACCGCGAATACTCGCGACGACCACCGACGCGATGTCCGCGCAGCGCGGATCGGCAAGAAAAGTCCGCTTCGTCAGAACGACAGCGGCGGGCAGTCGTCGAGGTCCGTGCTGAACACCACGTCGTTCTGCTGCAATTCGAGGCGCCGCTGTCCGTCAGGAAGCCGTTGCTCGTGCCGTTGACGCCAGCGGAACCGAGTTGATCGCACAGCGGCTGGCCGCGCTGGGGTGCGACGCTCAGAACAACAGCGACGCCATCTTGCGGCGGTAAGTACCGACGAGATCTTCGTCGTCGAGCGTGGCGAACGCGGCGATCAGGCGCTTCTTTGCCTGGCCATCATTCCAATCGCGCTGCGTTTGCAAAATATGGAGAAATTCATCGAGGCCCGCGGCGGCATTGCCTTCGATCAGCAGGCGCACGCCGAGCAGGTCGCGTGCAGCGTGGTCGGCGGGATCCTTCGCCAGGCGCGCGCGCAACGTCGCCAGATCGGGCGCATCCTCCAATACTCGGGCGAAGTCGAGCTGGTGGCGCAGACGCTTGGCCTTCGCATCCTCGGCCACGTTCGGCGGCAGCGCATCGAGCTCGGTTTGCGCCGCATCGGCCAGTCCCGCGCGCATGAAAGCCAGCGCAAGGTCGAGCTTCAACTCCGCCTTATCGGGTATCCGTGCGATCTCCTGCTGCAGACGCGCGATCGTCTGCTCGGGGGTCTCCGCCGGCCCGGCGTCATCGGCGGGTGGCGCTTCTTCTTCCGTGGCTTGCGCCGCGCCGAGATGGCGTTGCAGGAATTCGCGCACACCCGATTCCGGCAGGGCGCCCATGAATCCGTCGACCATCTGGCCGTCTTTTACGAGCACGACGGTCGGCAGGCTGCGGATGCCGAACGCGGCTGCGAGTTGCATCTGTGCATCGGTGTCGACTTTGGCCAGCTTGACCTTGCCGTCATAGCCGGCGACGACCTTTTCGAGAATCGGCGTGAGCGTCTTGCACGGGCCGCACCAGGCCGCCCAGAAGTCGACGAGCACGGGCGTCGTGAGGGACGCGCGAATGACGTCGGTTTCGAAGTTCTGTTCGGTGGCGTCGAAGACGCTTGCAGTCGCGGGCATGGGCATTCCTGGCGTGATGCGAGAACGTGGAGGCGTCGGCCAATGCTATCAAGGTGTGCGTCCGGCAACGCAATGTCTACGCGAATTCGGCTCGAGATGGCGCCGACCGGCGTGCCGTCGTGCACCTGCTGACTCCAGCTTTCTGTAGCGTGGGCGAATGCGCGGCTGAACACTGCCCGGCTGGCGGTTCAGGCGGCGTCCTGTTATTTTCGCTCGTGACGGGGGCGTTCGTGCGAGCCGATCGGTGGCAAGCTCGAACTTGAGCAGACGTACAGAATGTTTCGGGGGAACCGTGACGGGAAGTGAACGCCGCAAGACGGAAGCCAAACACGTCATCGCCTTGAAACGCGAACTCAATCAGGATCAGGTCCTGGCCTTGACCGAGCTCGAGAAATTCGGCTGGGAACTCAAGTTCATCCGGCGGCCGATGTTCAAGGATCCAATTCCTGTGGTTTTCGATTCCGATCGCCGGCATTTCGCCATCTTGAAGGCCGACGGAACGCTCGACGAGAACCCGGGGTTCGACATCCGCAAGTAACGGAAATCCGATCCTGCAATATCGGGGAGCCCGGTTAGCTCGCCCGGGATGCCGGTGATCGGAAGCACCCGCCGCCGGCCACGGATCGACGTTCGTCGGATGCCCGCAGGAGTCCGGGCCTGGCGCCGAACGGCGCTGTCGGAGCCATTCCCACGCGTTGCCCTTGTACCTGCCTGAACGGGAATCTATAGTCGAATGACAAACCGCACGGGCCACGAGCGCATGACGACAACAGCCGGACAACGGCGGTCAGCGGCAACGATGCGCTTGCGCGCACACTCGGACTGGTCACGCTGAGCATGGATACTGCGCGCTGGAATCTCGCCGGCAATGTTTTTGAGCGCCTGCTCGGTGCGCCCGAAGGCGAGCGATCGGCCTTGCTCGAAACTCTCTGCGGCGAAGATGCAGAGTTGAAGAAGCTCGTCGTTTCGATGCTGGAGTCGGAGAACTCTGCGCTGCGTTTCGAGCAGAAGCTCGAACATGGTTCGTTGACCATCGAGACGACGACGGAAGTCCCCCTTGAGCAGCAGCAGACCGAAGTCCAGATCGGGCCTTGGCGCCTCGTCAGCAAGCTCGGCAGCGGCGGCATGGGTGTGGTCTGGCTGGCCGAGCGCGCCGACGGCCAGTTCGAACAGCGCGCGGCGCTGAAACTGATCAAGCGCGGCATGGATTCGGAGGAAGTGCTCAAGCGCTTCCTGCGCGAGCGGCAGATCCTCGCGCGCCTCGACCATCCGCACATCGCGCATCTGCTCGACGGCGGCATCGCCGCGGACGGACGCCCGTACTTCGCCATGGAATATGTCGAAGGGCTGCCGCTGCTGCGCTACTGTCACGAGCGCGGCGCGAAGCTCGAAGAACGCCTGAAGTTCTTCATCGACGTCTGTGCGGCGGTGCAGTTCGCCCATGAACATCACGTCGTGCACCGCGACCTCAAGCCGTCCAACATCCTCGTGACTGCGACCACAGGCGTCAAGCTGCTCGACTTCGGCATCGCCAAGCTGCTCGAAATGGACGACAGCAGTCCGGATGCGATCACGCACTTGCAGCGCGATCGGCCGATGACGCCGGCCTACGCCGCGCCCGAGCAGATCCGCGGCGACAAGATTACCGAGGCGACGGACATCTACGCGCTCGGTTGCGTGTTGTACGAACTGCTGACCGGGAAGCGCTCCTACGATTTCAGCGGCGCGCACGAGCCCAAGGACGTGCTGCGCATCATCGAAGCCTCCGATCCGACGGCGCCTAGCCGGCTCAAGCTCACCGCACCGCCGTTGCCGCAGCGGCGTCTGCGCGGCGATCTCGACACGATCGTGCTGACGGCGTTGCGGCGCGAACCCGAACGCCGCTATCCCAGCGTCGCCGCACTGTCCGCCGACCTGCAGAATTTCCTCGGCGGCAATCCGATTTCGGCCCGGCGCGACAGCGTGTTCTATCGCGGCTGGAAGTTCGTGCGCCGGCATCGCACGGGACTGGCGGCCAGCGTGATGGTCGCGGCAATCGCCGCGGCGACGCTGATTTTCGAGTTGCGCGATCGCATCGCGCTGCCGCCTGTTCCGCAGGGAACGTCGCTGGCCATCGTCGACTTCAACAACCTCTCGCGGAATGCGGACAACGGTTGGCTCACGACAGCGCTCTCTGAAATGCTTGCCACGGAACTCGCGGCAGGAGGCAAGGTGCGCGTGCTTCCCGATGAGCTCGTTCGAGATGCACGCGCGGGTCTTGCGGCGCCATTGGCCGGCGGCTACGCGATGAAGAGCCTGGCCACGCTGCGCAAGCGGCTCGGCGCCGACTTCATCCTGAGCGGCAGCTACCTGGTCGGCGGTGGAACCGACGCGACTCTTCGCCTCGATCTTGCTCTACAGGACACGCGCACAGGTGATGCGCGGGCGACTTTCGCGCAATCGGGCAAATTGGGAGACCTGGCCTCTTTGGTCGAGAAGGCTGGCGCCAACCTGCGAGAAAGTTCGGGCTTCGCGCCGGCAGTGCTCGCCGCCGAGCAGAGAACGGACAAGGCACAGCCTCCCAACACCGAAGTTGCGCGGCGCATGGCGTTGGCCGTGGACGCATTGCGCAAATACGACGCCGCGCGTGCCAAGGACGAACTTCTACAGGCGATCGTGCTGGCGCCGGGTTATGCACCTGCGTACGTGTACCTGGCGCAGGCTTGGAAGTTGTTGGGAAATGACGAGAAGGCCTTGGCGTATGCTCAGCAAGCAGCGTCGAATGCGAATGATCTGCCCCCGGTGCAGCGGCTGCAGATCGCGCGCGAGGTAGCGATCCAGAAGCGGCAGTGGTCAGAGGCGTTGAGTGTGGATCAGCAATTGCTTGTGCTTGAGCCAAAGAATCTGGAACTTCACCTTGGTCTGATCGATGATCTGCTGCACGCCCAGCAGCCGGATGCGGCCGACTCGGCTCTGACGAAGTTGCGAGCGCTGCCCGGCGCTGACGACCCGAGAGTCGAACTGAAGGCGGCGGAGGTCGGGCAAATCCGAGGCGACCCGAAAGCCCAATCTCTGCATGCACGGCGCGCACTGGCAAGCGCGCAGCAGCACGACGAACCCGCACTCGCAGCAAAGGCCAAGCGCTCGCTGGCGGTAGCCCTCGGCGACCTGGGGGAGTACGACAGAGCCGAGACCCTCGCACGCGAGTCGATTGCGGACTTCCAGCGCGTCGAAAATCCGAAGGACGAAGCGGGGGCGCGCACCTCATTGGCAATCCTGCTGGCCGCACAGAATCAACCACAGGCAGCGCTTGAAGAATACGAACGTGCGCTTGCGATTTTCCAGCGCATCGGTGATCAGAATGGACTCGTCGCTATCTACAGCAACATGACTTTATTGCTGTGGGACCGCGGCGATAAGGATGCGGCAGAGACTGCGAACAAACGGGTGCTAGATTTCCGGCGCGAGACCGGCGACATTGGTGGACAGGGCTGGGCCTTGTTGACGCTGGCGCAAATTCAGTTGGACGACGCCGCGAGCGACGCAACGCTGGAAACCTATCGACAGGCGATCGAGCTCGACGCCCGCGCGGGACAGCGGGCAAATCATTTGCTCGCGCTGGAGAAGTACAGCGAAGCGCTGCAACTCCGCGGCGATCTCGACGCTGCACGCGACGTTTGTCAACAAGCGCAGGCGGAGGCCGTTCAAACGACGAATCCGGCTTATGTGGCCAATGCGGAGCTTCGCTGCGCTCTCGTCGCGTTGGACCGAGGGGATATCACGGCGTTCACCGCAGGCATAAAGCGCGTGCAGGATCTTGCCGCGGAGTCTGGCGATGTCGAAGCGCCGTCCATGACGGGCTTGCCATTGGCGCGCGTGGACGTCGCGGAAATGGACTATCAGGCGGCACTGAAAAGGCTGCCGGACGTCATCAAGTATTTTGCCGCGGACGGGCAGGTAGCGAACGAAGCTGAAGCTCTGAGCCTCGCGGCGTTCTGCCACGCCGGGCTGGGACAAGATGAAGAGCGCGATCGCGCCGCCACACGAGCGCGCGAACTGCGCAGTGCCATTACGCTGCGTCTTCCGGGGGCGACCATCGACGTGGAGCTTGCACGATTGCTCGGCGTCAGCGGACAACAGAAGCAGGCAGTATCACGCCTGTTGGCCTTGGCGGACGACGCGGAAAAACGTCAATGGATCGCGCTCGCACTTCAAGCGCGCCTCGGTGCAGTCCAGTTGTTGGAGCAGATGAGCGATCCGACTGCCCCCGACCAGCGCAAGCGGCTGGAATCCGCCGCGAACGCACACGGATTCGGCTGGGTGCTCGCTAGGTTGACGCCGAAACCCAAGGGTTGAGGCCAACCCTTGGGTGATCTATCTAAGAGTCTCGATAGACGGGAACGATCACGGCGACGTAGTAACTCGGCTGAACCGGATTGTTGACCTTCCCGGACAGGAATTGCACGGGTGCCTTTGACCCGCCGTTCGCCGTCAGCTTGATCGTCTGCACTGACGCCTTCGGCTTCGGCAACGAGCTCGCCGCTCGATGGATCGCTTTCGTGACTCGCGCGATTGCAGCTTCTTGCTTGGACATAGCCATGACGAAACCCTCCTATTGGTGGTGGAAGATGGACGTTGTCGGCTCGGCAGTGCGAATCCAGGCAAGACGCAGGAGCACGACTCAGTCTGGCTGGACTGGTGAATTGACCTTGGGCATCAGCCCCGGTTGAACTGGCGAATTGACTTTGGCCGCCGTTTTCACCTGATTGGTCGTCTGTCCCGGTTGAACCGGCGAGTTGACCTTGGCTGCCGTTTTTTTCGGCTGAACGGGTGTGTTGACCCGGGCAGCTTTCTTCGCCTTCACTGCCTTTTTCACTTTACGCTTTGCTGTCTTCTTGGTCTTGCTGGCAGCGGACACTTTCCGCTTGGGCGAGGCCTTCCTGGCGGCGGCCTTGGACTTCTTCTTTGCAGCCTTGGCTGGTGCACGCTTGCCGGGCTTCTTGCTCTTCTTTGCGCTCTTCTTTGTGGCCATAGTGGCATCCCCTGGTTGAAGGTCGATGATGGACTCAAGTGGCAACGAGCACGTCCCTGCATAGCTATCTGGCGCGGCAGAATTTGCAGCTGTCCAAACGGTAATACAGGAAAGCGCAGCGGCAATTACATGGGCTCCGCCTCGTTCAGCATACTACCAATACAACGGCACGTCTTTCGAGCGAGAGGCATCCCTCAGGCTACGGTAGTGAACCTTTACGGCCTTACCGGCAACTCAGGCGTTCGGGGAATCGCTTCGACGTTGCAGCGCAGGAGATCTCATGGCACGGTGCAGACGGTTGCTTCCGCCACTGCTGATGGCGCTGTCCGCGTCGGCGTCCGCCGGGGTCGGCTTGCCCGGTCCGGGGTTCGGGCCCGAATCCGTAACGGCGGAGCCCGGCAACGAGATTTTCCCGAACGGTTTCGAAGCGCCGTTCACCCTGACGATCACCAACGATGTCGGCTGGTGCAACGTGACGATCGACGACGGCTCGCCGGACAGTTCTCCGACGATCACGGCTCCGATCTTCCCCGGCATCGCAGCCAAACTGCACGCCGATCCGTTGAATGGATTCGACTGGGGATTCTGGAACGGAACTGACGACGGCGACGGCTTCACGATGCAGGACACTACGGTCACGATGACCTCGGACCGCAGTGTCGAAGTATGCTGTCCGATTCCCCCCGCTCAGGGGGGCCATCCGGACTGCAGTTTCTGACGCAACGGTTGCTCAGGCTGCGTCGGACTGCGCAAATCACTCCGCCGGCAAGGCGTAACCCTGGCTCGCCTCGCTCGCCTCGCTGACCAGCGGCAGCGGAGCGCCGTCGCTCTTGTAGACCTTACCGGCTTTCATGACGAAGCTGACCTTCTGCAGCTGGGCGACGTCGTCGAGCGGCTTGCCGGCGACGGCGATCACGTCCGCATACTTGCCGGCGGTTACGCTGCCCAAGTCCTTCTCGTGCTTGAGCAGCTGCGCGGCATGCGTGGTTGCGGCCTGGATCACGAACATAGGCGGCATGCCGGCTTCGACCATGTAGGTGAACTCCTTGGCGTTCATGCCGTGCGGGTAGACGGCCGCGTCGGTGCCGAACGCGATCTTGACGCCGGCCTTGTAGGCCTTGCCTGCCGTAGCCTGGATCAGTGGTCCGACGACCTTCGCCTTTTCGGCAATCTGCGGCGGGTAGTAGCCAGGCTTTTCGGCCATCTCCTGCACGTATTTGCCGGCGATGATCGTCGGCACGAGCCAGGTGCCGTGTTCCTTCATCAGCTTGATGTCCTCGTCGTTCAAGAACGTGCCGTGTTCGATCGAATCGACGCCGCCGACGACGGCGCGGCGTATCGCTTCGGCGCCGTGTGCGTGCGCGGCAACCGTGAAGCCGTAGTCGTGCGCGGCGGCGACGATGGCCTTGACCTCGTCGACCGTCAGCTGGGCATTGTCCACGCTGGAACTTTCATCCAGCACGCCGCCCGAGGGCATGATCTTGATGAGGTCGGCGCCTTCCTTGTAATGCTGACGCACCGCCTTCCAGGCGTCGTCGGGACCGTTGATGATGCCGTCCTTCGCGCCGTGGTCGCCTTCGAGGTCGTGGCGGTAGCCGTCGGTGTCGTCGGCGTGACCGCCGGTCGAACCGATGGCCGTGCCGGCCGTGAACATGCGCGGCCCCGGCACGATGCCGGCATTGATCGCGTTGCGCAGCGATACCGAGTCGTAGTCGTTGTCGCCGACGTTGCGCACGGTCGTGAAGCCGGCTTCGAGAGTGCGCCGCGCGTAGACCGTGCTGCGGATCGCGTAGTCGGCGGCGTTCCAGCGGAACTGTTCGCTGTAACGGTTCGGGCTCGTCTGCGAGGTCAGGTGCACGTGGCTGTCGATCAGGCCCGGCAGGCAGGTCGAGGTGCCCAGATCGATCGCGGTCGCTCCGGCAACGTCGCTACGGCCGCTGCGAACTTCCCTGATGCGCTCACCTTCGATCACGATCGTCGATTCACCGAGCAGCTTGCCGGCGGCGGTATCGATCAGATGAGCGCAGTGCAGCGCGATCGGCGCATGCGTCGCAGTGTCGGCGGCGAGCGCAATGTCAGTGACGGCAAGCGCGGCGATGGCCGCGGCGATGGGGGCGATGCGCATGGAGCGACTCCTGTGGGAATCGCGGCATGTTACGCGGAACGCCGGCGCGCGCCTATGCCGAAAGCTGGGCGTCAGACGTAAGCATTTGTGACCTGTATCGCAACGCGTATTCGGCTACGCCACCTCGCGCGCACGAGACACTGCGACGACCGCCTCAATCACGTCGCGTTGCCGACGATGCCTTCGCGCACCGCATAAAGTGCGGCCTGCGTACGATCTTCCAGATGCAGCTTGGCAAGAATCTGGCTGACGTAACCTTTCACTGTGCCTTCGGTCAGGTTCAGGCGGCGCGCAATCTGCTTGTTCGAAAGGCCTTCGGCGATGAGGCGCAGCACATCGGCTTCGCGTGTGGTCAACGATTCGCGTTCCGAGCGCGGCTTGCGCAGCAGCTCCATGAGCTGGCGCTGCGCGGCCGGGGCGAGGAATGCCTCGCCGGCCGCGACGCTGCGAATCGCACGCACGAGGTCGCTCTGCAGAGCATCCTTCAGCAGATAACCGATCGCGCCGGCATCGAGCGTGGCCCGGATCAGCGCATCCTCGCCGAAACTGGTGAACACGAGCACGCGGATTCCGGGAACCTGCGCGTGCAGGCCGCGGATCGTGTCGACCGCGGAAATCCCCGGCATCTTCAGGTCGACCAGCGCGAGGTCGGGGGCGAGCTTTGCCGCCACCGCAAGCGCTTCCGTGCCGTTCGCGAACTCGCCGATCACCTGCATGTCATCGCGACCGTCGAGGATCGCGCGTACGCCTTCGCGCACGATGGCATGGTCGTCGACGAGGATGATGCGGATCGGCGGCAACTCCGTCTCCGGTATGGACTCGGCAAAACTCGCTTGCATTGTAGCTTCTGGTCCTTTCGCTGGTGGGTTGCCGGCGGGGTGTTGCCCGGTGGGCACTGTGTAGCCTGCATTGATGCGCGCACGCTACTGACTTTAGTCAGGTAAGGCATGGCCGTTGGCCGGGTCAGTCATGCAGGAATTGGCAATTCACGGTGGATGCTGCGCGGTTCAGTGCACACCGTCGGAAAACCAGATCGGAAATGACCGAGTTCAGCCTGAGCAGAATTGCCTTCGGTATCAGGCCGAACGTGCCGTCCAGCGCAACACGCAAGAGGAACTATGCCGTGGCGCCGGCCGCTGCAATACGGTCGCAGGAGAGGCTGCGTGCCTGACTTTCGTCAAGGCGGCCCTCCGTCTTCGCGGTCGGCGCGCGGAATACGTGCTTCGATCAGGGTGCCGTGCGGCGAGTTCGGCGCGATGCGGAAACGTCCCTTGAGGATTTCGACACGCGTGCGCATGCTGCCGAGGCCAACGCCGGGACGGAATTCGGCAGCCAGCCCGCGTCCGTCATCGGCGACCCGCAGCACCGCTTCGTCCCCTGTGACAGCAGCTTCGATGCGCACGCGCGTTGCGGCAGCGTGACGCAGCGTGTTCGAAACGGCTTCCTGACAGACGCGATACAGCGCTTCCTCGTTTTCCAAGCGCTGCGGTACATAGCCGGAGAAATTGGTCTTGATCGCCAGCCCTTCGGGCATCATCACCGCGAGCAGCTTGGTTAGGGCGCCCGGCAGCGCCTGTGTGCGCAGATTTTCCAGTCCGGCGAACGAACGCCCCTGCCGCGAGATGGTGGGCTGGCTCATGCTCTCGGGTGGCGCGAGCTGGCGCAACAGCATGCGCAGTTCGGCAAATGCGGTCTGCGCAAGTTGCTGCAGGCGCGCGACGCGCTTTTCCCCCTCGGCGGGGCTGCGTTGCCACGCCGCGCCGAGTGTCTGGCTGAGCAGGCTCATCGACGACAGGATTTGCGTGACATTGTCGTGCAGATCGCGGGCGAGGCGTTGCCGCTCGGCCAGCACGGCGGTCTCGCTGGCGCGACCCGACAGGCGCGTATTCTCGATCGCGACCGCGAGATAGTCGGCAACCACCTCGAGACTGCGCCGGTCGAGTTCATCGAACTTTCGATTACCTTCGACGTTCAACACGCCGAGCACGCGATCGCCCACGCAAATTGGCACCGCCAGTTCCGCCTGTGCCGGGGTCACGCCCGGCGGACACCTGTAGCGCGGATCGGAGCGCACGTCGTTGACCAGTTGTGTCTGCCGCTCGCGCACGGCCGTGACCATGATGCCGCTGCCGCTGATCGACAGACGATCCTCCTTGTCGATCTTGCGCTTGTAGCTGCCGCCGCGGATGCGCACGACGAGCGTGCCTGGATCGTCCGGATCGACCAGTGGAATATCCACATTGGGAAATTTGAGCACGCTGTGGATGGCGTCGGCGGCACGCTGCAGCAACGCATCGCAGTCCGGTTCGCGATGGATATCGGCGGCAATGCGCGCGATCAGCTCGAAGCGCAGACTGCGCCGGCGTTCGTCTTCCTGGCGGCGCGAATGCTCGATCGCAATCGCGGCGATGCGCGCGATCAGTTCGAGGACCTCGATCTGCGCCTCACGGAACTTGCGCGGCGGCGCGAGGCTCACGGCGAAGTAACCGAGCAGGCGCTCCTGCCAGCGAATCGGCAGGCCCATGACCTGATGATCGAGGATCGTGTCGACGATCGGCTTCGGCA
>Ga0157375_10000178_pt1 | contig 59417 bp, 52 predicted proteins | sample M35metaG_FD_115311 | JGI IMG/M metagenome (GOLD analysis project Ga0157375, IMG submission 115311) | Miscanthus rhizosphere microbial communities from Kellogg Biological Station, Michigan, USA - M3-5 metaG | ecosystem: Host-associated > Plants > Roots > Rhizosphere > Soil | place: USA: Michigan...
TAATTTTATCGAAAGGGGCAAAAGTAGGAAGCCCGGCAAAGCCATCACCAAAACTTTGAAATTTGGGATACAAATGCATTTCACGAAGTTTCTTTTTAGAAAAATCGAAAAGATCTTTCTGTCTTTCAACTGTATAAACTAAAGCTTTCATTGCTAATAAAACAGCAGTTTGGTAACCACAACCTGTTCCTATTTCAAGCACTTTTTCTCCTGGTTTCACCTGCAAAAGCTCAGACTGTTCTGCTACTGTTGAAGGATGAGAAATCGTCTGATGCGCCAATATTGGGAAAGCACGGTCTTCGTATGCAAAATCCTCAAAAATACTTTCAATAAAAAGATGTCTTGGTACTTCATTTATTGCAGAAAGTACATTCTCATCCGAAATCCCAATCTTGTGTCTGAGATATTCAACCAAATTTTTTCTTTTCCCTTTATGTACAAACGAATCATGCATCATCAACAGTTATTAGATAGTGTAGCTACAAAAGTAAAAAAACAATCAATACTTATCAACCTAAAACCTATCATCTATTTCCTAATACCTAAAATTATTATCTTTACAAAAATTACAACGCTATGTTAAAAGCAGGTTTGGTAGGCGCCGGACATTTGGGAAAAATACATTTAAGACTTCTTAATCAGTCTGATAAATACGATTTCGTAGGTTTCCACGATAAAGATGTTGAAAACGGAAAAAAGCTAGAAGCTGAATTCGGATATAAATATTTTGAAAATTTTGATGATTTGCTCGATCAGATCGATATGTTGGATATTGTAACTCCGACGATTTATCATTATGATTATGCCTTAAAAGCCATCGAAAAAGGACTTCATTTCTTTATTGAAAAACCTGTTACGCAAACATTGCAACAAGCCGAAGAAATTCTTTACAAATGTCGTGAGCATGGCATCAAAGCGCAGGTTGGGCATGTTGAAAGGTATAATCCGGCTTTTATGGCAACGAAAGATTTTATTAAAAATCCGATGTTCATTGAGATCCACAGATTAGCTGAATTTAATCCTCGTGGAACAGATGTTTCTGTGGTTTTAGATTTAATGATCCACGATCTAGATATTTTATTAAGTGTTGTAAAATCTAAAGTTAAAAACATTCATGCAAGCGGCGTTTGTGTAGTAAGTAAAACTCCGGATATTACCAATGCGAGAATAGAATTTGAAAACGGATGTGTTGCCAATCTTACGACTTCAAGAATTTCTATGAAAGGGATGAGAAAAAGTCGTTTTTTCCAGAAAGACGCATATATTTCTGTTGATTTCTTAGAGAAAAAAGCCGAAGTGATCCGAATGAAAGACGCTCCCGAAAACCCTACTCCATTTGATATGATTATTGAAAATGCTGATGGAGAAAAAAATCAGATCTTATTCGAATATCCGAATATTCAACCGAATAATGCGATTTTAGATGAACTAAATTCTTTCGCAGATGCAATTATGGAAAATAAAAATGTGGAAGTTTCTTTGGAAGACGGAACGGAAGCTTTGAAAGTAGCGTTGGAGATTATGAAATTGATTTCTTAATTTTTTAAACACAAATTACACAAATATTTTTCACGAATAGTACAATATAACATTAATAGGAACGGGTTTTAGCCCGTTTTTTTTATTAACAAGTATTTGATTTTGCATAGATTAACCATTCAGTTTGTTATTTCAATTAATATTTTTTAATTTTTATTCAACAAATTTTAAATATATTTGTCATTATCTATAAAATAATTAATTCTAAAAACAATCCCTAATATTTAAAAAATCAAAACTATGAAAAGAGCCATTCTACTATCCGCTTTTTTATTGTCTCAATTTGGGACATCACAGCTTTTAAAAACAAATGGTCAAAAAATCGTGAATGATAAAGGTGAGAATATTCAATTGAGAGGTCTCGGTTTAGGAGGATGGATGTTGCAGGAAGGATATATGCTGAAAACAGCCGATTTTGCCGGCCCGCAATACAAGATCAAAGAAAAAATTGCAGAATTGATCGGTGAAGACGGCATGAACAATTTTTACAAAGCTTACCTGAAAAACGGAATCACGAAACAGGATATTGATTTCCTGAAAAAGGCAGGATTTAATTCTATAAGACTTCCGATGCATTATAATTTGTACACTTTACCAATTGAAAAAGAGCCAAAAAAAGGGCAAAATACATGGTTGGAAGAAGGCTTTAAAATGACTGATGATCTTTTAAAATGGTGTGCAGACAATAAAATGTATTTGATTTTAGATCTTCATGCAGCGCCGGGCGGACAGGGAAATGATGTGAATATTTCTGACAATGACAAATCAAAACCGTCACTTTGGGAAAGCGAAGAGAATCAGAAAAAAACAGTCGCTCTCTGGAAAAAATTAGCCGAAAGATATAAAGATGAAGCCTGGATTGGCGGTTATGATCTAATTAATGAACCCAATATTAATTTCACAGGTCAAAACAAAAACGGAACCGATGAAATGTCAAATGCCCCACTTTGGAAATTACAGAAAGACATTACAGAGGCCATTCGTCAGGTTGACAAAAAGCACATGATCATTATTGAAGGAAACGGCTGGGGAAACAATTACAACGGTTTAACGCCACTTTGGGACAACAATATGGCTTTCAGCTTTCACAAATACTGGAATTACAATAATGATGAAACATTGAAATTCGCCCTAGATTTAAGAGAAAAATATAATATCCCGATCTGGTTGGGCGAAACAGGAGAAAATTCTAACGTTTGGTTTACAGAACTCATCCAGCTTTTGGACAAGCACAATATCGGATATGCCTTCTGGCCCATGAAAAAAATTGATAATATTGCCGGAATTACCAATGTAAAAATTACTCCGGAATATCAAAAATTATTGGATTACTGGAAAAATGGCGGTGAAAAACCATCAAAAGAATTTGCCACAAAAACTTTAATGCAAATTGCCGATAACTATAAATTCAGTAATGTTGAAATTAAGAATGACATTATTGATGCCATGTTCAGACAAACAACGGAAAATTCAACAAAACCTTTTAAAAATCATCAGGCTCCGGGAAGAATTTTCGCTTCGGAATATGACTTGGGAAGAATGAATTCTGCATATTTAGATAAAGATTTCATTAATCTTTGGGTAAGTGATCCCGCAAAAAGATCAGAATGGAATTCAGGAAATCAGATGAGGAACGACGGTGTAGATATTTATAAATGTAATGACAAAATCACCAATAAATATTACGTCGGAAAAACGGAAACCGGAGAATGGATGCAGTATACCATCAATTCAAAAGCCGACAAAAACTACAGTTTTGATATAAGATATTCCGCCAATAATGATTCAAAAATAACAATTGAGGATACATCCGGAAAGCAATTGGCTTCCGTTTCATTAGCATCCACAGGAGGAAACGAAAACTGGAAAACCTTTACAGCAAAAGAAATTAGCCTTAAGAAAGGAGAAAATAAAATCAGAATTAAATTTGAAAATGATGGTGTCAACCTGAATTATTTTGAAGTGAAATAAAGATTTAAAATATATCTGAAAAAATAATTTTAAAAATGCCATTATACAACGCAAAGTTTAGATAATTTTAAGTATTTTGCCCCAAAAATTATAACTTTATGGAAACACAATCTCCTTTTGAACAATTTGATGAATTAAGAATCGACAGCGCAGCAAAAACTTTTCTTGCAGAAGCAGCGAAATGGACAACATTTTTAGCTATATTAGGCTATATCGGAATAGGATTTATGGTCCTTGCCGCTATCTTCATGATGACTTTGGGTGCGTCGATGAGTTCTTACAACAGCATGATGCCACTGGGTGGCGGCATGATGTTTTCTCTTATCTATCTCGCTATGGCGGCGCTTTATTTTTTCCCGATCAACTATCTTTATAAATTTGCTTCCAATATGAAATCTGCTTTACGCACAAATAATCAGGCAGAGCTTACAAAAGCATTTGAATATTTGAAATCTCATTATAAATTTATAGGAATTCTTACGATTATTCTATTTGCCGTTTACATTCTGGCTGTTCTTGGTATAATGGTGACAGGATTTAGTAATATGAGATAGAACAAACTTTTTAAATTATTGATAAAATATATTAAATTGCAATCCCTTTTAGAAATCTAAAAGGGATTTTTTTAAACCAAAATATTATGAAAAAATTAGGTCTGCTTTTTCTTTTGATTTCAGCATTTACTTTTGCTCAGCAATCAGCTTTAGAACAAAAAATCAATTCTCTTATTAAAGGCAAAAAAGCAACTGTAGGAATTTCTGTTTTAGGCTTTGAAAATGGTTTTAAATACAACAAAAATGCAGATAAAAAACTTCCGATGCAGAGTGTTTTTAAATTCCATATTGCGGCGGCGGTTTTGGATTTTGTTGATAAAGGAAAATTGTCCTTAGATCAGAAAATTTTACTGGATAAATCAAATTTACTGGAAAATACATGGTCGCCCCTTCGCGACAAATATCCTAACGGAAATGTAGAAGTTCCGTTACGTGAAATCCTTGAATTTACCGTTGCTAAAAGTGATAACAATGGCTGTGACATCATGCTTAAACTTCTCGGAGGAACTCAAACCGTTCAAAAATTCATGGATTCTAAAGGCGTAAAAGGCTTTCAGATTAAATATAATGAAGCAGCCATGCACAAAGACTGGAATGCTCAATATCAAAACTACAGCACGACAGCTTCTGCTGTGGATGTTCTGAAAAAGTTTTACGACGGAAAATTATTATCAAAAAATTCTACAGATTACCTGATGAAAGTAATGTTATCTACTTCAACAGGATTAAATAAAATGGTTGAACAACTTCCAAAAGGTACTCCAGTAGCCAGAAAAACGGGAGCTTCCGGAAAGAATGATGCTGGTCTGACAGGCGCAGAAAACGAAATCGGCATCGTAACTTTACCGAATGGCAAGCATTATGCAATAGCTGTATTTGTCAGCAACTCAACAGAAACCGATGCCGTGAACTGTAAGATCATTTCTGACGTTTCCAAGATTGTTTGGGATCATTTTAATAAGTAAAATTTAAAGCTTAATTTTAAAGCATAAAAAAACATTCGCTATGAAAAAAATATTGTTACTAGCAGGAATATTTAGTTTTTCATTCTTCTACTCTCAAAAGAGCGAAAACTATCTGGCACTAAAATATGGAAGCATCTGTTGCGGAACTCCTTCTACGGAACCTGTGATGAATTATTTAAACCAATTTCAGAAAAAAAATAAAATAAAATCACTTGAAATTTACAGGCAAAGTGGTTTGGGAAGAGAAGGTGAATTTAATTTATATATCGGAACAGACAATCTTTCAAAAAAGCAGAAAACAAGCTTCATTAAAGGTTTACAGACCGCTGTAGAAACTCAAAATAACGCAAGACAGAAAAATCATGACGGAAGAGTAAGCTTTCAGCAAGAAGAAACGGTAAAAAAAGCTGATCTGGCAAACGCAAGAAATTTAACTATCTATAAAAAATAAAAGAAAAATGATCAAAAACATTGTAGTTATCGGGGCAGGAACCATGGGAAACGGTATTGCACATACCTTCGCACAAAGCGGGTTTAAAGTAAACTTGGTAGATGTATCTCAAGATAATTTAGACAGAGGATTGAAAACCATTACCACAAATCTTGACAGAATAATTGCAAAGGGAAACCTTACAGAAGAACAAAAAGCTGAAACTTTAGGAAATATCACCACTTTCACAGTGCTTCAGGAGGCTGTCGGAAATGCAGACCTGATTGTAGAAGCTGCTACTGAAAACCAGGAACTGAAATTGAAAATTTTCGGTCAGATGGATGAATTTGCTCCTGAAAACTGTATTTTGGCGACAAATACTTCATCAATTTCTATTACTAAAATTGCTGCAGCTACAAAAAGAGCAGACAAAGTAATTGGAATGCACTTTATGAATCCTGTTCCGATCATGAAATTGGTTGAAATTATTAAGGGATATTCTACTTCTAAAGAAACTTTTGACTCAATTTACGAAATGAGCAAAACATTAGGAAAAGTTCCTGTAGAAGTAAATGACTACCCAGGATTTGTAGCTAACAGAATTCTAATGCCAATGATCAACGAATCAATCGAAACCCTTTACAACGGTGTTGCCGGAGTTGAAGAAATTGATACGGTAATGAAACTAGGAATGGCTCATCCGATGGGACCTCTTCAATTGGCTGATTTTATAGGTCTTGACGTTTGTCTTGCGATCTTAAACGTGATGTACGACGGTTTCAAAAATCCTAAATATGCACCCAATCCATTGCTGGTAAATATGGTAATGGCAGGGAAATTAGGCGTAAAATCAGGAGAAGGTTTCTATGACTATTCAGAAAGCAAAAAAGCAGAAAAAGTGGCAAAAATGTTTTCGAAATAAAGAAGAGTGAATAAGTGAATTGTCAGTAGTTAATTTTAAATAAACAGAAAATTGACTTGTATTAACAAAATTCACTATTTTTCTTCGATGAAATTTAAAGAGAAATATATTCAGATATCCATGGTCATCATTACTGTAGTGATGACCATTTTGCGTTTTTTACTTAATGAAAAAGGTCGGATAAATCCAGATTCGATCAGATACATGAGGTTTGCCCGTGTTTTTCCTACGATTGACAACACAACTACCCCTTTGGGATATCCTTTAAGTATAAAATTCGTCACTTTATTTGGTTTTGATGAATTTTGGGGAAGTAAAGTGATAGGAATTCTGGCTTTTCTTTTCATTGTCTTTTTTGCATGGAAAAAGAATTTTTATCCTCGAGAATCTATTGTTGTAAGTGCTTTATTCAGCTTTCTTTCAATTTTTTCGTATACAATGAGTGAAGCATTGATTCTTCCTTTTGTGTTCCTGTTTTTATATGTTTCAAAACAAATCATTGACGGCAAATTAGAAAAACGGAAGGCTATATTTTACCTATCTTTACTTTTAATAACTCTTTATAACATAAGATACAGCGCGCTTTTTTTTATTGGCGGAACCGGACTTTACGGATTGGTTTTCTGGAAAAGAAAATATGCTTCAACTTTCATAATTTCAGCGGTAACAGGATGTATTTTTGTTGTTTTGTATAAATTTCTGTTTATTGATTATTTCAACGAAAATTATGTACAAACATTTTTAGAAATCGGGCTCCATCCTACTTCACAACTTTTGGTGGAATTATTTCAAGGCTTGGCAGCATCTTTCAACCCATTTATTCATATTGCAGATCCGGGAGGCGGGAAAATCAATTATGCAATTTATGGAATCGGAGTTTTCAATATCCTTTTAATCATTTATCTTTTTGTTAAAAATAAGCTTTCTGAAGTTGAATCTTTTTTTGTATTCATGGGTATTTTCGGAATTATTTGTTCGTATTTTATCCAATACGTTTATTCTGTTAATCCCATTGATTATAGATTGATAGCGCCTTTCAGCTTACCGATCTGGTTGGTTTATTTCAAAAAATTGTTTGATATTTTTGGTGTCAAAATATACGTTATCGGTATTTTAAGCCTGATGTCCGGAGTGCTTTTCACATGGCTGTCAAAAGGAAATTATCTGGAAAACAGAAAAGAAATCAAACAATTCTTAAAGTCTGAAAATTTAGAAAAAGTGCCTTTACAGTTTTATCTGGAAAAAGAAGAAGACCTTGAAAAAATACAGGTTGCCGAATTGATAAGCACCGTAAATCCCGAAATCAGGATAACATTTAAGCCTCAGGATACTTTGCAGAAAACAACTTTGACGCGTTATAAAGTTTTACAAAAAATTAAGATCGACAAGAACAAATATCAATAATTTTATTATCTTTGATTCAAAGTTAAAACATTAAAAAAATGAAATTACCAAAGTTTTTATTAGCAGATAATTCGGAATTTCCAGAAGATCTATTCGTAGTTCATACAGAATACCCAAGATTTATCTTAAACGTTGAGGAAGAAGAAGTTGAGTGGTTAGATGATTTAGAGGGTGATGATGAAGAGACGATGGCAGATGAAGCTACAAAGGTAGTAGAAGCTGCGTTCAAATGGTGTGACGAAGAGTTAGCGAAGTACGACGAAGAGGAAGAAGATTAATAACATCTAAAAACATAAAAAAGGAACTCAAATGAGTTCCTTTTGTTTTTTATTTATTCAGCCTTATTAAATTTCAATAATAAAAGATTGTCCTGATATAGCTCCAGAACATTTCCTGTAACTACATATTTGTTGGCTTTTCCTACCATATCCATGAAGTTTTTCTCAACACTCATATTATCGCAAGCCATTCTTGTAGAACCCAATGCTCCGGCAGAAAAATTACCTGTAGCCGGATCTACTTTTGCTGTTCCGAAATAATTGTTGCATCCGCCATTTCCAGTGATCTTTTCTCCTTCAATATTCAAAGTAGGGATTTTTCCTTTTACATTATCAGCCAACGCCCATTTCGTATTGCTTAGTGAAGGTTGAGCTTTACCAACTTTTGAAGCTGATGACCCCCCCGACATCGCACCACAAGATGCCAAAACTGCTGCCGCACATATACTTAAAAAAAGATTTTTCATTTTTTTCTTTTTGAGTTAACCAAATTTACGTAAATATTATTATTTAAACGGGTTTCAGGGGATTTTATTGTTTTTTTAACGATTGTTTTTAACCGTAAATTATATGAATATTTATACCTCTTTTCTTAAATAGATACTTCTATAAACTCAGCATAACATTGCTAAGCGCAAAAGCAGTCCAAGCCATCTTATTTCACATTTAACAAAAAAACGGACTCATAAAGTCCGTTTTATAGTATATTTTTAAATCGTTATCCTAAAAATTACCCTCTTAATTCTGCATTAAACTCTTTCTGGAAAGATTTAACCAAAGAGTCCATCACAGCAGTAATTTCCTTTTCTTCCAATGTTTTTTCTTCATTTAAAAGTTCAAAGCTCATTGCATAAGACTTCTTACCTTCCGGAAGATTTTTTCCTTCATAAACATCGAATAAATTGATATTTTTAATGAAAGGAGATTTATTCTTTTTAGCAGTTTCAAACAAATCCTGATAATTAACGCTCTTATCAATCAATAACGCTAAATCTCTTCTGATTTTGTTGAATTTAGGAATATCCTTAAACTTTAATTCGTTTTTAGCACGCAATTCCTGAGCAAATTCCAATTCGATTTCTGCGTAGAAACATTCTTGGTCAATGTCAAAATCTTTCAGCATTTGAGGAGCTACTTTCCCTATTCTTACTAAAGTTTTTCCATCAACTTCATATCCTAAAGCATCAGAAAATCTTTCGTCAGACAAAGCAACTTCCTTATAATCAACAGCTAGTTTCTCTAACAAAACTTTCACATAAGCTTTTAAATTATAGAAATTCGTCGCAGATTTTGGCTGAAGCCAGTTTTCAGCAACATCTCTTCCCGAAATTAAAATTGCCAATTGTTTTCTTTCTTCGTATTTATCTTTTTTATAATAAATTTTTCCGAATTCGAAGAATTTAATATCCTGATTTTTTCTGTTGATATTGTAGATCGCATTTTGAAGAAGCCCTTCCAATAAAGATTTTCTCATGAACCCAAGATCATTACTCAACGGATTCAATAGCTTTACAGCATCCGTTTCGTCTTTTACAGAAGTCAATGAATTGTTCATTACTTCATTGAAACCAATGCTTTGTAAAGTTCTTGCCCAGTTGTTTTCCAACTCGTCCTGATCCTGAGCACTTAACTTAACTGGCGTAAACGAAATTTTTTGCGGCGCATCAATTTTATTGTAACCGTAGATTCTTAAAATCTCTTCAATCACGTCGATTTCTCTCGTTACATCAGCTCTGTAAGCAGGAACAGAGATTTCAAAACCGTTTTGGATTTCATTTAAGACCTGAATTTCAAGTGCTTTTAAAATTTCTTTTACCTTTTCTCTGTGGATTTTTGTCCCTAAAATCTGTTCGATTTTAGAGAATCTGATAATCACATAGTTATCTTCAATTTTCTTTGGATACTCTTCCAAAAGATCTCCTAGCATTTTTCCCTCTGCCAATTCCTGAATCAGCTTGATGGCATGGGTAATGGCAGTTCTTGTAATATTCGGGTCAACACCTCTTTCAAATCTGAAAGATGCATCTGTATTTAATCCGTGGAATTTTGCTCCTTTTCTCACCGCTACCGGATTGAAATAAGCACTTTCCAGGAAAATAGTTTTCGTTTCAGCAGAAACTCCCGAATTGGCACCTCCGAAAACTCCGGCAATACACATTGGGTTGTCTTTTCCGTCTTTGATGATGATTTCAGAACCGTTCAATGTTCTTTCAACACCGTCTAAAGTCGTGAATTTTGTTCCTTCTTTTACAGTGCCAACCTTCACTTTTTTATCTGCAATCTTATCCGCATCAAAAGCGTGAAGCGGCTGACCGTAACCATGAAGAATATAATTTGTAATATCTACAATATTGTTGATCGGGCTTAATCCGATGGCTTTTAATCTGTCTTTTAACCAACTTGGAGAATCAGCAACTTTTACGTTTTCAATTACCGCACCGATATATCTTGGACACAATTCTGCATCCTCAACTTCTAATGTAAAATCGTGAGAACCTTCATTATTTAAAGTCTCTGAACTTACTTTTTCAAACTCTGATTTTTGCTTATTTGTTGAAAGAAAAGCGTATAAATCCCTTGCAACACCGTAATGAGACATTGCATCGGTTCTGTTTGGTGTTAAGCCAATTTCGAAAACTTCGTCGTTTGTTAATTCAAAATAATCTGCAAAATTTTTCCCGACTTCATATTTTTCTTCATCCAATACCATGATTCCGCCGTGATCTTCGCTCAGTCCTAATTCGTCTTCTGCACAGATCATCCCCTGAGAAATCTCACTTCTGATTTTTGCTTCTTTAATCTCAAAAAAGTTTCCGGTTTTGTCATAGATTTTTGTTCCGACAACAGCTACAGGAACGGTTTGTCCCGCTTCCACATTCGGAGCACCACAAACAATGTTCAACACTTTTCCGTTTCCTACATCTACCGTTGTTTTCTTTAATTTATCAGCATTCGGATGCTTTTCGCAGGTTAAAACTTTACCCACAACAATCCCTTCCAGACTTCCTTTTATGCTTTCAAATTTTTCTATCCCTTCAACCTCAAGACCAATATCCGTAAGGAACTCACCGATTCTTTCCGTCTTCAATTCCGTTTTGATATAGTCTTTCAACCAGTTATTTGATATTTTCATCTGACAATTTCTATTTATTTTTTAAGATAGATGGAACCATTCGGTTTCATCTATTATATTTTGAAAATTTTATTTGAATATTTATGCAATTTTAATGCACCAATTTTAGTGTACAAATGTCGTGTTTTTTTGAGAAATACAGAAATTTAAAAGGAACTTAATACTCCTTTGAATATGTTTTTTTCTCTGCAATATATTCAATTTTATTTCCGTTTCCTGTTCTGAAAAGTGTTTTAACGGTCGTTCTCTGCTTTTCACCCGTAGAACTCGGAAGATAAGTCACAAAATGTAAATGAGGTCCGTTGCTCCAGCCTGTATTTCCGCTTAATCCAATCACGTCGCCTTTTTTCACCTGATCGCCGATGTTTACTTTTACTCCGTTTTGCTTCAAATGAAAATACTGGGCAAACGTCCCATCGGAATGTAAAATAGTGATGTAATTCGCCTGTTGTGCACAATTTATTGTCGGGCAACCTGAATTATTTGTTGCAACGAAATCAATCACCAAACCTTCTCTTGCAGCCAGAATCTCCGTTCCTTCCGGCATTGTAAAGTCTAAAGAGTTTTCATTCTGATGCGAAAACGTTCCGTTATAGCCCTGATAAACCATAAAAGATTTTCCCTTTTGAAAAGGAAGGTCATAATGATAATCAGAATCATATGTTTTTAATGTAACATCTCCAATATAGATCAAATAACTTGGCATTTTCTTAACTCCCCACTTTTTCTTTTTATCATTGACTATAAAATACGTTATTTTATTTTTGATTGATTTTGCCGGTAAAACCTGAGTTATTTTAAAAATTTCAGGCTTTCTCATGTTTTCCAGCTCGGGTTGTGATGCGAAGACAAAAGAAACAGGATAAATTTCCTGATTATCTGCATAATAAATTATAGTATCACCTTTTCTCTCATAATACATTTTAGTATTTTTTTGAGAAAATGAATTGATACATTGTAATAAAAAGATGACTGCAAGTGTTTTTTTCACATTCATAAGTGTTTATATGTAACTAAAAAAGAGATCCTGAAAAATCAGAACCTCTTTTAATTATTTATTTTAAATATTACAATCCAATAACAGGCATTGATAACATTAAGATATTTTCGTTTTCTTCAAGACCGTCAAGAGGTTCAATGATTCCCGGTCTGTTCGGTTGAGACATTTTCATTGTGATATCGTCTGCTCCAAGAATACCTAACATTTCTGTTAAGAATTTAGAGCTAAATCCGATGTTGATGTCTTCACCATTATAATCACAAGGAATCTGCATATCAGCCTTGTTTGCATATTCTGTATCTTCTGCGTGAAGATGAAGAATATTGGCAGACAACTTAAATCGCACCTGATTGGTAGATTTATTTGACATGATCGATGCTCTTTTGATCGCTCCTAACAAAAGGTTTCTGTTTATCGTCAATACATTCGGGTTTTCTTTTGGAATTACCGCTGTATAATTAGGATATTTCCCATCGATCAATCTACAGATCCAGATATGCTTACCAAAAGTAAATTTAGCCATGTTTTCGTTGAAGTCGATTTTAACGTCTTCATTTGAACTTGCTAAAATATTTTTGAAAATATTCAAAGGTTTTTTAGGCATGATGAATTCCATTGGTTCGGCATTCATCAGATCAGTTCTTTTATAGACTACCAATCTGTGAGAATCGGTAGAAACAAAATTCGTTTCATTTTCTCCAAACTGGAAAAGAACTCCCGTCATTACAGGACGAAGAGAGTCGTTACTTGTTGCAAAAAGCGTATTGGTAAGAGCTTCAGACAAAACTCCTGCAGGCATTGTCACACTTTGGGAAGCATCAAATTCCGGTAATTCCGGATAATCATCAGCATTGTCTAATGCCACTGCGAAATTATCTTTTTCATCCAAAATCTCAAGCTGACTTCCGGTACCTTCCGCATTATCCTTCACGGCTAATGTCAGAGGCTGTTCGCCGTAAGTCTTGATAAAATCCTGAAAAATCTTAGCAGGAACAGCAAATTTCCCCGAATCATCAGACTTCACCTCAAGAGAAGTTACAAGAGTTGTTTCGCCATCAGATGCTGTAATGGTAACGTTATTTTCGTTTAACTCAAAAAGATAGTTTTCTAAAATAGGTCTCGATTGAGAGCTTGATATTACGCCACTTACAGTTTGCAAAGCCTTCTGCAGTTCACCACTTGAAATAATAAATTTCATAGATTTATAAAATAAGTTTGTACAAATATAACAAATAGAAGTAAGACTGAAAAAAATAATGCAAAGTAGTTTTTAACAAACATCAAAAGAATTTTAAAAACTCCAATTTTATTTTTTTAAGATATAAATACATATAGAAATAATGATAGGGATTTTCTTTATGCAATTAATTATATTTGTAAATAATCTTTCACTATGCAAAAACCACCCATCCATAAAAGTTTTCTGAACGCTTTTCGAGGTGTGTTTTTTATGCTGAAATCTGAAAGGAATTTCCAATTGGAATTTTTGGCTTTTTTAATCAATCTCTTTTTAATTTTTTATTTAAAACTTTCCGATATTGATACAATTCTTGTTTTAATTGTCTCTTTTGGTGTTCTAAGCGCGGAAATTTTCAATACGGCAATTGAAAAGATTTGTGACATTATCCAACCCGAATTTGATAAGAGAATCGGTTTTATTAAGGATATTGCTGCCGGAGCGGTTATTTTGATGACGATTGCTGCAGTTATTGTTGGAATTTTGGTTTATTGGAAATATATTTTTGTTTGATTATTTTACATGCAAAGACCTATTTATTTTTATATTGACATCGCGATACTAACTGTTATTTTAATGAAAATAATCAATCTAAAATTAGCGTAATATTTTTATGTGATTCTATAATTTGAATTAAAATTTCGAATAAGGTTTGTCCGTTATCATCAATCAATTCATTCAGTTTCTGTTGAATTAACTCAATATTAAAAGGCTTTCCCTGCTTAATTTTATTTTCGTAAAATTCTTTAGTTAAATCAAAACCTAAATCTTCTTTTGACTTCTGAGAATTTTTCCACGTAATATCTGTTTTTACTCCGTACAAAATATCATTAAAACCATCCAGTGTTCCGACTTTCCAATCCTCATCTTTCATGAAAAGTTGAGAAACTTCTTCGTAGAAACCTTCTAGATTTGAAAAATGACTGCCATTGATGACAGTCATTCTCTTTTTATTGTTATTTGAAGTATTCAACTCCATTTTTGAATATATTGTGATAATTCGCGGTTGGAATGTTTTTCATTAACCCTTCTGCAAAACGTTCCGGGTGTCCCATTCTACCGTAAATTTTTCCATCCGGACTGGTGATTCCTTCAATTCCGAACAATGAATTATTTGGGTTGAACGGCATTCCGTGAGCGATGTTTCCCTCTAAATCCAAGTATTGCGTTGCAATCTGCCCGTTTTCATATAACTTTTGAATTTCCTCTTCCGAAGCCATAAAACGACCTTCACCGTGAGAAATCGGAATCGTGAACACTTGTCCTTTCATTCCTTTTAACCAAGGAGATTCATCGTTCAGAACCTTCACATTAACCATTTGAGAAATGTGTCTTCTGATCGCATTATGAGCCAACGTCGGAGAATTTTCATCCAAATCTTTGATTCTTCCGTAAGGCAACAATCCAGATTTAACTAAAGCCTGGAAACCGTTACAGATACCGATAATCATTCCGTCTCTGTCTAACAATTCATGAACGGCATTTTTCATCTTCTCGTTTTTCAACACATTAACGATGAATTTTGCAGAACCGTCCGGCTCGTCACCCGCAGAGAAACCTCCTGAGAAAGCCAGAATCTGAGAAGTTTTGATTTCCTCTACCCAAGCATCAATACTTTCATCCAACAATTGGTGATTGATATTGATTAAAGGTAAGCTTTTGACAACTGCACCTTCTTTTGCGAAAGCATTCAACGTATCATATTCGCAGTTTGTTCCCGGGAATACCGGTGCGAATACTTTTGGCTGAGCGATTCCGTGCTTTTTAATGATGATATTTCTAGGGTTGATGGAGTTTAATTTCTCATCAATTGCCACCGTGATTTTTTCTTTTTCAATTGTCGGGAAAAGATTTTCAAATGTATTTGTATTCGCTTTTAATAATTTTTCAATCGCAAATTCTGTATCATTAATTTTAATAACATTTGAATCTTTAACTTCTCCAATTAACTGAATACTTGTAGAACTTAACTCTTCTTTAGATTCAATGATTAAGCTACCGATATTTTTAGTTAATAAAACTTTTTCATCAACGGTAATTTCAGCGCCTAATCTATTTCCGAAGCTCATTTTTGCCAAAGCCACAGCAACGCCACCTTCTTTCACAGTTTTCACAGAAACAATTTTTCCAGCTTTAATATTTTCAAAAATCAATTCAAAAACAGTTTTTAAAGCTTCGTAATTTGGAAGTCCGTTTTCCTGAGCAATATGATTGTAGAAATATACTTTACTTCCTTCGTTTTTAAATTCAGGAGAGATAATATTTTTCTTTTCACCGTTCGCACAAGCGAAAGAAATCAATGTTGGCGGAACATTCAAATCCTGATACGTTCCACTCATTGAATCTTTTCCTCCAATGGCAGCCAAACCAAAGTTAATTTGAGCATCAAAAGCTCCCAAAAGAGAAGCCAACGGTTTCCCCCATTTTTCAGGATTCTGACCCAATTTCTCAAAATATTCCTGAAAACTGAATCTTATATTTTTATAATCGCCACCCATCGCAACGATTTTGGCAACACTTTCAACCACAGCGTAAGAAGCTCCCAACAAAGAGTTCTGCTTAGAAATCTCCGCATCAAATCCCCAACTTGCCAAAGAAACTGTTTCAATATTTTTTGCTCCGATGATCGGTAATGTCTGAACACTTCCTTCCATTAAAGTCTGCTGATATTTTCCACCTAAAGGCATCGCAACCGTAGTCGCACCGATTGAAGAATCGAACATTTCCAACAAACCTTTTTGAGAAGCAACATTTTTATCGCCTAATATTTTTAAGAAATTCTCTTCATTGAATGATTGAGTTTCTTCTTTTACTTCATTAAGGTGAGTAATTTTAACTTCCTGGCTTTTGGAACATCCATTTGTATCCAAAAACGCTCTTGAAAGGTCAACAATTTTATCGCCTTTCCAGAACATCTGCATTCTTCCTGAATCTGTCACTTTTGCAACCTCAACCGCAACAATGTTTTCAGCTTCACAGAATTTGATGAACTGTTCTTTATCTTTTGGTTCAACGACAACCGCCATCCTTTCCTGAGATTCAGAAATAGCAAGCTCAGTTCCGTTCAAACCTTCATATTTTAAAGGTAAAACATCCAAATTAACCTCCAAAGAATCAGCGATTTCACCGATTGCTACAGAAACACCACCCGCTCCGAAGTCGTTTGATTTTTTAATCAATCTCGTTACTTCCGGATTTCTGAATAATCTCTGGATTTTACGCTCTTCAACCGCATTTCCTTTCTGAACTTCCGAACTCATTGTATGAATCGAAGTTTCGTCCTGTTCTTTTGAACTTCCGCTCGCTCCTCCTACACCGTCACGACCTGTTGCACCACCTAAAATGATGATAGAATCGCCAGCTTCAGGCTTTTCACGTCTTACCCAATCCACAGGAACTGCTCCGGTAACGAAACCAACTTCCATTCTTTTTGCTTTGTAACCTTCATCATAGATTTCAGAAACCATTGTAGTCGCCAAACCGATTTGGTTACCGTAAGAAGAATAACCGTTTGCGGCCTGTTTTGTGATTGTTTTTTGAGGTAATTTACCCGGTAACGTTTGATCTACAGGTTCTAAAACATCAGCAGCACCCGTCAATCTCATCGCCTGGAAAACGAAAGAACGTCCGGACAAAGGATCTCTGATCGCGCCACCTAAACACGTTGAAGCACCTCCAAAAGGTTCAATTTCCGTTGGGTGATTATGTGTTTCGTTTTTGAATAATAAATACCACGGTTCTTTTTTACCATCGTATTCAGCTTCGATCTGGATTGTACAAGCGTTGATTTCATCAGAAACCACCAAGTTCTCCAAATTACCTGTTTTATGGAAATATCTTCCGCAAACAGTCGCCAGATCCATTAAAGAGATTGGTTTTAATTCGCGTCCTAAGAATTTTCTTTTTTCGATATAATCATTGAAAATAGTTTCCAATGTATGTTTAAACTGTCCTTCAAATTCAATATTTGACAACTCTGTTTCAAACGTTGTGTGACGGCAGTGGTCACTCCAATACGTGTCTAAAACTTTAAGTTCCGTTTCTGTAGGATTTCTTTTTTCAGTTTTAAAATATTCCTGAATAAATTTCAAATCATCCAAACCTAATGCAAAACCGTGATTGTTAAAGAATTCCTCAAGCTGAGCATCATCAAAATTGATAAAACCTTCGTGAACAATCACTTTTGACGGTGTTTCTTCTGCAGGAATATCTAAAATTGATAAATCTTTTTCCTGAGATTCTACTTTATTGATCAAAAGGTCTTTAATTTTTGCTAAATCAGCTTCAGAAACACCTTCGAATTCGATCAATTTTCCACTTCTCACTTTAGACTTCTCATTTTCAGTCAGTAAGGCGATACACTGTTGAGCAGAATCCGCACGCTGATCGTACTGCCCAGGTAAAAATTCTAATGCGAAATGAGTTCCTTTTGCAGGATTTTCTTCGATTAAAATATCAGTAACCGGATCTACAAAAGTGCTGTTAACCACTTTTTCGAATTCACCATCATTTAATCCAAAAATGTCGTAAACGTTGTATACTTTTACGCTTTGGATCGACGGAACTACCGCTTTTACTTCATCAAAAATTTTTGGACTTTCTACATCGAAAATTCCTCTTTTTTCTACGAAAATTCTTTTGTTATTAGACATTAGATGTCAGATATTATATTATTAGACTTTATTTACTTAATTTGTTCGGATTATCCGGATGTTCTTTCTGAAATTGTTCGGCTTCTTTTGTTTCATTTTTCAGCCATTTATCAAAAGGATTTTTTTCAACATCATAGCCTAAAGCGTAAACATTTTTACCATCTTCTGAAACTATGAAATTAAAATCCGTAGATCCTGAATTCATCTTTCCATTATCATACGTATTAATCTGAAAGTATGGAAAATTTTCTTTTGGTCTTTCAACAATCTCAAAGAATAGTTTCTTTTCATTTTCAGACAATTTATTATAATGATTTACGTAATAAATATCAGAAAGCTGTTTATTTTGTTTTTCAAAAAACTGAAGAATTTTCTTCTCTTTTTCATTATATTTGAATGGATACGGATAATATTTTCCGTCAATTTCTACAGCATTTCCGGATTTTGTAATGGGTTGAACGATTTCTCCCTTAAAATTCATCATTCCCCAAGTTCCGCCAACGATTGCTTTATGTTCGTCTTCGGTTTTTTCCCAATCACAGCCATCACAAAACGCAGCATAGCCATAATTAAAAGAAGATACAAAATCGTGTTCAGGTTTGATAATTACCGTGCCGTTTCTGTCGACAAAACCAACTTTCCCATTTTTAACAAATCTTCTTACGCCTTCGGAGAAATAATCTGCTCCATTGTCGTAAAAGAAAGGTCTGTACAGAAAATTACCTTTTTTGTCATAGACATATCCAAAGGCGTTTTTTTCGTTTTGTTCATCTTTTTTAAAACCATCAAAATAAATCGTCTCCCCTTTTACTAATTCTCCATTTTCAAGGTTTGAGAAAATTTTAAACTGCGCCGGAACGATAATTTCACCCTTCTGATTTTTTACTCCAACCAAAGAATCATTTGATATAAAATACTTTAAAACATTCTTTTTCTGAGAAAAGGAAATCATTGGTATCAATGAAATGGTTAAAAGTAGTTTCTTCATGTTTTGGTTGAAATAAAATATGCAGCCCAAAAAGACTGCATATTGTTTATACTTTAAGATCAGCCTCCAAACCTATCAGGTCTTTGTTGGTATCCAGAATTGGTTGAACTTCATTGGCAATGAATTCTTCCGTCTGAATCGGAGCAAAACCGATAAAGTTTTTAGGATCTAAAACTTCTTTTAATTTTGATTTATCTAATTTTAAAGAATCGTCGTTTAAGATTCTTTCAATCAGATCATTTTCTTTACCTTCTTCTTTTACTTTTTTAGAAGCTTCCATTGAATGAACTCTGATCACTTCGTGGATTTCCTGACGGTCACCACCAGCTTTCACTTCTTCCATGATGATGTATTCTGTCGCCATGAAAGGAAGTTCTTCCATAATATGTTTGTTGATTCTGTTTGGGTACACCACAATTCCGTTCATGATGTTGTTCCAGATCAATAGAATCGCATCAACCGCTAAAAACGCTTGTGGAATTGTTAATCTCTTATTTGCAGAATCGTCCAACGTTCTTTCAAACCATTGCGTAGAAGCAACCATAGCAGAACTTGTCGTCAAAGACATTACATATTTTGCTAGCGCTCCGATTCTTTCACTTCTCATTGGATTACGTTTGTAAGCCATTGCAGATGAACCGATTTGGTTTTTCTCGAATGGTTCTTCAACTTCTTTAAGATTTTGAAGTAAACGTAAATCGTTCGTGAATTTATGTGCAGATTGAGCAATATTTCCCAATAAAGCTACCACTTTCGCATCGATTTTTCTGTCGTAAGTCTGTCCGGAAACTCCGAAAACTTTTTCGAAACCGAATCTTTTTGAAAGTTCTTTATCTAAGTGTTTAACTTTAGAATAATCACCGTTGAAAAGCTCAAGGAAACTTGCAGCAGTTCCTGTCGTTCCTTTTACCCCTCTGAAACGTAGCGTTTCAAGGAAGAAATCAAGCTCTTCGATATCAAGAACCAAACTTTGTAACCAAAGTGTCGCTCTTTTTCCAACAGTCGTTAACTGAGCCGGTTGAAAGTGAGTAAATCCTAAAGTCGGTAAATCTTTATACTGAATCGCAAAATCTGAAAGATTTTTCATCACGTTCACCAACTTTTTCTTTAAAATTAAAAGTCCGTCACGGATTTGAATTAAATCTGTATTATCTCCTACAAATGCTGAAGTTGCTCCCAAGTGAATAATTCCTTTTGCAGAAGGCGCCACATCACCATATGCGTGAACGTGAGCCATTACATCATGACGAAACTTTTTTTCGTACTCAGCTGCTTTCTCATAATCGATATTTTCTGCATTAGCTTTCAACTCAGCGATTTGCTCATCTGTGATTTCAAGCCCAAGGTCTTTTTCGATTTCAGCAAGAGCAATCCAAAGTTTTCTCCAATTCTGGAATTTGTTATTATGTGAAAAGTTAAATAACATTTCTTCACTGGAGTAGCGCTCTTCCAATGGATTTTTGTAGGAATTCATTCTTTCTTTTACTTTTAGATGCACAAAAATACGATTTTTTGGTGAGAGAGAAAAATGGTTTTTCTTAAACACAAATTGCACTAATTTTTGCACTAATATTACTATAAATATATCTTGACATTAATTTTTAATCTAACATTCTAAATTAAGGAAGATCTATTTTTTTTGTTTATATATATTTTTCAACCACCCCGTCAAAAATTTCTTTGAAATTTTCGCCACCCCTCCAAAGAAGGGGAATTTTTGTACTGATATTTTTTATTTGCTGAAAAAATCAAAGCCACTCTTATGAATGGCTTTGATTGATTTATTTCTAAAATGTTTTTACTGATAGATTACGACATCATTTTTCTTGATCTGGTAGCCTGTTTTCTTGTAAGGAACTAAAACATAAGTATCCTTTACATGGCTTCCGCTTTTCCAAAGTTTCCCTTTTCCCTGTCTGTCAAGGATGATGCTTTTTGCATTTCCGTCCGGGATAAAAATTTCCGCTTTTTTCATGTTTTTGCTAAAAATAACGGCAGTCATTGTAGTGTAACTTTTATCTGAGCTTACTTCGTTTAATTTGATTTTCTGTTCGAAAACCCTTACACAGTCATTTTTAATTTGTGAATATGCATAACCTGCCGAGCCGATACAGCCGTGAACATCTCTGTCACCTCCTACTATCGGAGCTTTTTTCTGTGCAAAAGTAACAGCTCCAACGAACATTGCTCCTAATAAAATAATTTTTTTCATATTTAATTTTTTTAATGTTTTCAAAATTGGTAAAAAGTATGCCAAAAATCTGGTATTAGTTTATTTACTCTAAGATATAAAAAAAGCCACTCAAAATGAGCGGCTTATAAAAATTATTTTGTCCAGTTTATTTTTGAATGTTTCACGTCTTCGGAATTGGTTCCGATCATGATATCAAATTCTCCGGATTCCCAGTCATACTTCAGATCTCCGTTATAGAATTTCAAGTTTTCAGGGGTAATATCGAAGGTAACTTTTTTAGATTCACCCTTTTTCAACATTATTTTTTGGAATCCTTTCAACTCTTTTACCGGTCTTGTGATACTTCCGACCATATCTCTGATATATAACTGAACAACTTCTGCCCCGTCATAATTTCCAGAGTTCGTTACAGTAACAGAAGCCTGAATTGTCTGATTCCCTTTTGGATTTGCATTAGAAACCGTCACATCAGAATAGTTGAACTTCGTATAACTCAACCCGTAACCAAACGGATACAACGGTGTATTACACTCATCCATATAGTTTGAACGGAATCTCTGGTATTCACATTTATCAACTAATTTTTGATCTAACGGGCGACCCGTATTTTTAGCATTATAATAAATAGGCACCTGTCCAAGACTTCTCGGGAAAGTCATCGGCAACTTTCCTGAAGGATTTACTTTTCCGAAAAGTACGTCAGAAATGGCGTTTCCAGCTTCTGAACCTGCGAACCAAACATTAAGAATTGCATCAGGTGTATCTTTTACATTCGTCAGAGCTAACGGACGACCTGTGAAAAGTACCATTGCAATTGGTTTTCCTGTCTTTTTTAATTCGTTTAACAAATCAACCTGAGATTGAGGAATGGTAATCTCCGTTCTTGAAGAAGATTCTCCGCTCATTTCTGCAGATTCTCCGATCGCCAGAACGATAACGTCTGCTTTGTTGGCAACGTCAACCGCTTCTTTTAATAATGCTTCTTTTGAGCGATTATCTCTGTCAGTTTTTTTACCGTGAGCCGCGTAAATGTCTTCTAATTTAGCGTCATAATCGATGTTGGCACCTTTCGCAGAAATGAATTTCACTTCTTTTCCTAAATTTGCCTGAAGACCCTGCATTAAATTAACCGCTTTATCATGCTGAGCAGCAACACTCCAAGTTCCTGCCATGTTTAAAGAATTGTTTACCAATGGTCCGATCACGGCAACTGTTCCTGATTTCTTCAAAGGCAACACCTGATTGTCGTTTTTCATTAAAACCATTGATTGGGTTGCTGCATTTCTGGCAATATTTCTGTTTTCCATATTGAAAACTTCTTTTGCTGCCAATTTTGCATCACCATATTTGTAAGGATCAGTAAATAATCCCAGGTCATATTTTGCTTCAAGGATTCTTCTAGCTGCCATATCGATTTCAGCCTGCGTTACTTTTCCTTCCGCTAAAGATTTTTTTAATGTCGTTAAAAAACCTTCACCGACCATATCCATGTCAACTCCCGCTTTTAGCGCTAAAGCTGAAACCTGCTGAAGATCTCCCATTCCGTGGTCAACCATTTCGTTGATACCTGTGTAATCAGTCACTACGAAACCTTTGAAGTTCCATTTATTTCTTAACACTTCAGTCTGAAGCCATCTGTTTCCGGTTGCAGGAACTCCGTCAACTTCATTAAAAGAAGCCATCACAGAAGCTACACCCGCATCCACAGCCGCTTTGTAAGGTGGAAAGTATTCATTGAACATTCTCACGTGACTCATGTCAACCGTATTGTAATCTCTACCCGCTTCACCCGCTCCATACAGAGCAAAATGCTTCACACAAGCTAAAATTGTATTTCCAACAGATAGATCTTTTCCCTGATACCCGTACACCATGTTTTTTGCCACCTCACTTCCTAAATACGGATCTTCACCAGAACCTTCGGAAACTCTTCCCCATCTTGGTTCGCGGGAAATATCCACCATTGGCGAGAACGTCCAGTTGATTCCGTCAGAAGATGCTTCTTTTGCCGCTACTCTTGCTGACTGCTGAACCAAATTCATATCCCAGGAAGCTGCTAAACCCAATGGAATCGGGAAAGTTGTTTCGTAGCCGTGAATAACATCCATTCCGAAAATCAAAGGAATTTTCAGACGGCTTTTTTCAACCGCTACTTTTTGAACCGCTCTGATTTTATCAGCCCCTTTTATATTGAATAGTCCACCGACTAAACCTTGCTCGATTTTCTTTCCGATATCAGAACTTTGAGCCAAACCTGTCGTAAAGTCGCCTGAACTTGGAAGGTTCATTTGTCCTATTTTCTCATCTAAAGTCATTTTCGACAAAAGATTATCTACAAAAGCTTTCTTTTTAGCCTGATATTGAGCCGTTTGATAAGACTGAACCGGCTTGGTTACCATTTCCTGAGCTGAAAACACAGGTGCCAGTGCTAAAGTGGCGATTACAATTAACTTTTTCATAAATCTATCTTCTTATAAATTATAGTTCTATTTTTTAGTCTTTTTAATAATGAAATATTTTAACACAAAGATCACTAAGATTTTTTTTAACAAAAGTTCCATTTTTAAGATCACAAAGGCGTTTCACTTAAACAAGATCACTAAGTTTTTTTCATTATTATTAATTTTAATGAATTATTTTTCTTTTCTTTTTGATAACATCCATTCGTACAATGCAGGATTTGAATAGGTCGAATCCCAGGAATTATGGTTGTCGTTCGGGAAAATCGTTAATTCTGCAGTTGGATTGACAGGATGTAAGTTTTGGTAAAAATTCAATGCATTTTCCGGTAAAACTACGTCGTCCATTCCGCCATGAAAAATTTTCATGTTTAAATTCTTGTACTGATCGATGTTCGCATACATCACTCGGTCTGTAGGTGCACAAACTGAAACTACCGCCGCAAACATTTCCGGATGCTCCATTGCCAGCTTCAACGTTCCCCAACCTCCCATTGAAAGCCCGGTAAGATAAATTCTGGAAGCATCAATCTTATATTTTTTCTGAATTTCTTTAATTAAATTATAAACAGTCACCGTATCCCACCACATATTTTCCGGACATTGGGGCGCTAAAATCGCAACAGGTTCCTTGATCAGATTTTTATATGTAAACGGACTGTGCGCTTTTACGATCTCCAAATTAGTTCCTCTTTCTCCCGAACCGTGAAGAAACACAATCAAAGGGACATTTCCTTTCACCTTTTGGGGGTAATCGAGAATGTAGGAAATTTTTTCCTGTCTTTTGACTTCCTTGTTTAATTCTGCTTTTATTTCCTGAGCGTTTAGACTAAGAGAAAATGGAAGAAGTAAAATTGGGAGGTGTTTTAGTTTTAATTTCATTATGAGAACTTTTAAGTTTTGGCTGAAGCCAATTTAATTAATTCCTTTTTATTTAAATGGGTTAAAACCCGTTTCTGTTGATAATTGGTTTTATGTAAATAGGATTTCATCCTATACTCTATTAAGTCGTCCCTTCGGGACTTCTTCGTTTCTAAATAGCCCCGATTGCAGCTTTGTTTGAGCTCATTTTTTGGGATTTCGGCGGCGGCTTTGCCGCCGCCGAAATCCCAAAAAATAGCGAGTGCGGAAAGCGGGATCAAGCTTCAAAAAAAATTATTTAATATTATACTTTTCCGATTTGAAGCTTAATTTCTTTAATCCTTGCTGAATTTCAGGAGCATTCATGAATAATTTCCATAAAAATCCTGTTCTGTAATTTTCAATCATCGGAGCGATTGTTCCCTGATCGATCGCCAAATATCTTGGAGTCGTCCAATTGTTATAATTAATAGAAGTAGCATCGTAAGGTCCGGCGGAACCTATGAATTTGGGCTTTTGAGTGTACATAAACCTTAAGAAATCCATAGATTCTTTTGGTGAATACGGAAAACTGCTCAAAGCTGCCGTCGGACTGATTACACCGTGATCATTTTGTGGAAAATGAGCATTGTAGCCTACACTTCCGTCTTCGTTTCTTGAATAACTTGCCGTTAATCCCCAATAATTTGGTCCGTACCCTTTCCATCCTTTTGGATTTTCAACGCAATATTTGTAATCAATAAGAACCTGATTTTTATTCAAATCAAAGTAATTTTTGATTAATTTATCTGATAAATTCGTCGGATCTAAGCCGATGTATGAATAATGTGCCCAAAACAGCGGTCCGCCATATTCTTCAGCATAATTGTGCTTTACATACATTGGAAGTCCGTATTTTGTTTTGTCTGAAAGGAAGGTTCCGTTTCTTGTCCAGCCCTTGTAATATGTTTCCGCATCAATCGAATAAGTTGGTGATGAAGCGGCTAAAATGTAGGTAATTAAACATTCGTTGTACCCTTCCAACGGGAAATTCATTTCCCACTGATATTCAGGTGACCAATGCCAGTAAAGGACTTTTTCGCCTCCTTTTGTGTACCAGTTCCATTGGATTCCTTTCCAAAGCTCATCGCATTTTTGGGCTAAAGCTTTTTCTTCGGCATTTCCGTTTTTGAAATACTCACGAACCATTAAAATCCCTGAAGTCAAGAATGCTGTTTCAACCAAATCTCCACCATTATCTTTTTTCCCGAAAGGAACTGTTTTTCCTGTTTCACCATTAATCCAGTGCGACCAGGCTCCTTTGTGACGGTCTGCTTTCGCAAGGAAATCCATCATATTGGTCAATCTTTTTACCGCTTCTTTTCTTGGGACAAAACCTCTTTCAACTCCGACTAAAATAGTTGCCAATCCAAATCCCGATCCACCCGTTGTAACAACGTGCTTGTCATTATCCGGATAGATATTGTCTTCGTGATAGCGCTCTCTTCCCAACATAGAATGCGGTTCTGCATAATCCCAAAAATATTTCAAAGCATCTTTCTGAACTTTATCCATTAATTGTTCATCCGTAATATTACTTTTTACAGTCTGAGTTTGAGAGTTTGAGGGTTTGAGAGTTTGAGAGTTTTTGCAGGAGACTGCAAATACTGATGCGACCGCGATTGATAGTATTGTCCTTTTCATAATTTAAATATTTTAAAATTCATCCCTAAAAGAAGAGGAGAACTTTCATTCTCCTCTAAAGTTTATTGATTAAATTTTAATAACCCGGGTTTTGAGTATAAGCTCCGTTACTTTGGTTCATAGCGTCCAAAGGAATTGGGAAAACTTCATTTTTACCTGGTGTAAATCCGTATGGAGCAAGAACTGTAGCTGCTTGTCCGGTTCTTACCAAATCAACGAAACGATCTCCTTCAAGAGCAAGCTCTACTCTACGCTCATGCCAGATTGCCGTTCTTAAAGCAGCCTGAGTAGTTGCTGTAGTTCCGGCTAAACTCGCTCTTGTTCTTACCTTATTAAGATTTGTAATGGCAGTTCCTGTATTTCCTAATTCATTAGCTGCTTCTGCATTAATTAATAAAATCTCTGCGAATCTTAATATTCTGATATTCTGAATAGATCCATATCCGCACGCACTGTTGTTCAGTGCTGTTGGAACATATATTTTTTGATTAAATGTTGTTACAGAGTTTGGATCCTGCATAGCAATAAGATCGCCTTCAGGTGTTGTTTCTCCGTTTCTAAGAATTGTTAATTCTTTACGGATATCTCCCGGCTCAAATGCATTTTCCAACGCTTGTGAAGGAGTAAAGAATCCCCATCCAAATTGGTTTCTTACCCCTTGAACTTCAGCATACTGGCTTCCCCCAAACTGAGCAGAACATTGGCAATTTACTTCAAAAACAGATTCAGAACCAAATTCTCCGCCCGGTCTAAATACATGATTAAAATCAGGATCTAAAGCATATCCCATTGAAATCACCTGATTAGAAGTATCATATGCTTTTTGCCAGTCCTTTTTATAAAGATATACTTTTGATAATAATCCTAAAGCAGCACCTTTAGTTACTCTTCCTAAATCTCCTGCCGGATAGGTCTGCGGAAGAACTGCCGCCGCACTTGTAAGATCAGAAATAATGAAGTTATACACTTCATCAACTGAGTTTCTAGGAATATTATAATTTTGCTGAACACCATCAAAAATTGGAACTCCACCGTATATTCTAACTAAATTGAAGTAGAAATAGGCTCTCAGCATTTTGGCTTCTGCTACAAGTCTGCCTCTTAATGTTGCATCCATATCAATGTTAGGAACATTGGTAATCACCTGATTTGCTCTGTTCACTGCCTGCCATTGTCCAATCCAATAACCTCTTACTCCATCATCACTTACTGTATATGTAAAATTATCATACACGTTAATAAAAGATGCATCACCAGGATTCGATCCTTTCAAAACATCATCCGCCGGCACACCGAAAACAAACTGATAAGGGAAAGCCGAATTTTCCCAGCTTCTTAGAAAACTGTAAATCGCACTTGTCGCCTGTAAAGCATCATCCTGTGTTTTAAAAAATGATGAAGCCTCTGTTCTTCCTTCCTGTTGTATATCTAAATAATCATTACAACTTACTATAACCGATAGTAAAGCTATTGATAAAAATATTTTTTTCATGAGATCTTCTAATTAAAATGTTAAGTTCATACCAAAGGTATAGATTGCCGAGATTGGGTAGATGTTATTATCAATTCCCATTTGTACTCTGTCAGTATTCAGGATTTCTGGTGAAAACCCGTTGTATTTAAAGCTAGTCCAAGGGTTTTGGGCACTTACATACAATCTCAATTTTGTAAGAGAAAGGGATTTACTAAAGACTTTTGGTAAGGTATATCCCAACTGAATATTTCTGATTCTAAAGTAGCTTCCGTCTTCTACATAGAAACTGCTTGGTAAAATAACAGATTGATTATTTGTTGTAAGCGGATAACTGTTAGAAGTTCCTGCTCCGTGCCATCTGTTATTATAGAAATCCAAATCCCAGTTTTCGTTTCCGAAACGCTGCTCTCTATTATAGTTATAAATCTTATTACCAAATACCCCCTGGAAATCTATTGCAAAATCAAAATCATACACATTCATATTAACTCCGAATCCATAAGTTCCTTTTGGAACGGGGCTTCCTAAAAATGTTTTATCTCTTGAATCAATAATTCCGTTTCCGTCTATATCTGAAAATTTAAACCATCCTGCTCTTGCAAGTCCTCCATTTTGACCTGATGCAATAGCTTCAGCATCTGTCTGGAAAACTCCTGCAACCTGATAGCCATAGTAAGAACCTACAGCTTGTCCTTCCTGTAATCTGATAATAGAGTTACCAAATAAACTGGCACCCGTCTCCAAATATGATCCACTAAAAACTGAAGTAATTTCGTTTTTTAAAGTGGTGATATTCCCATAAAATCCTAATCTTACATTTTCGCTGATTTTTGCATCGTAATTTACAGAAGCTTCAAATCCTTTGTTATTGAAAGAATAAGCATTTGTGATATAATTGTTCCAGTTGCTTGCTCCTGATACCGTTCCCTGTACAACACCATATACAACATCTTTAGTATCCTTGTCAAAATAAGTAGCTTCAACTTTTAATCTGTTATTTAAGAAAGCCATTTCAATCCCAACATCCTTACCGGTTGAAATTTCCCAACCAATACTTGGATCGATAATGGTATCAATAGTCTGTGCCGGATTTCCTGTATTTCCGTAATAAGCTCCGCCATTAATTATCGAAGTATTAAGTGTATAAGCTCTTTGTACATCAGGATTTCCTAATCTACCCCAGCTTCCTCTTAATTTTAAAAGGTTGAAAATACTTTGGTTACTCATGAAATCTTCTTTTGAGATAACCCAACCTGCGCTCACAGCCGGAAAGAAGTGATATCTGTCATCAGAGGAATATTTAGAAGTTCCATCTCTACGAATAGATGCATTGATCAGATACTTCCCTTTATAGTCATAATTAAGTCTTCCGAAAAGAGATTCTATTCTGTATTCATCAGGTAAGTTTCCTCTTGGCACATCATAGTTCGAAACATAGAAACCATCTGTTCCATTACCAATATTCAATGATTCGTTTGAACCATCATACATAACATTTATTGCAGATCCGTAGATTGGTGTGAAAGAGTTTCTTGTACGTGAAAAACCAGCTAATAACTCAATATTGTGTCCGCCAAGAGATTTTTTCCATGTAAGGGTATTATCCCAAACATAATTTCTAGTTCTGGAATCTCTCGTGATTAGTACAGATGCTTTTTGCTGGTCAGCAGGAACGTAGGTAAGTGTCGGTGTAAATTCATACTGATTAGAATTAATATTATCAGTAGTATAACTAACTCTAAAAGTAAAATCCTGTAAAAATTTATACTCTCCCCAAACATTATTCAATAGTCTTTCTTGTCTTATTTGAGATCTGTATAAATCTAGTTTTGCTCTGGAGTTCGGTATCGAATATCCGTTAAAAAACTGATACCCTCCAGTATTTGGATTCATTACAGAAAATATTGGCGGCGAATTATAAGCATCCAGTAAAGGATTCTGAGCTAAATCCGTACGCATTTTAGAAAAAGTAAAATTATCACCAATAGTGATATTATCATTAATCTTATAGCTTAAATTAAGCTTAGTATTTAATCTATTAAATCCGGTGCCAGAATTAATTCCCTGCTCTGCAGCTAAATTTCCTTCATCCTGTAAATATCCGATGCTTCCGTAATAATTAAGCTTTCCTAAAGCTCCTGAAGCCGAAAAGTCATTAGAATTGATTACGCTTGTTCTAAAAATTTCTTTAAACCAATCAGTATCTGCAGGAAACTGTGATCTCGAAATTGATCCGGCACTTGAACCATTATCATTGATAAGCTTCTCATTATATAGCTCAATATACTGATCACTGTTTGCCATCTTAGGAATATTCGTTACCGTTTTAAATCCTAAATATGAATTAAAATTAAAAATAGGCTTTTTACCCCTTCCTGTTTTTGTTTTAATAATTACAGCTCCATTTGCAGCTCTTGCACCGTAAATTGCTAAACTCGAAGGATCTTTTAAAACACTCATTGATTCAATATCCTGAGGACCTAAAAAAGAAATATCATCAGTGATCATTCCGTCTACAATGAATACAGGCTTACCGCTCATTGAGCTGATTCCTCTAATATCGATCCTTGGGGATGTTCCCGGAGAACCGGAATTCAAAATCTGTACCCCTGATAATTTTCCCTGAATAGAGCTTATCGGGTTAGAATTGGGTTTATCCGCCAAATCTTTTGCTGATACCACGCCAATACTTCCCGTGATATTTTCCTTCTTCTGAGATCCATATCCAATCAATACAACCTCTTCAATTTTCTGCTCTTTTGGAACAGTGTCTTTAGGCGTAGTCTGCGCATTGACGTTCATACCAAAGTACAGAACAGCAATGAGACATGAATACTTTAAATCACTTTGTTTCATATAGTTTAATTTTATTTCGTACAATCATTTCAAAAAGTAGAGTTATTCACCCCTTTTAATGGCTTTAATTGAGTCGTTTCGTAAGTCTCAAAAAAAGACATTAGGTCAAAATTATAAAAATATATTTCAACAATGTTAATTTACTATAATTTTTTTAACTTTTTGTTAATTATAAATAATCCTTCTAAATTTGGCGTACAATTGGAAATATCAACAATTAAGTCAAAACAAATGAAAAAATATATCATTGCTGCAGCTTTAGTTATAGGCACCGGAGCAGTTATTAACACAACGATGCATTCTTGCACTACACTGGCTACCACAGATTTAGGATTATCCATCATCAAAAAATTCTTATTGAATGGTATTGATAAAGGAATGGGAATCTATGGTAATAAAGATGCTTTTCTACAAAATAATTTGGTCGATAAAGCGTTACCTAAACAATTGAGAGAGATTAATACGATGTTGGAAAAAGTTTCGCCTTCTCTTGTGGCAAAAGAAAGAGAATATATTGCGCAGGCAGCTTCTTACACTGTAAATATTTCAAAACCAATCCTGCAAAATGCTGTAAACAGCTTAAATGCACAAGATGTTACAAGGATTATTCAGGGTGAGAAAGGTACTGCAACAAAAATTTTAAAAGAAAAAACATCGCAACAGCTGATTGCCGCAATCGCTCCAAAAGTAGATGAGCAACTGAACCAATATGGTATCGTTAAAACAATCAACACTGCGCTGTCAGGAAGTAATTTATTGGGAAGCCTTCTAGGAGGCGGAAACAACAATCTGAATGCAGGAGGATTAAGCCAAATGGCTTCTGAACAGCTGGTAAACGGTATGTTCAATATCATTGAAGATTACGAAATTCAGAACTCTAAGTCGTTGCTAGGACCACTTGGAAAATAGAAAAAATTTCGTTATATTTATATATAATTTAAAATTTGTAAATGGATATATTACAAGGAAATCAACATGCAAGCCCCGAAGATTTTTACAACTCTTTGAGGGAAAAATTGGAAGATCACCACGATTTTCCTGAGGATTATTTATTTAAGTTTATCATTCCGACCGATCAATCAAAACTTACTGAGATTTACAGGGTTTTTGACGGTATTAAATTTACACTAGGAAACCGTGAAAGTAAAAACGGAAAATATACAGCCTGCAATATCAACGCATTTGTTTTAGATGCCAACCAGGTGGTAAATATTTATAAAGAAGTCGCAAAAATTGAAGGCGTAATTCTTTTATAGGAAATTAAAAAAGTCAGCATAAAGCTGACTTTTTGTTTATATTTTAATGTTTCAATTATTTCTCAATAAAAAATTTCACATTTTCAATCGGTCTGCCCAACATGGCTACCGAACCTTTAATTAAAATCGGTCTTTGAATCAAAGAAGGATTTTCTGATAAAATTTTCAGCCATTCTTCTTCTGAATAATTTTTATTCGCGAAATTATCCATATACAGTTTTTCTGTCTTTCGAATAATGTGAAATACACTCTGATTAAGCTTTTTCAAAACTGTTTTCAGCTCCAAAACGCTTAAAGGATCATCAACAATGTTGATAATTTCGAACGGAACACCATTCTCGTCCAAATACTCTAGTACAGCATTTGATTTTGAGCAATTTCCGTTATGTAAAACTTTAACCAACATCTTTTATATTATTTAAAAATTAAACTTGATCTTAACAAATTTAGTAAGAAAACAAGTTACGTGAACTTTAATTTATAATAAATAATTGTTAAAACAATCCATTCAACTCTACCTCTATTTTTTCTAAAATAACACCAAAATCTTCCGGCTTTTCAACGAAATCCAAATCATCGACCTCAATAATCAGAAGTTTTCCTTCCGTATAATTTGATATCCATTTTTCGTATTTCTGATTTAATTTAGAAAGATATTCAATGCTGATTGATGCTTCGTATTCTCTTCCTCTTTTGTATATTTTTTTAACCAGATTCGGAACATCAGATTTAAGATAAATCAATAAATCCGGTGCTGAAACGAAAGATTTCATCAAATCAAACACAGCAGCATAATTCTTAAAATCCCTGTCAGAAAGCAGATTCATATCATTCAGATTTTCTGCAAAAATGTGAGCATCTTCATAAATCGTACGATCCTGAATGACACTTTTTCCACTTTCCCTGATCTCTTTGACCTGACGAAAACGGCTTCCCAGAAAATAGATCTGCAAAGCAAAACTCCATTTGCTCATATCTGCATAAAAATCCTCAAGATATGGGTTGTGATCTACATCTTCAAACTGAGCATCCCATCCGTAATGTTTTGAAAGCATGGTCGTTAACGTAGTTTTCCCTGCTCCAATATTTCCTGTAACTGCAATATGCATATCTATCCCTTTAGTATTTCTGGTAATTAATGATAATAACTAAACTCCCACTTTCTGAACTTCCGAGCTATCTTCAATCAGCTTTTCCAATGTACTGTCTGCAGGCTTTTCTGCAGAATTCTGTCGGGATTCCACTTCCTTTTCAATCGGCATTTCTGTAGGTTCAACCTTTTTTTCTTCAGGTTTTTCTGTACTTTTCTGATCGGGTTCGGGCTCTGTTTGCGGTTGAGTTGGTTTAGTATTTTCGAGGTTGTAAAGATAAAGTTTGTTCGCTTTGATTTCAAAATATGCAAGCGTATTTTTATCCACAATTTGTGCGTCCGGATCTCCAAAAATTTTCATCATTCCTTTTTCCGGAACATATTTTATAATAGAATTATTGGTAATCACCAAAATAAACTCGTTTTCCCTTCTGAAACGTTTTCCATTTTCGATCTCGGCTTCAAATATTTTTTCAAATTTAAAAGTGTAAACTCTGATATTCTTCTTTGTCAGAATATAGATCTTATTTTCAAAAACCAAAAGATCCATTAAGTCATCAAAACTTGCATCAAAAGGATAAGAATTGATCGTTGTATCATTCCTGAAATTGTACTGAATCAAACGTTTTGAGCTTTCATCAAGCAACCAAATCTGCTGAAGATCTTCCGCATAGGTCATTTTGATAAATCCGAATTTCTGCTTAAAATCAACTTTCTGAATTTCATTAAGATTTTGATCTACAAATTTTAATTCCTGTGCATTTTCAGAAAATAGAGGCACACTCAACGGGTTTTGTACAGTCTGAATTTTGTAGGGAACCGTCAACATCATTTTCCCCAACTGCTTTCCTAGCGAATCATATTTAGTAAAACTGAAATCTTTGTTTTTGTAGATGTACAAATTTCCGTAATCGTCTGCGAGCATATCTCTGGCTTCCTTCAGCTTTAAAGTGTCTAATGGAAGAGATTTCTGCGCATACACCGAACAGAAAAAGAAAATTATTATGAATTGAAATAATCTCAAATTATTTATTAAAATAGTATCAATAGAATGCTGAACAATTTACATATTTAATTCAAAAGAAGTGCCTATTTTTTTATTATTTAATAGCTAGCTCATAAATTTTCGACCAATTTTTTCCGGTTATCAACATATTTTCTCCTTTGAATGCAATCCCATTTAAAACATGCTCATTATCTTCGGCGGTATATTTTTCGGCAGTTTTTGTTAAATCAAATTTCCCAACAGCTTCTCCGGTCGTAGGATTAATCTTTAAAATAATTGGTTTATGCCAAATATTTGAATAAATAAAACCGCTGTGATATTCTAATTCATTTAGCTGATCATATGTTTCTGAATTTCCCGCAACAGAAACGGTTTTCACAACTTTCGAAGGATCATTAACATCCAAAAAATAAAGATTTTTAGAACCATCTGTTGCTACAAGATTTTTTCCATCAAATGTTAATCCCCAACCCTCACCAATTACATTAGGTAAAGGAAATTCAGAAAGGAGCTTCAATGAATTTTTATCATAAACAAAACCTTTTTTATTCTGATATGTTAACTGATAAATTTTATCCCCTACAATGGCACAACCTTCAGAAAATATTTCTGCGGATTGTTTTGAAATCATTATTGGATCCGTTTCACCTAATGTATATTTTATAAGTTGTGACGAACCTTTCATTCCATCACTTTCATAGATCGTATTTCTTTCTAAAAGGAAACCTTCAATAAAATTTTTCGGATCATGAGGATATTCAGCTACAATAGTATAAGAAATATTCTTTTCGGGATTTTTTGCAAAAACATTAATTGTAGCATCCTGATTTAAAGTTTCCCCACTTTTCGTTTTGATAATGAAAGTTACATTATTGTCGCCTAGGCCAAAAAATTTAGGATCAATACTTAAACTTGAAGTTTCCTTATCTCCAAAACTAATTGCAATGTTTTCTGCATTATCTGTAACAGCCTTCGGAAGGTTTAATTGATCACCAAAATGATAGCCTTTTCCTTCCATTGAACTATTATAATCACTTAAAGAATCAAGTAATTTTTTATCATTATTACAAGATGTTAACAAAAAAACGGTTGCAAAACCGATCAATATATTTTTTTTCACTGGATCAAATATTCACCAAAAATAGTGAAATTTATTGCTTTTATATAAATTAAAAAATCTCTGTCTAAATTTTGGTTAAAGTCCAGTCAAATTATGACAAAAAAACGAGCTAAAAGCTCGTTTTCTATTGATATTTTTTTCTAAAATTTATATTATTTAAAAACTACTTTACAGCAACTTCATAAATTTTTGACCAGTTTTTTCCCGTCACTAACATATTATCACCTTTAAACGCAATTCCGTTTAGAACATCATCACTTCCTTTGGTATTTTGTTTGGCAATTTCTGTAAAATCAAATGTTCCTACCACTTCTCCTGTTGCCGGATCGATCTTCAAAATAATCGGTTTTTGCCAAACGTTGGCATAGATAAATCCGTTGTGGAATTCTAACTCGTTTAATTGATCATACGCTTGTTTGCTTCCTGCTACAGCGATGTATTTAACCAGTTTTGAAGGATTTTTCGGATCAAGGAAATACAATAATTTACTTCCGTCTGATGCGATCAGATTTTTACCGTCGTATGTTAATCCCCAACCTTCTCCAAGTACATTCGGGTATGCAAATTCAGATAATAATTTCAATGAATTCTTATCATAAACGTAACCTTTTTTGCTCTGCCAAGTTAATTGATATACTTTATCACCTACAATCGTACTTCCTTCAGAAAAATCTTCCTGAGCCTGTTTTGTAGAAGCAAGAGGTGTGGTTGTACCCAATGTATATTTTAAAATCTGGGAAGCTCCGTTTTGTCCGTCACTTTCGTAGATCGTATTTCCTTCAATCTGAAACCCCTGAACGAAGTTTTTAGGATCATGAGGATACTCAGAAACGATTTCGTAAGAAATATTTTTTTCAGGATTTTTTGCAAAAACATTGATGGTTGCGTCCTGATTCAGAGTCTCACCACCTTTTGTTTTGATATTAAAAGTAACTGCATTGTCTCCTAATGTAAAAAATTTAGGATCAACCGTTAAGCTTGAAGTTTCCTTGTCACCAAAGCTGATCGAGATACTTTCTGCATTGTCTGTAACTTCTTTTGGAAGTGCCAGTTTATCACCAAAATGATACCCTTTTTCTTCCATAGAATTATTATAATCATTTAAAGTATTCAGGATTTTTTCATCCTTGTTACAAGATGCCAACATCAAAATAGCAGCAAAACCTATTATTATATTTTTCTTCATTGAATTTCTAAAATATTTCCCCAAAAATAGCAAATTTTATTCCGCTTTGCTAATTTCATCTGCAGGTTCACCAAATTGTAATATATAGCCGTTGTTGTCATAGACTGCAAACTCTCTCATTTCCCATTCAAAAGTCTCGATTTCATAGCAGATTTTTGTCTTCGTTTTAAGATTTTCCCAAAGCTCATCAACTTTTTCAACGTTAAAATAAAATGAACCCGTAAAACCGGCTCCTTCAAACTTTTCGTGTTCATTAGGCTTTGATACCATGATCTGAATATCATCTTTTTTCAAAGAAGCCCACTGCCAGTCGTCATTTCTTCCTAAAAGCGTAAAATCCAGAATTTGAGTATAAAATCCGATGGTTTCATCTAAATTTTCGGTCCAGAGAATCGGGCGGAGGAAAGTATATTTTGACATCAGCTTTTATTTTTCCAAATAAGGTTTGAGGCTTTGGTTGACAATACCGTTCCAGCCTTCTGCAAAACTTTTTCTTGAAAAATTTTCACCTAAATCTTTCAGATTATCAATATTTTCATGAATTAAAGTGATGACAGTTCCGCCCTCCTGTTCTGTTAACTCCCAGGTTACGGTTGTTTTTTCTTCTGAAAATTCCGGATAAGACCATCTATGCTTGAATTTCTTATTTGGAATTATTTCCAGTACTTCTCCTTGATGATGGTACTTGTGGGCATCTCCCGGTTCGTAGAAATTAAACTGCTTTCCCACTTCCAACTCAAAATCAGGAATATCAAAATACCATGATTTCATTTCGTTTTTATCGGTTAATGCCTTCCAGACTTTTTCGACCGGAGCATTTACTTTGTACTGAACAATGATAGGAATACTCATTTAAAACAGATATTAGAAATTAGACGTTAGATATTAGACTTACAATCAATAGGTTAATTTAAAAAAATATCTTTAAATAATTTTAATTACTTAATAAAATTTTGAATATTCGTTTTTAATTATAATGCTTTTTTTAACGCAAAGCACGCAAAGATTTCTTTACTACTAAGTGCTTTTAAGTTCGCAAAGGCGTTCTACTTAACTAAGTTCACAAAGATTTCTTCAATAATTTCAAATTATGAATAATCATTTAAAATTTTATCCGTGTGTGAATCCTGTAATTTTTGCTTCATCAAAATCCAGCTGCATTTCAATGGTTCTCATAACATGATCGTCAAATATTTTCTCACGTTTCATGCGGTGAAGTTCGTTTCTCTGCGCCTGAATCACTTGTCTTAAAACATCTTTATTTTCATTCATCGCTGTCACGTAATCTCCCGTTGAAGCCATACAGTTGGCCTTGTCTGCCATCATCATCATTTCGTTTTCCAGCTTATATTTCTGATGCTGCACAAGGCTGTTTGTTTTTGCCAATTCAGAAAAATCATCTAATTTTTGTAGTGCGGTTTCTTTTAATTTTCTCATTAAAATTACTTCCTGTTTTTCTTCCGGCAACTCGCTTCCGGCATCACTTACTTTTAAAAATTTCAAAATCGGAGTCAAAAGTAATCCCTGACCAACCAATGTAATTAAGATGATTACAAAGGTTACAAATAAAATAATATTACGATGCGGAAATGCCTCTCCATTAGGTAAAAATGCAGGAATAGACAACGCCGCGGCCAACGAAACTACACCTCTCATCGCCGCAAAACTGATGATAAACGGTTCGCGCCAATCGGGTTTTGGGACTTTTAATCTTAATTCTTTTGAACAGAGTCGAGGGAAATACATCAGGGCGTAACTGTAGAGAATTCTTGTTCCGATAATGGCCCCACCAATCACTACACTGTAAAAAATACCTTCTGAAATGGTGTAATCTTTCATTGCAGCTACTACAATCGGCAATTCAAGCCCGATAAGGATAAATATGATCGTATTCATTAAAAATATCAGAACACTCCAGACATTTCCCGACTGGATTCTTGAGGTGTGACTCAAATAACAATGTGAATTATAAGACATTAGCAAACCTCCCGAAACAACCGCCAACACTCCGGAAAAATGAAAATGTTCCGCGCCGACATACATGATATAAGGTACAATTAAGGTAATAATCGTATCAATATTAGAATTTGAGGGAATAATTCTTAATAAAGCTCCAAATAAAAGTCCGGAACCTACTCCGACCGCGATTCCTCCGATTGCCATTGTGAAAAAGTCTTTCACAGCTTCTCCGAAAATAAATTGCCCGGAAATAACCGCTGCCAAAGCAAATTTAAACACGATTAAACTCGATGCATCGTTGATCAAACTTTCGCCTTCCAAAATACTTGTGATTTTTTTTGGAATTTTCATGTGCTTTAAAACAGAGGTTGCGGCTACAGCATCAGGCGGAGAATTCACTCCTCCCAACAGGAATCCCATCGCAACCGTTAACCCTGGAATGATCGATGATGAAAGGTAAGCAACGACAATTGAAGTTAAAAAAACCAATCCGAATGCCATTGAAAATATCTGTTTCCTCCATTTATGAAAATCCTGCCACGAGGTAAACCAGGCCGCTTCAAACAAGATCGGCGGAAGGAAAATTAAAAAAACTAAGTCAGGTTCTATTTCAATATGGGGCATTCCGGGAATTAAGCTGATCAATAACCCTGCAATTACAAGGAATATCGGGTAAGCTACTTTCAACTTCTGCCCTATCATTACCAATATCATCACTGACAATAACACCGCGATTGATATTATGACGTAACTGTGAATCATTTATTTATATTTTTAATTAATGTTAATTTTTAATTGTTAGTCAAACACAAAGTTTTATTTTTTAATCTTTTTTAAGGTGCAAGAAAATCAGAGATTTTTAATTTCTACTATTTTAAAGAACAATATTATTTTTCGGGGTAATTGCCGGCGGAAGATCCGTTTCGTCCAGCATATCTCTCATGTCGATTTCAATTGTGCGGCTGATTTGAGTGATCGGAACATCATTCGGGCTTCCTTCAAACGGATTAACAGAAGCCTCACCAACACTATCCAACGTATGAAAACACCAAGTCACTAGCAAAGAAAACGGAATATTAAACCATAGCGTAAAACCTTCTACAATCGTTCCGTCGCCCAGTTTATCAAACTCTTTCAGTAACCCGAAAGGTACAAAGACAATAAACAATAATAAAAGATAAGACGAAATCGAAGAAAAGTTTCTTGGATAGGGAAAATTTTTAATTCTCTCTGCACGTCCCTGGCTATCAGTAAGTTTGACTAATTGCTGATTAATCTGTGCCCATTGAAAATCATTAATTTCTCCTTTCTCATAAGCTTCCGACAATGCTTTGCTCTGGCTTGCCATTAACTGCGTCGCTCTGTTTTTTTTACTGATAATATATTGAAGTTCGTTTTCTGAAAGGTATTTTTTCAATTCATTTTCTATTGTTGAATGTCTCTCCGGAATATCATACTTTCTGGAATATTCATCATATTGCGCTGTCTTCATATTTTCCCAGGCTCTCGATTCGCGAAGCTGAAAACGAAGCGCCGTCAACCAGGCATAATGACGCAGAAACATTTCATTAACCTTATCCTGATTTTTTGTCGAAAGTGAATCTCTTAAAATATATCCGAAACTTCGGCTGTCATTAATAATTCCACCATAAATCTGTCTCGCTTCCCAAAGTCTGCTGTAGCTTGCATTGTTTTTAAACCCAACAATAAATGCTACTGCGGTTCCCATGATCGCAATTGGCTGCCACGGAAATGAAAGAAACTTCCATCCGCAATAATATAAAATGGTAGGAATGGTAGACAATACAGCCAGACAATAGATGCTTCTCCTCGTCCAGATAATAAATTCTAATGCGCTAAATTTTTTCCCTGCATGCATGAGTATTGTGATTTTTAGTTTTTAAAATATTAAAAGTCAATTGTCAATGAGTGAAATGTGAATTTTTAAATTCTTAATTAACAATGAAATGAATTGACAATTCACAATTCACTTTTTAATCATTTTTGGTAAACGGAATATTGTTATAAAAGCCAATCTGAACCTGTCCGCGGTTTCTGTTTTCCTGAATCTGATTCATATAACCCGCTTCAATCCGCATATTTTTATTAATTACATATCCTAATGCCCCGTAAACTCGGTTTCTGTCAAATGTCGGGCTGTCTAAGTTTAAAAAGATTTCATTATAAACCGATCCGTAAAAGGTTTTTGGCAACATTTCCTTGTTATTAATCGGAATATTCAATCCTAAAAAATAACGGAATCTCATCCTGAAATCATCCTGTAAAAAACGCTCTTCCAATCTGTAACGATGCTGAAGATAGAAACGCCCGAATTTTTGTTTCGTAATATATTGCTGGAAAATCCGATGTTCTATATTTTCAGTTTTTTCGCCGTTTACATAAGGTCGACTTAAAATAAATCCATAACCCAATAAAACATTGTTATTATTTTCCGTTAAATCATACCCAATTCCCGTACGGATCAACAACTGTTCTAAATCTCCGCCTGCATCGAAATTACGATATTGAATTTCGTTATGTAAATTGAATTTTTTACTGATTTTATTGTTTCCAAAATACATATACCAAGCTCCTAAATCGCTTTTCTGAGCAAATGACGCTGTTGTTGCCAAACTAAAAACCATTACAGCTAATGATCTTAAAATCTTCATATTTATTTAATTTTTTATCTATTCTTTTGCCTTGAAACAAAAGAATCAAAAGTTCAAGACTGGAATCATCTGCTAAAAATTATTCTGTTCTCTAAAAATTCTAAAACTTGTACGATTTCAATATGAGTTCTTCGATTCAATATTTGACTCGTGCTTCAAATAATAGAATTTTCTTAACGTTCACAGAATTAATTTCTTAACGCTTCTGCTTCCTAGGTCAATTTACTCCCTTAATTTATTATTAAAATCTATCACATTTCAAAAAGTGATTTCGATTATCAATAATAAGGAAAAAAAATATTTTATGAAAATTTATCTTTTTAGTTTAAAATAGTCCTAAGATTATAAAGTCGGAACTTGCTCGACCAATACTTCGTTTCCTGATTTATCAAAATAAGAGCATGTCATTGTATTTAAATCCATTTTCCAGCCTTCTATGCCGTTTTCTGCACAGTCGTTGCAAAAAGTTAAATAGTCTGTTCCTCCCTGTTGGTGAAGTTTTAACCTTGATTTAAATTGATCTAAATTTAGATTTTCTGAAATATTTAAAACATCATATTTTGCTCCAGTAGGCACAGATTGATTTTCATGATCAGAATAATTAATATTTCCATCAGAAACATAAGTCGTATAATGAGAAACACCCAAATCTTTGATAGCCTGAATGTATTTTGGAAAATCTGCACCGCTTTTTACTTTTTGGTGTTCTGTTTTTATTTGTTCGATTGTGAATTTCATCTTTGTTAATTTTTTGCTGTAAGTTTTAGGCAATAAGCATTAAGCCTAATCCCAAAATCTAATTCCAAATTTAGAAATTTTTGGAATGCAATGTATCAAAAAAAAAACCGACAGAAATTCTGCCGGTTTGTATCTATTTTCGTATCAAATATTTATGATTACTGATGTTGTTGCATTTTTGCTGGATCATCATAGTTTACCATCCAGTTGATCCCGAATTTGTCTGTAAACATTCCAAAATATGCACCCCAGAAAGTATCTGCCATTGGCATTGTCACTTGTCCGCCAGCAGAAAGTCCGGCAAATAATTTATCTGCCTCTTCTTTGGATTCCGCATTAATAGAAATTGAGAAATTATTTCCTTCTTTAAAATGAGCAGCTCCATCGCAACCCGCGTCACTTCCCATTAAAATTGTTTCTTTAGAAATCGGAAACGAAACATGCATTACCTTGTCTTTGTCTTCTTCCTTCGTTTCCTGCCCTTCCATTGGAGGCATTTCGCCGAAAGTTCCGATGTACATATATTCCCCGCCGAAAACAGATTTGTAAAAATCAAATGCTTCTCTGCAATTTCCGTTGAATGTTAAATAAACGTTTACTGATGCCATAATGTGTTCTTTTTTTTAAATGTTATTATAGTTTAGTTTTATTTTTAAATACAAATTTTTTTCACAAATGACACTAATTTTATTTGTGAATATTCGTGTTATTCATATTTAAATATTTTGCTTACTGCTTATTGCCTTTTGCTTTGAGCTAAAATCTATGGTTTTTCGGACATTTCTTTTAATCTCGAAAGTCCTTTCTGATAATCTTTTCCGATGGCGTTTTCCATATTCATGAAAAGTTTCATAATGGTAAAAGGATAAGGAATTTTTGAAGTGAATCCCCACGTTGCTTTACTTTCGCTTCCCTCGGGAATAATTGTAACAAAAGCATTGGCTTCACTTTCATAAGGTGTTAAAAATTTGATTGCCGTGTCAATTCTTTTACCTGAATCATCAACCTTTACAACTTCCTGGCATCCTTTTCCTGCAGCATCGACCTTGCTGTCCCAACAAACTTTTTCACCCGGATTTCCTGTAGTTCCGGTCCAGTCTTTTTTCATTTTTGGATCAAGATCATTCCAAGGACTCCATTCGTCCATCGCTTTTAAAGTATTGGTATTTTGCCAGACTTTTTCTACCGGGGCATTAATTGAAATTGATTTTTCATATTTAAAATCTCCCGAAATAAAAGCCGCTATAATCAGCCAAATGATTAACATGCCGGCAAGAAATAATAAAACTCCTTTAAGTATTTTCATCTTTTATGTTTTTTATTTTAATTTAAATTGAATATCCGATTTTAGTAAAAATGCTTTTTAACGCAAAGATTTCTCCGATTATTTTAAATAATTATAGTTTTATCTGTGTTGATCAATTAAGATCATGTTTCCATCGGGATCTTTTAAGAAGATATGTTCAGGACCGGAAGTAGTTTCGTCTGCCGTTTTCTCAAGCTCAACTCCATTTTCTTTCAGATGCTTCTGAATATCGCGAACATCATCAAAAGATTCAAGATTTTGAGCATTTTGATCCCAACCAGGGTTGAAAGTAAGCATATTTCCGTCAAACATCGCCTGAAAAAGCCCGATCAGATGATCGCCATTTCTCATGATAAGATAGTTTTGCTCCATCGCTCCTCCCATCGAAGTGAAACCTAATTTTTCGTAAAAATCTTTAGACTTCTGAAGATCTTTTACACTTAAACTAATTGAAAATGCACCTAATTTCATATGTGAATTTTATTATTTTTTAATGATCATATGGAATCACTGCGATTTCATACTGCCGTTTTTTTATTTAAAGCTAATTTATATCCCGCTAAAACCAATCCCCAAACTGCAATTCCCAGAACCCAAAACCAAGCCGGTGTCAGCAAAACAGCCATCATATAAATACCCTGAATCAGGAAAATAACTCCACAAATGACTGCATATGTTTTCTTGTTATCACCGGCAATTTTTGTAGCAATAAATCCTGTAACAAAAGCTCCCAAAGCATATCCCAAAATAACAAAAAATAAAGCCATAAACGGCGCCGTTGCAACATATTCCTTCAAGGCTTCCATATCATTGCTTTTCATTCCCTCAGGTCTCGGATATAAATTCTGTCCTAACTTTTCCATTAATGTAATAGTCACAACACCAAAGAAAATGCCTCCTAAAACCGCCAGTATTTTTCTAAATATTATCATTGGTTTTTCAAACGTGTTTTAAAGTCCAGCGTTCCGTCATAGCTTTTCCAGTTACCGATCAATTCGATATATTGAGCTTCGATTTTTTCGGTCGTTTTATTCCATTTAAAGGTGTAAATGAATTTACCCTTAAAAATTCCGGAATGTTTTCCTTTGTTTTCTTCTGCAAACTCATACTCACCGTAAACAGTGCCTTTTTTCTTTGAATCTTTGTATTTGGTGATAACAAAATTCCCTTCAAGCTTTGAATAGGTTTTATCAACAAGAGAATATCCGGAAACAAAATATTCCTGATCGTTTTTTTTATTCTGTTCAGAAATATTGATCTTTAATTTTAATTCTTTTTTGTCATTTCCGATCGTTCCTGTGTAAGGTTTGCTGTTATTTTGCCAGACATTTGAAATATTCGGCATCTGTGCAAAAACGAAATTGGAAACAAGAATGAAGAGTAATAAATGTTTTTTCATATTTATAATTTTTAACTGAACATCCATTTTTCATTCATAATTTTTAACGCAAAGATTTCTTACCTACTAATTGCTTTTTAAGTCTCAGAAGAGTTCTACTCAGCAAAGTTCATTAAGCTATCTTCAATTATGTCAAATTATGGATACATCATATCTTTAAACACCAAATTGTCCTAAATGATGGTTTAAATGTTTTGCAAACATATTATTCCATTCCTGAGAATTTAATTTTCCAAAAGAAAAAGATTCTTTTCCGTCGAAAGCTGCTGCTCCCAACTGCTGTGTTTTCTGGATAAAACCGATCAGTCTTTTCTTTTCTTCTTCAAAGTTTTTTCTTCCGTTAATTACAAATTGTGGTGCGGTCGGAGAATCTCTCGGATAAGCTTTTTCACCTACGACTTTAGATTTTACGAAATTTTTAAGAATAAATTTGGCGATTGCTCCCGGTTTTTTATGTTTTTCAGGCTCGTAAACCATCTCGTAGGTTATGCAACAGTGTGCCAACATTTGGTCAACAGTCATTTTCCCCCACAAACCGTGAGTATCTTCTACCAGTTTATTTATCCTATCAATGTAATTCTGAGCATCTTTTGCATCAAAAACGTTTTCCATAGTTTATTTAATTGTTAAAAAACAAATATATTAGTTTTTTCTGGCATTTTCTAATCTTGTCAAAAAAGATTTAATTAATTAACAATCAAAAACTTACACCACACAACTCAAATAAAAAACTCCTTACAATGTTGCAAGGAGCTTATTATGAGTGTAAAAACTAATTATTCTGAAATCTGAACATTTGAGCCTTTTGTATGCGCATTCATTTGTGGAGCATAATAGTTTTGCATGGTGGTAATTCCGTTGGAGAATTTTCCGGATGCATTGGCTATATAATCATATTCGAAAACATATTTTCCTTTCGGCATCGATTCGATATAGAAATTTGTGGAAGCATCTTTTGTAGATTGATAATAACCCAGATTATTTTTCCACTGATACCCGGAAAGCACATCTACAGGCTCAAATCCTGCTGCTCTCATGTCTTTGATATGAATAAATTCCATAGGGCGGTCTGTATTTAAAATCATTCTTACAGTTACTTTATCTCCAACTTTCAAAGGAGTTTCCGGTGAGATTTTCTGTAATTCTTCACCGTTTACCGTTTTGATCTTTTTATACAGTTCTTTTGAAATAGAAATATAGTTTTCAGAAGATTTAATCTTATCCAAATCTTCATAGTATTGCCAGAATAATCCTCCCTGAACAATTCCCGGACCTGGTTTTGTAACGGTCACTGTTCCTAAATTTTTATCAACAACATCAGTTTTTACAGTAGATTTTACATAACCTGTCGCCTGAGTTTGTGGCTGAAGTTCTTTTCCGCCCCAAACGATTGTTGCTTTGTCGCTTTCTGCGCTCGTCCACGATTTTCCTGAATTTAAAATCGTAAAAATTACTTCCGCTGTTCCTCTTGAACTTCCCCACGAATTGACTTCTTTTTGCGTGATCAACCAGATTTTCATGTCTTCAATGAATTTTTGGTCGTTTGGCTTTAATGCATTGAAAGCTTCCAAAGCTCCTGCATGGTTGACCACTTTTGAGCTGAACCAGCCCCAATCATCAAGATTTTGTTTCCAGTAAACACCCTGAGTTTTTGAATCTACAGAAGTTTCTTTTAAATAATTCATCAATTTATCTGAAGCATCTTTTAAGCTGTAATTGCTCAGCAGTAAAGCTGCACGATGCAAGCCGAAGAAAGTGAAATCTGTGATTTTTACCTTTTTCGCGGTTTGTTTGATTAATGCTTTTAATGTAGCACCCTTTCCACTTAACGGATATTGTTTTTCCCAATAATTTCGGGTGTCGAGATAATCTAATGTCCAGTTGTTCCAGACGTTTTCTTTCTTCACATCAGAGTATTTATTGATCTCGTTATCTACATATTTCACCAGATTGGCAACCAATTCTTTTTGTTCTGAAGTTTGATAATCCTTCACATTATCCTTTAACCAAGAATTGATTTTTCCCAAATTTTTCAAGATATATAACGAAGTTCCATAAGAGCTCGGGTATCCCTGATACCAAGAGAAACCACCGTCCGGATTTTGCAGTTTTTTGAAATCATCCCAATCCTGATTGATTGAATTTTTCATTGTATTGGCATCAAAAAGTAAAGCCAATTTCTGCATTTGTTCGTCTTCATTTTTACTTTCTAAAACCCATGGCGTTTCTTCCAGTAATAATTGCTTCAATTCCTGATTTTTTTCAAGATTTGAATTTAATAATCCTTTGCTCTGATATTCTTCGAAAACAGTTTTCAGTTTCGGATTTGCTCTGAAAATTTCGGAAGCCAAAACATCTGCAAACCATTTATTGAAGATCACATCCGCTGAATTATTCTGATCATTTTTCAGGCTTGGAAGCGCAAACATGATTTCCCAAATCGGATTCGTTGTCAATTCCAATGTATTTGAAACATTTGAAATGGTCGTTGAAGTTGCATTTTTAAGGTTTTCAAGGTCAAAAGTCTTTGTTTCACCTTCTTTCACGAAAACCGGAACGGCATCCGTCACCAGCATTCTGTTTGGTAAAATTGCTACTGCTTTTTGTTCGCCATCAGAATATTGTCCGGCTTTTGCAATCACTTTTAAAATGATGGATGAAACATTATTCGGTACTTTCACTTTCCATGTCAATGCGGAATTTCCGTTTTCATTTAAATCAAAATTCTGAGTGCTTGCATTTAATCCGAATTTTGACGAAATATCTTCATTGGTAAATGCATCTAATATCTGCAGATTCGCAGAACCGCTTAATTTTTTGCTTGTTAAGTTGGATAATTTTGACTGAAGATTCAATTCATCTCCTTCTCTTAAAAATCTAGGATAATTGGGAGTAACAGAGAATTCTTTCTGCGTCACAACTTGTTTTTCCATTATTGCCGCTCTTGCGTCTTTTGTATGAGCAAGGAACATTAACTTCCATTTTGTAAGGGCTTCCGGAGAAGTAAATTCGAAGTTTACATTTCCTTCGGCATCGGTTTTTAAATCCGGATAGAAAAAGGCTGTTTCGTTTAGATTTTGACGAACTGGGACTTTGTCTAGTTTTTCATTAACTGGAGATCCACTTTCGTCAATTGCATAATTTTCTACGTCTGTGTATTGTTTTTTCTCTTCTTCCGTTAACTGTCTTCCTGAGTTTAGAATATCTATTGCTGCATCATCCGTTCTTACATTTGAAAGTCTCATTTGCACTTTTGACGAAGTCATAGGAGCAGGAGCCGCTTTTGCACGAGCTGCAACCGCTCTCACTTCTAAATATTCCTGATAAGGAGTAATATTGCCATCAAACCAGTTGAATTGTGGTACATCCACATATGAGCCATTCATATACTCAAGTTCCTTCTGATAATATTTTTGTTCTAAAGATTGCTGAATATTATATGAAGTTACAATAGAATACGGCGTGTATAATTTTCTCCAGTTAAAGCTATTTGCAGCAAATTGATCCAAAGACATATCGTACATATTCGCCAAAACTTCGGCATTGATCTTTTCTTTATCACTTCCTGAAACTTTTACAGTCCATTTTTCCTTAGAATTGGGTTCCAGCTTATCTCTAAATGTAACAGTTTCAATTTTTAAAGGCTGCTCGGTTTCTTTTATTCTTAAATTAACAGTCTGAGTCTGAACATCATTAAATGCAACAACCTGAAACTGAAGATTTACATTTGACACGGCTTTATCTTTTGGAATATCAACCGTATATTCTAAAATTCCATTTTTGAATGCTTGGGTTTCCGAAACAGTTTTCCCGGAACCATCTTGTATGAAAACATTGGCTAAAACATTCGGAATCGCAGAATAAACATAAACTTTCGCCTTTTCTCCTCTTGAAAATTCATTTTTAGGTTCAAGAACATTTAAAAATATTTTTTGAGACGGTTTCAATGCGTTTTTATCCCAAACACTGAAATTCTGTGAAGATTTTATCGTGTCTTTTCCTTCAATATTATACAATTCAAGCTGATAATCTCCGGCTTCCAGTTTTCCTAAGTCAAGAGATTCTTCACTTCGCGTAGCTCCATTCAGAATGACAGAAGATGCTTTCCAGTTTTTTACATCATCATTTTTATCAAAGAAATCGTGTGGGAATTTGCTGATAAATTCATCTTTTGAGTATTTCGGTAAATCCTGAACTTCATCTTTAAAATTATCTCTTAATATCCTGTCCGGAGCCTTAAGTTTTGATAATTTAACCTGATACGATTTTTTCAGATTCTGATCATTATAGTTTTTCGTTTCAACTTTCAGCTTTACATTTTCATCGGCAAAAACATTTTTTATTTCATCCGCTTTGATGTAATGAGAAACTGAAGAAACTTTTAACTCAGTACCTGCAGACTGTGTTTCCCCGTTGATATCTGTCACCGAAGCATTGATTTCGTAGTTATCAATCTGAATTCCATCTAGCTTTTCATCTTTTTTAAGATCTAAACGAATGATAAATTCTCCTTTTTCATTGGTTTTTGCTTCACCTAAGATTGAATTTTCATTATCATCACCTTGCGGATACCACCAGAAATATTTCCAACGGATGTTATGTTTTTTAATTTCATAATTCACTGTTGTATTGCTTAAAGCCACTCCTGAAAACATCAATGCTTTTCCTTTCAGCTCTATGGTTTGTCCGTATTTGTATTCGTCTTTTACAGGATCAAAAGTAACTTCAAACTTCGGTCTTTTATATTCTTCAACCCTTATATCTGCATAGCCATTTGTATCACCGTCAGTTTTTATGTAAAATACACCGTTCAACTTTCCTTTTGGAAGAATGAAACTCCCGTGATAAGAACCGAATTCGTTTGTAGTAAAGTTTTGAGAAGTAACATCCTGCCCATTTGAATCCTGCAGCGTTACCTGTTGTTTCAAGCCTGAGACTACAGATTCAATTTCCTGAGCAATTTTGGTATTAACTACTTTAAAATAAACGGTTTGCCCGGGTCTGTAAATTGCTCTGTCTGTGAAGATCTGAGCTTGTGTACGAGCCTGTTTATTAGGATTATCTTCAGAATACCCATCATTTCCGTATACCTGCATGATCTGGAAGTCATTGGATTTTGGCTGCTGAATTAAGAAATTTCTATAATAATCATTACTTGTCGTAGAAGGAAATTTGAAAACTCCCTGAGCATTTGTTTTGCCCTCAATTTTATTTAAAGGCTTATTGGGAACAAATTCATAGAATATAAGATTTTCATTAATGAGCGGTTTACCATTTTCGCTGTTCACTATCTTTAATTCGTTAGAAAGCTGATTTCTATCTGTTTTGTTCTGATAAATAATTCTATTGTTAGAAACTAAAAAATAAAAATTCTGTCTCGAATTAGCATCTTTTGGATCCGACCCCGCAACGCTATATTCTGCAACATAAATTCCTGACGGAAGAGGCTTTATCTCTAATGACGTAGTATGCGGCTGATAATCTTTAGGATCAGACAACTGATAAACTTCTTTTCTTACAAGATCCTTTTTGATCGCACTGAATGTACTGCCATAAGGATTTTGTGTATATTTCAGCAATGTACTGTAATCTTCTTTTACCTCATATATATTTATTGAAAATTCAGAAACATTTTTGTATGCTGCAACAAGGTGAATTGGCAAATTACTTTGAGTCTGCTTTTCATATTTAATGGTCAGAGAAGGATTGATAATCTGATTTTCCCTGTTTTTAATATTTTCAATGAAAGGAGATTTCGGATATTGACTTTTTGCCTGAGCAGCGACCTCTAAAGCTTCTTTTGATTTCTTTTTTTCAACACGCTCATTCATAATCTCTTCCATGATTAAAACCTTGTAATCACCTTCTACATTGGATTTCACGAGATTTTGAAGCTGCTCCAGCTTATCTTTGCATTGATTGAAATTGCAGTTCTCTGATAATTTCTGATGCATAAAATACAGCTTGGAATTCCCTGTGTTTCCAGCAATTAATTCATCAAAAATAGTATTAATCTGAGTTCTGTTTTCAGTCAGTTCGTTTTTGGTGAAAAGTCCGTTATCAGATAAAAAATTTACTTTTTTCAATGAATACCAATCTAGTAAAGTCGGGAAATATGCGACATCTTTTGTATTAGAAAAAATCTCTTTATATTTCGCAAAAGAGATCTTTTTTAATCCTTGCTTCTGCTGATCTAATTCTTTAAAACTCTTAATCAGATAGTTTTTAAAATCAAGCTTACTCCAGGTTTCAATTTGTGAAATATCTTGGGAGTTTATATTTGTTCTACCATTGATTTTCCATGAACTTTCGTTATAATAGTCGAAGAAAAAACCGTTCAATAACACTTGATAAACAAGTTTTTCTTCACCTGTGAGCTTACTGTCTGCATTTTGAAGTTTAGCAAAAAACCTGGAAGCCGTATTATTTTTATCATTGTCTTCCGTTTGGTTGACAATACTAAATTCCGCTTTTAGCGCTCGGATAAGCTGCAAAGTATTATTTTCTTTCATGGCATGGTTTTGTATGTCTAAAATAATGGGAAGATTAGATTTATACCCTCCATTTTTGCTGTTTTCGGTAATTTTTTTCCATTGATCGTCATAATATTTCTGACCAAAAAGTCCCGAAAAACTTAGCAATAAAAATGCAAGTATCAAAACCTTGTAATATCTTTTCATAAATGTTATTTTTGTATAAATGAATTTCTTAAAAATACTGAAAAAATCTGTAATAGATAGTCAATTTTACGTATCGTTAACAGGAACTCTTTTTGCAGTATTTTTCATGCAAGAGCAAAACACATTCCGTTTTCCTTCTATGTTTCTGATTTTCATCACCTATTTCAGCGGTTACCTTTACACGAAATACCAAAAAACGAAACATTTCTATAAAATATTAATTCTCAATACTTTTACAGGGATAATTTGCGGATTTTTAATTATTCATAACCATAATGAAATAAGACTTGCCAAGTGGCTGATCATTGTGGTGTTAGGACTGCTTTACAACAGCTTTTTCCTGGATGTTTATATCCGGAAAATTCCTTTATTGAAGGTGTTTTATGTAGGCTTAATCTGGGCTTTGGTCAATTGTTGGCTGACTTTACCCGAATTTAGTTTTCCTATATTTTTTATCAGTTTCTTTTATATTACCGCCTTGGTTTTACCATTTGATATTCGCGATATGAAAGTTGATACCGTGAAAACCTTCCCAACGCTCATTGGAGTTCAGAATACAAAATATCTTGCCTACCTGATGGTTTTTGTAAGCTGTATTTTAGCCATAACTTACCTTAACTTGACCAGCGCCATTGCTTTTTTTCTTTCAAGCATTATCACTTTTATATTAATTTATTTCGCTGAAAATAAAAGAAATGACGCTTATTTTTCTTTCGGAGTCGAAACCTGTTCCGCACTTCCTTTTTTATTCTTGTTATTATTAAGTATTTTTGGAAAATGATTATTAAGAAACTTTCTTTACTCAATTTCAAAAACCATTCAGAGAAAAAATTTGATTTTTCACCACAGATCAACTGTTTTGTGGGAAACAACGGTGTGGGAAAAACCAATATTCTCGATGCCCTTCATTATCTTTCTGTGGGGAAAGGCTTTTTAGGAAATACAGATCTTAATAACATCAAAAACGAAGAAGATTTCTTTGCTATAGAAGCTGAAATTCAGAACGATGACAGTGAAGATATCATTAAGATCCTTCAGCCCAAAGAAGCCAAAAAAGTCATTAAAAAGAATGACAAAAGCTACGATAGAATGGCAGATCATATTGGATACCTGCCGAGTGTAATGATCTCTCCATATGATTCAAATTTGATTTCAGATTCCGGGGAGAGCAGAAGAAAATTTCTGGATTCTATGATTTCTCAGACAGATTCTGAATATCTTTTTGATTTAATTCAATATCAAAAGACAGTTCAGCAGAGAAATGCCTTGTTAAAATATTTCGCCAAAAACAGAACCTGGGATAAAGATTCATTAGATATTTATAATGATCCTATTACAAAATTCGGGACTAAAATTTTTAGAAAAAGAAAAGAATTTGTCCAGCAATTAAATCCGATCGTTCAGAATTTTTACCAGATCATTTCAGGTGGAAAAGAAACAGTTTCAGTGATTTATGAATCTCATTTACTTGATAATTCTTTTCAAAATTTATTATTAGAAAGCCTTGAAAGAGACCGAATGTTGACTTACACCTCAAAAGGTATTCATAAAGATGATCTTCTTTTTGAAATGGATTCTATTTTAATTAAAAAAATCGGTTCGCAAGGACAGCAAAAATCATTTCTGATTTCTTTAAAATTAGCCCAAATGAACCTCATCAAAGAATTGACCAACAAAACCCCGATCCTTTTATTAGACGACATTTTTGATAAATTGGACGATAATCGCGTTTCTCAATTAATTGAACTCGTGAATCAGGAAAATTTCGGACAGATTTTCATTACAGACACGCATAGAGAACGAACAGAAAACGTCGTGAAAAAAATTAACGAGGAAAGCATAATTTTTGAAATATAAATCGAGATTTGGGTTTCGGGATTAGAGTTTTGAGTTTTGATTAAGAATTTTAAATTTGGTATTAATATTTAAAAACATACAATACACAAATGAGTTATAGAAATTTAGACATTTACAAAACTGCCTTCAGTTTGTTTATAAAAACACATAAGGCATCTTTTCTACTTCCAAAATATGAATTGTATGAACTGGGGAGTCAGTTAAGAAGATCTTTAGATTCTGTTATTACCAATATTGTTGAAGGATATGGAAGGTCTTGTTATAAAAATGATTACATTCGTTTTCTCGTCTTTAGTCATTCAAGTAATGATGAAACTATTAATCATCTAGAGAAAATTATAATATTATATCCTGAATTCTCTTCCAATTTCGAAATTTTAAAACAAGAATATAATCTATTGGGAGGAAAAATAAATAATTATAAAAAATGGGTAAGAGAAAACTGGAATGAAAATACTATATAAAATTAAAAAGTTTAATAACCCGAATCTCAAACCCGAAAACTGAATCTTACTAATGAAAAATAAAAAACGTGAATACCAATCCTCTGAACTTGTAAAATCTTTTGCAAGAATTCATGGTTTTGAAGATAAATTAGTAGCATTCGAGATCAAAGATTTTCTTGAAGAATATCTTGACGAGAGCCTTTTCACTGAAATAAAAAGAGTTGATCTTAAAGATAAAATTATCATTATTAAAATCAATTCTCCTTTACTGAAAAATGATTTTAAAATGCGTAAAAGTTTTTATCTGAAAAAATTTCAGGATAAGTTTGGGGAAGGAAAATTTAATGATCTTCAGATTTTGTAGGAATTGTATTTTGTACCAAATCACTTGACTTCTTGTCTAATTTTGAACGAATGGGCAGGAAAAATTTCAACGGATGAGTGAAAAAATATTTAAAAATTTCTTTATAAATTTCTTTTACTTCACCAAAATTCATTTTTCTTGATCTAAATGCCAAAAACATTGATAATGAAAAACTTACCAGAAAATTAAAGAAACCAATAATAAAAACGGTCACGAAAGAAATCCAGAAAGTATAGGAATCAACAGAGAAATCTTTCCCATACAGACCGAGTGCAAAATTTCCAGCGGCAAAGGTAATATGACGAATATCCAAGTCTAACCCAAAGAATAATCCAACCGGCGCAGTCGCTCCCAGGAAAACTCCGAACCAGAAATTAGAAACAATTCCCGCCCAGTTTTTTGCATAATATTTTGAGAGTTTTTTTGCAAATTTAGCTCCCAAAAACTTCCTGATAGAAAGATTTTTAGCAATTCTTTCCGGAATTTGATAAAACACCGAATTGTTACTGATGTTTCCTGAAATGATTCCTGAAATAAAAAGGTAAAATCCAGCAATACTCGCGTGCAGAATCGCTTTTGACTTAAAAGGATTAAGATCCTGAAGCAATTTGTCTGATTTATCAACCGCTAAATTTTGTGAGAAAAAAACATCTAATCCGTAAATTATCGCCAGCGCAATCGGGAAAGAAAGTAACACATTTCCCACAAAAGCAATGAACTGACTACGGAAAAGTTTTGAAACCAAATCGGCAAATTCAATATTATTTCGTTTGCTGTTTCCCTGTTCTGCAAGCACTTTGGTCATCGTTGCAGCTGTCATCGCAGGCTGTTTTGTGGCCAAAGTGAAGCCCATCAGATAGATCATCACAAACCCCATCGCATAGTTCAGTGAATACAAAAACGCATGGAAAAAATCACTTCCGGGCATGAAGCCATATAACATTTTCAAAACGCACAATGCACCTACAATAATCCCACCACCACTCGCTTTGTAGAACATTTTCATGTACTCTTTTTTGTTGGAAGTGATGTAGTGACTTCCCGTTTCCGCGGTATGATTCGTAATAAGGTGAGAAATTAATCTGGTGCTGTCGTTGATAAGCTCTGAAATATTGTTCTTATGAGATTTATAACTTAAAACATTAAAAATCAATTGTTTAGATTTGATTAGAACATCTTCCTCGTTATCAATAACCAGCAATTGTACAATTTCGTAAATTCTTTGGGTCTGTTGACGGATTTTCAGCAAAGACTGGTTAATTTTCCCTGAAATACCATATTTTGAGGAATTTTTAAAGGCAATGTTTACAAATTCCTTGCAGTGCTCAATGTAGATTTTGATTTGCTTGTATCTGCTGTCCTTTGAAGTTAGCTGAACATCCGGATCTTTTTTAAAATCTATAGTTAATGCTTCCAATTCGTTTTGGAGCGCTAGAAAAGGATTGTCGAAATTCCTATACTGTGGAGCCATTCTTACCACATCCACTTCCATTGCCATCCCGGTTACCCTCCATGAAAGAATGCTCATTGCAAAAATCATTTCATTCTTCACCTTAGGTTTTTTAACAAAATCTGAAACACCTAATATTTTTAAAACCTCATCGATTTCATTTTCAGGAAGATTGTGAAGATATTTCAGATCCTGTTTGGGTCTCAGACTGATGTTATCAATCATGTACCAAACTGTTTTTTCGTTCTCAACAGGTGGTAAAACCTTATTCAGTATTCTTTTTTTAAGCTCGGGAAAGAAGGCGTTTTCAGATAAAATATTCGCTTCCGTTAAAGATAAATTGAATGGTCTTCCTTCAAAAATATTGTGAATATAATATTTAAAATTATCTGCAAACTCCGGATTTGACTTAAAAAAATTAAGAACATCCGTAAAATCAGCTTTTTTTATACTCTCCAAAAACTCGGCAAAAGGTTCCAGAGAAAGGGTTTCATTCTTAAAAGAAAAGTATTTTTTAAGAACGGATTCAAAATTTTTTATACTGGAATTGAGAAATTTCATTAGTACAAAGATACTATTTCAAACTCACATTCCTCATTTGTCTCATAATCCAGTTATGTTTCTTTCTTAAATATGCCGAAGGGTTTTTCGGATCATATTTCTTTGGATTCGGTAATACGGCTGCGATCCAGGCTGCCTCAGAGGTAGTTAAATCCTTTGAAGATTTTCCAAAATAATATTGAGCTGCTGCTTCCACACCGAAAACTCCGCGTCCCATTTCGATAGAATTCAGATATCTTTCAAGGATAATATCTTTGGTCCAGACTTTTTCTATAATGAAGGTATAAACAGCCTCTAACCCCTTTCTGAGCCAGCTTCTGCCCTGCCAAAGGAAAATATTTTTTGCCGTCTGCTGAGAAATCGTACTACCTCCTCTAATTTTTTTGCCCTTTTCATTATTTTTCATGGCTTTTTCAATTGCCGTATAATCGAAACCATCATGAATAAAGAACTTTTGATCTTCTGAAGCGATCACCGCTTTTTTCACATTATTCCCCATTTCGTCATAAGAAATATAGTCTCTGTTCAGCTTTCCGTATTCGAAAAGTCCGCCGATCTGTGTGATCGTAATGGGTGGGTTGAAAAATCTTCCCCAAATGATAAATACAACATTCAGGATCAGTATGATGAAAACTATTTGTTTAATTCTTTTCCACATAAGTTTAAAAAAAGTACCGCAAAAATAAGCAAATCCTCCGATTTATTGTAATTCTTTCATGTAAGTAAGTTGATAATCCGGTAAAAGTTCGGGATGAAAAATTTTAATATTATCTTTTAAAACAAGATCAGCTCTTACAACCCCGCTTTCAAAAAAATCGTTGGCTTTTTTAATCTCCTTACCTGCAACACTATAGATTCTTCCTTTGTTAAAAACATCTAATTTGGCATAAAAAGGATTAATGCTCAACATTTCTTTTTTCGAAACATGATTTCCAGCATTTACCCAATACTGAACTCCGGCTGATTTTGCAAAAACCTCTTCAAAGCTCATTGTTACAGCTTTTTCTTCATTATTATTTTTTAAAACATATTGTGCATTGGCATCAGCAATATAATTCGCTAAAGAAGTTTTTCCTCCTGGTAAATACCAAACATCACCATACATTTCATTAGCTAAAACGACAGGCTTTTGTTTTGCTTTTAAAGCCAATTGTTTTAATTCGTTATAATTTTTCTTAATTTCCTCATATTTAGTTTCCGCTTCCTGATCTTTTCCGAAAAGTTTTCCGAAAAGCTTGATGTAAGCTGTTTTTTCAAGAGGATTTTGTTCCATATATTCATCAAGAAAAACGACTTGAATTCCATTATTTTTTAATAATTGATAAGTGTTGTCGAAACTCGCAATATAATTCGTGAAAATAGCATCAGGTTTTAAAGCAATAATTTTCTCCACATCATATTTTTGGTCGCTTCCTACATTCTGAATTTTTCCGGCTTTAATTAAATTCTGAATTTTTTGAGAATAAATATATTCAGGACTCGAAATTCCGATGATCCTATCTTCTGCATTTAATTCTGAAATATATCCCGCCAAACTTGCATTTAACAATATAATTTTCTTTAAAGGAATTTGATTTTGTTTAAAATTATAGGTGTAATTCCCCGATTTTACCTGCAAGGTATTGTTTTGCTCTTTGTATTCGAGTCTTTTTGAGATTACAGTCCAATCTGAGGATGATATTTTTTGCTCTCTTTTACAGCAAATTAGCGTCAAAAACGTGATTAATAGTAAAAATTTCAGTTTCATATTTCAAAGAAAAGAAAAAAGTGTTATATTTGCAAACCCTTAAACAATAAGGAAACAATGGGCTCGTGGCGCAACTGAATAGCGCATCTGATTACGGCTCAGAAGGTTACAGGTTTGAATCCTGTCGAGCTCACAAGACGGGGATTAAGATTTTTCAAATTTTGATCCCCTCTTTTTTTTCCATCTAATTCCTTCTTAATCAAGAAAATACTTTTAGCAAAACTATTCATTTTAGCGGTTCGAAAACTTGTTCCGTCAAAAGTTAACTTTTCAGGAAATATCGAACCAACAATCGCTCGTTTATCAATTAAACTGGCATTTCTATAACGATCTACTACATTTGTTAAAGCATCTAATGCCAAAGAAAGTTTTATTTCAATTTCACTCTCTGGGCTTTTCTTTATAAAACTTAACTTTTCTTTTAATTCGTCCAATTCACCCTTATACCTATTCTTAATGTCTCTAAAATCGTCCTCTTCGATTTTATCAGATAAAAACATATCTCTTGCCTTTGAAATTCTTTCATTGAGAGCGTTGATTCTATTTGTAATAGTGGATCTTTCATTTTTTACCGTTGATGAAACACTTTTGAAATTATGTAGAATTATCGTATTTAAAATTTTTCTAATACCAGGCTGAAACTCATATTTTGAAAGTTCACTTTCAAATAGTTCATTAACTAAATCAGAATTATGTCTAAATCCGCAGGCAGAACTGCAATGATAATAGTAGTAATGCTTTTTCTTCCTTTTGAACCGCTCGCAGTAAGATTGTTTCCACATTTAGGACAGAGCAAAATTCCTCGCAAAGGGTATCTTTCATTATTAATTGCTCTTCCTCCCGGCAACCTCAGGTCCTTAGTCCCTTTTCGCCGTAAAACATTTTGAACTTTCAAAAAGAGCTCTTCTGATATTAACGGCTCGTGTTTTCCCTCCACTATTTTTTCCTCTTCTTTTCCATTAGCACGTAATAATAACTTCCCGCTGCTAATAACCATTTAACGCTATAATGACAAGTTTATAAAAGTAATATTCATTTTACTTTCAGCTCTCTTTGGAACCATTGGAATTATATCATTTTTTATAATCATTTTTAATCCATCCTATCAACTTAATGATTCAAAAATTATAGATCCGGAATTAGCCAGTAATTTTGGTGATTTTTTTGGTGGATTTATTGGTACAATATTTAGTATAATGAGTGTTTTACTTCTTATTTACACCATTTTACATCAAAATAGAGAGGCTCAGAAATCTGCTCTGGTAACAAATTTCTTTAGGATGATTGATTATCATAATTAAAATGTCAATCAGTTAAAAGCATCACATCTTAATAGAACACGAACAGATGATTTCTATGAATAGAAATACATTTTTAATCATAATCGAATAATGTTGATACCTTCTCTATATTATTCTAGTTACATGAGTTTAAAATATCAAAGTGTGGGTTAGGCAGCAGTAATTTTATAAATTAATGAGTACATAAGAACCTCTCAGATGATGAAATGTTATATACGTTGTTCTGAGATAGAAATAAATTTGGTAATAAAACTACATTAAAAAGTATTGTATTTGATATTTATGACCCTAATCATAAAATTTATTAGGAAAAGGCTCTACTTTTAAACAAATTGTGACATCAAGGTTACATGACAAATACTTTAAGAAAAATATATAATAATTCACCATAACAATACTATTATGAAAAATTCAATTTTATCGGTTTTAGTGCTGACTGCTATGATCTCCTGCAAGAAAAATGAAACAACTGCCATTGATCGATCAACAGACAGCGCCGCAACAACTACACCTGCTGATTCCAGTATGATGGTTAGTGATTCTGCTACAGCCACAAGCGGCGAGACGGTAACTAATTCGTTAAACGATCAGGATAAAAAATTTGCAGACGCAGCTGCAAAAGGCGGAATGATGGAAGTAATGATGGGACAGTTAGCAGCCAGCAACGCCAGCAGTGATA